>SDBT01000858.1_pt1 | contig 50514 bp, 102 predicted proteins | sample 2277101 | NCBI WGS metagenome assembly SDBT01 (sample SAMN10404973, study PRJNA504765) | marine sediment metagenome | isolation source: marine sediment core GS10_PC15, 103 cmbsf | place: Arctic Ocean: Southern Knipovich Ridge | collected 2010
CATACTGACGAACTATTTTCATTCCATCTGTTAATTCTTCATCAGTCATGGCTGGTTGTGAACTATTAAATACAATCTTGCGGGGATATTTCTTACCCGCGGAAATTAGAGCATTAGCTTCTTTAGCATTACGCCTCTCCTGTCTAGTCATTTGTCTTGGATAAACTACTGTGGCTCCATCTGCAAAAGCAGCAGCATTGGATTCTGGATCTTTCGGATCATAAGCTACACGCTTTTTGGTAAACCGATGATCCATAACCGTTTGAGTTGCGTCTTTTGAACATCGTTTATCATTGGTAGAATTTCGCACCCAATCATCATTGGCTTCTTCTTCATTTAATGCATCATGCATTTCGTTTAACACGCAAACTCTCAAGATTTGTAGATAACCTGGAGTCACATTGTCTCGGTCCATATTCAAAGGTACTTTTTGTTGGACATTGATATGATACTTATCGCCTGTTTCTACAACAGGTATACCCATTTCATAAATGAAACCAACTTCATCGTCCGCAATTTCATATATTTCTACTTCTGTCTTGCGAACTGTATTTTTTAGATACCCTTCTCTGTCAGCCACAATCGTCGGCAATGGATACACAAACGATTTTAATGGAGTTCTAGATGTTAGTTTCCGGCCGTTAAATGTGGTGATGATATCGGAAGGAGGTATCAATTTATGGACCAATTTCTCTGCTTCATAAAATTCTTCTCTTTTCATTTTAATAATACAATGTATTTCAGTACCAGATTTACGACCTTTGCGGCTCTCATGACGACCATCTTTATCGAAAGTTACTGTGCCTTTAGTCGTTGAGACTACAGCACTCTCACACAAAGCCAGAACTAACTTTTCGCCACGATTCCAAACGCCTCGACGCTCTGGATCTCCTTTTTTGCTGCTTTCAGCATATAAGGTATATGCATGGCTGAGATCCTTGAATCCAGCTGGATCATCATCTCTGACTATTAAATGAGCATATGCTCGATTTGTAATTGGCTCCAAAATGATTTCAACCATAGTCACATTTTGGTCCCAGGCATTCTGAATAAGCTCAAAAATTGCAAAAGCTTTGCCCCGCTTTTCAAGCACCTTGGCCAAACCATCTTTAGATACTTCAAACCAACCCATATACAGCTCTTTTGTCATGATGGAACTATATCAGAATTCATATCATTTGTCAAGTAATCTGTTGTTCCGAAAATTAAAACTTGACCCCAGATAGACACAGTAGTACAATACCCCTATGAAAAAAACCAAGAAGAAGAAGGCAGTACGCAGGAACAAGAAAGCAGTAGCTCCAATGCGTAAAGTACCAGACCTAAATTCATCGGTCTATACCTTTGGAGTAGAAAAAACCACAGAAGAAACCATTATAACCATACCAAATGGATTAAACATAGAACTTTCTTGGAAAAATAAGGATGGAGCACAACTAGATTTTGGCAATGACAAAGCAGTATTAACTCTAGCCAAAGGAATAAATCTACTTCTACGTCTAGGAGATAATCAAATCAGGATACCCAAAAATACTCCTGTTCTTATTTCTATTTTAACCAAATAAGGAATAACATGCAAAGAAGAAATTTCCTAAAAGTCATATCATTGCCGTTTTTGGTAAGTTTCAAAGAAGCCTACGGTTATCTATTTCCGCCGAAAAATATATATCCGCCAGACGACCTGACTGACCTGACTGACCTTGACTTGTTGAAAAACTTCACTGGCATTATTGAAGAAATTGGAAGTGTTTCAATAAGCGAACCTCCTAAATGCCGAACCGCCATTTGTCAAGCTTGTGGCGATTTCTGCCTTCCTTTTGCCCATATTGGAGATGAGGTCGGTAATATATTCGCACCACCTCCGAAACTTCGATTATCCTCCGATACAATAACTATTTCGCAATGTCAAGCCTGCGGCCATACACATGAAGGCCGAAGAACCCAATTAAAAATCATGACCCAACCACGGCGAATACTCACCTTGTTTGATACGTTCGAAAATGGATGGAAACGTCCTGAAAACAGTAGCCGCCTCCCGAAGCCTTATGGTTCCTGGCCTCCTGGCTTCGCTACTTCGGAAATGGTAAGCTATCTAAGCGTGATTAGAATGATGGATGTTGTCAGAACCAGCGACGGTGTGATGATCAAATGTCGCTAATAAAACGGACCATGCTCCATCCACGCCTTTTGAGAAATCCTAAACAAGTGTAGAGAAGAACCAAAACCATAACCAGAACTCTCTTGAAGATGTCTGTCTATGGTGCTTATAGTAGTGGTTCTAGTAGTGGTTCTTTGAGAATTACAACCGCAGAAGAGCAACAAAGAGAATAGAGATATATAGATTATTTTCATATCATATTATACACCTATATTTTTCGAGGGAAATTAAATCACTGATAAAATAAGCACCATCCCGTTAATTTGCCATTATCATCATAGAACCACATTATGTCATCAGCCTTATAACGCAGTTTTGCTTTCTCTGCGTCACGCCTCTTTACAATCCTTCCATAACTTTTGCTGTGGGCTTGCAATATGGGTAAGCATGATAGCACACTTTATTTGCCTCACGCTTCTTTAAATTTTCTTCAAGTATCTTTCCATAGCTACTGCTAATACCACCCCGCTCAATTTTTTGCCTAATTGGTTCGGCCATGGCCTGCGCCAAAGCCTCTCGACCTTCTGACGTATGAAGGACTTTGCCTACACCGCAACCTTTCCACACTTCTGAACGGCGCATTATGCGAGCAGCCGTATCGCTAACATCACGGTGCAACATATTGAATTGCAGTTTCTTGGCTGACTCTGGATTGATATAATGTGATCCTAATCTCTCATCCACTATTCTGTCCATAACTGGCAGACCATAATCAGCAGTCGATGGACCATGATAATTAAAATCATAGGTTGACTCTTTCTTCGGTCTGATCAATCTATACAAATACCAAGGAGAAGAAATCGCCCAATAACAAGCAAGAAGTAAGTTCCAACATATCGTCGCAGGAAGATACGGAAGCCAAAAAATACTCTTGAGTAGTAGTTTGCCTCTATGTCTCCACGGATGAGCTGGTTTTAGAAAAGGCTTCATGATCTTTTCAATTCGGTGCTAGTGTCATCACGATCAGTAAAGTAGTTGCCATGATAACAGGCCAATCTGTTATTTGTTCTCTCTTTTATCGATTTTCTACGTTTTTATCAATTTTTTCGTCAATGCATTCAACATTACATAATCTTTACATATGCGATCATCGGTACTACGATATACACACAAACATTCTTTGGTAGATTCATTGATGCGTACTATAGTCATACGAATATCATCTGACTTAAGAGTAACAACATCACCTTCTTTGAGTTCCATGAGTTCCATCTGTAATCTCCCTTTTGTCCGTTTTTTCACTTAGTTATGATGAATGCTTCTATGCCTAAACGTATCTGTTTGCCTAATTTCTCCAAACCATTTTCTATAGCATGAGCAAGTATTACAGACTGTAAAGTTGCATCATCTGAGCTGAGCTTATGTTCTCTGAGCGCGTTGACTACTTCTTCAAGCATTTCAGCGGTCTCTGATTTAGATTTATGTTCTTCGCCCATATGCCTACCTTTCTTTCATAATGCATGCATGATTCTCTATCGCAGCAGCCAAATCACGTAAACCTTCGCGAATGTAATAACCTTGTATCATAGTAGAATAGCCATGCCAGTCACTGCTTTGTCACCAACTCTTCATATTCGCGCAGCTCGGCCTCAAGATCCTGAAGTTGGCTCGCAAGAGCGGCTCTATGCACATCCTGGATCCTTGGATCGAGTTCCGGTAGCGATGGCTTTGATGAGCGCTTGGCTTCATCCAGAGCTGTTCTGAATCGTTCAGCCGCCGCCTTTGTTAGGTGATATTGTCGATCGTTCTTGATCATTTGAACTGCCCAAGATCGATTGCGATGAGTCCCTTTGGCATCCCCAAGCCATCCAGAATTGCACGTATTTCCTTAATCATCTCGTCCAATTCTTCATTCTTCTCTTCACCCATAATACACTACCTTATTTCGGACCTAAACCTTTAGTACCAGATATTCGAGCTTTTTTCGCGGGTATTAAAAAATCATAAGAAAAATCACTTCACGCCTTATTCATCTCTGTAGTATACCGTAATTACCGTTTCGTAATGCCGATAATACTCATTAATAGACACCACTTCAACTGTTTCCAAAAAGGGCTGTATTGTTTCCTCATAAAACTCTTGCACAGTAACCAGAGTATATTTCTGTCTCTTATATCCGTCTGAATCTCTATGTTTATGATATACAGGAACCTCTTTAGTGACTTTTTGTTTCTTAAAAATTCCCTTAGTGACAGTTTTAGTTTCGAATTGGTAATCCCGTCTTCCTGGGTATTGCCACAACCATGATTTGCGTTTAATAGGACGCTTCATCATATACTCCAAAAAGTAGAGCCGCCTACACAGCGGCTCTACTGCCGTTCCCTGAGCAACGGACTAAAAGAACGGCAAGGCTAATCTTGCAACTACACAGTAACGAAAATCAATAGAATTGTCAACTGAAAAGATCACGAAACCACTTATAACAACGCTGCCATTTAGTTCTAGAACCACCAACAGATATTCGGTTTATGTCATAATCGTTGATAACCACAATACCCACTTCTTCATAAATGATCCAACCTAATCTGGGTAATAGACGTGTTCTGTGAGGTATCGGTATACCGAGTTCTTTTAAAGAATCGACTACCGCTTGAGGGATATAACAGACATCATCAGCAGGTAAAACTGTGATGTCTTCACGGATGGGATACTTAATTGGTGGATAAACACGAGGATTCATCCACTATTATACATAAAAAGAGCCGCCGCTTGGGTCAAGCCATGAGCGACGGCTTAAAGCTCCATCGGGGTGAATGGAGCATAGGGGCTAAGCCACCCGTCATGCCATGACAGGTGGCACGCACCGCAGATACGATGCGAAAGGAGTCAAATAAACCAAACCCATTGACCATATCTAACGTCAATACGAACAATGAGTCTGGCGCGGTCTTAGAATAACTTAACAGAATCTAACCTAATGTCAACTTTTTCGCGGAATAAAAAACCACTGTCTTAGTTTCGCTAGGACAGTGGCAGCACAGTTGAGGAGAGGAGCATGAGTGATCTAGTCTGTGCGATATATTATACTCATTTCTTAATATACGATTACTTCTTAATAGCCCACCAAATATGATTGAACTGAGAACAAGCCTTATTAATTGCAAAAGGTCGTTTTGGAGTGGAAGGAGCACCACAATGAGATTGACTAAATCCAAACTTATCGTATCCGCCCACACCAAAAGGAGCAATAAAAGGATCGTGAGAATTTACATAACGAATAACTTCTGTCGCAACATCTGGATAACGACCCCACCAATCATCACCAATAACTAAACCACCAGCACGTACCTTTGGTATCCATAGCTCCATATCCTTACGAACTGCTTCAGAACAATGATCTCCATCAATAAAAATAAAATCTAACTCATTAGGAACATCATCTACAGCATCTTCAGCCTTCTTACGCAAAATGACCGATTGCTTATAAGGAGACAATACCTCATTAGCATTTGCACATAATGCTTCATAATGATCTTGATCTAACTTGTGCTTTTCATCAGGAAAATAACCTGCAATCCAGGGATCAATCGAATATAACTTATTGATAGTACAATTCTTGATTATCTCTCTAGAAGTGAAGCCCTCTCTAACACCGATTTCTACACCTACTGCTGGTCCTTCAGTAAATGTATTAATCAATTCAATGATCATAGTCTGATAATTTGCTAATCCTTTAAATTCAAATTGATAACTCATAAAAGAACCTTAGATAATAATTCTGATAATTTACATGTTACCAACCCTATAACCGTATCCGCAGCTCCATAATAAATACGCACTATACCATTCACAACAGTACATCCACAGATAAAGACGACGTTGTTTACGTCTCCGCACCTCTCATATCTTTCCTCTGGACCAAAAAACCAATCCTTAGTACGACACAATACTTTATCAGGATTCTCTAAACTCAATAACGCTAATCCACAACGATAAATACATCCACCAGGAGTACCCTTACCACTGTGATAAAACATCAACCAACCCTTATCAGTCTTGATCAAAGGACAACATATGCCTAAACGTCCACCATCCCAATAAGTTCCGCCACGTCCCTGCATTATACAACGATGATTACCCCAATGAATCAAATCAGGACTACTCGATATCCAAATAGATCCATTATGACCATGAGCAATCACTGGACGATGAATCATCAACCAATGACCGTTGATGCGAGCAGGTAATAAAACAGCATCTTTATTCTCCGCGAAAAAGATCTGACCTAAACGCTCCCAATGATGAAAATCCTTCGTTAAAGATATCGAAACACCTGGACCCCTAATGCCTACAGAAGTGTATACTACCGCATAACGCTCTTTCTCAGGCAACCATGTAATACGAGGATCTTCAATACCAAAACATTCATCATCACATTCAGATGGCACAATAGAAGAACTAAAACAAGGCTTATCGTCGATCTGCCAAAAATCAAAACCATTACGAGATACCGCATTACAGAAATGTGACTTACCATCCAATCCCTCACAACGACATAATAATAAAGTACGACCATCTGCTAGAATGGTTGCGCCTGGATTGAATACACTATGTATGGGATATGTCCACTGAGATGCTGTCAGTATCGGATTGTGAGTATATCTTGATAACATCAAATACTTTCAAAGCGAACAACTAAACCTTTTACTTATATTTGACAGTGCTTTCCTTCTACTAAATGCGTCTAAACGCTTATACCATGTCTTGGGAGAGCGATACTCAAAATCATCACCAAAAACATCGTGAATCGCTTGCATTACACCACAATGCTTCTTGCCCTTAATATAATCACTGTCTAACTCAAATAACGTGAATGAATCTGGACCGCCTGCGAGATGAATATCATCGTAATCATCACCACAAATAACACCGCCATCTCTGACCTTAGATAAACATGCTGCAATGTCCTTAATGACGCTGATGTATCGATGATCTGCATCAATAAAACACACATCTAACGAACCATCAGGTATGTGAGACATCATTTTAGAACTATCACCAATTAATATCTTGACTCTTGAGATATCCTTAATGTTGAAGCGAAATCGCTCAATATTCTCTAATGCAAATAAATTTTTGTCATATTCTGTAGGTCTGAAATACAGCTTACCCTGTTCGTTGTTTTCTAAATGACTTAATTTTGTGAATTCATCTTTACCATAGTCTAATGTGCTGCTGCCTCGGAACCAATCAATCGCATATACTTGACCATTGTGTTGATCTATAATTGAAAGATACTTACACATAGTAGAACCGTGAAATACACCTACTTCTGCTATCTGTATATGCTCATGAGCTTCTTCGTTGATAATATTGATTAATTCGGGACAGTGGGGCGTTGGTGGATCAGGATTGAGTTTGATTAGTTTTCTACGGATTTGCAATCGATGAGCTTCAAATTGCTCTACATAAGCTTGTTTTTGAGCTTTCTGGTTTTTTCTTAAATGACGTTTGGTTCTTTCTAGGCGTTTACGCCATCTTTTGCGCCTAATTGCTTGCAACTCTCGTTTGGTCTTGGCTAATTGTAATCTACGACGTTTGGTCACGCTTTTTTTCTAATATACTAATACGCTTCTCTAAATCACAATACCAACGCTCCATCTGACTATGAGGATATGTTGACCTTGTAGTCTGAGCTATATGCTCTGGCATATTGTCTGCTGTCTTCATTAACTTCACCGACTGACCCACATCGATCAAACCAAAACCAGTATTGGGATCACGACCCGCATCCTGCAAATCAATAGCAGTCTTACGTAAATGATCTCGAACATCCTCTACTGTATTTACTGGTGTGTCTCCACCTTTACAATGATGCTTACTCAACATCAAAGCAACCACACCTGAGACCCATGGTGTAGCCATGGATGTGCCGCTGAATACCGCATAACTGTTTACGGGAACAGTCGATAGTATATCGACACCAGGTGCCATAAAGTCCAAATTACGGCCCGTTTGACTGAATTCAGCACGTATATTATCTGCATTTAATGCTCCTATAGATATTGTCTCAGTATAACGACCTGGATAATCCAAATTATGAATATCGCCTGCATTACCCGCAGCACAAATAATCGGTATATTATTTTGATAAGCCCGTTGTATAGCTGCGTGTAATTGAGGATCATCAGATGGACCACCTAAAGACATCGAAATAATGTCTACATTCCTTGCAATAGCTTCCTCAATACCCCTAGAAATCCACTGGTACGCTCCTGAGCCATTATCTCCTAATACCTTGACCGAAATCACTTTGGCTTTAGGTGCGACGCCTACGATGCCTAATTCGTTGTTATTCGCTGTAATTATACCAGTGACATGAGAACCATGACCATCTTGATCATGAACATCGTTAATATCACCGCCTGTGGTATTATAAGTGCTTAATACACTGCCATTTAGATCAATATGATCTGTTTGACAACCTGTATCCAAAACTGCGATGGTGATACCTTCTCCTTGAGCGTCTAACCATAAATCGGGTATGTTATGCTTAGAAATCTGATAACCCACGATTTGTGAGAAACTCTGTACGAGCATTCGTGGATGTCTAACAACTGTTGGTAGTTTCATATCCATAGTACAGAACCATACAACAAAACAGATTTAATCTCCCCCGCGAAATTTAGTGTCTAATTATCCATTAAAAAAGCCCACGACAACAAGTCGTGAGCCAATGATCCAAAAGGGTACTCATGTCATTCATATATGTCCTGCAAAGAATTGAAGCGACATACTGAATCTTCATAATGCTTTTCATCCTTTTCAAATCCAATATACCGTCTGTCCCTCTGCGTAGCAGCAATACCTGTTGAACCAGAACCACTAAATGGATCTAATATCAAATCACCTTCAGAGGATACCAACTCTACCAATTCAATCATTAACTCTACAGGCTTCTGCGTCTTATGAATACGACCACGATGAGGTACTGGATAATTAAATAAATTGTGACATCGACCCTTATTCTTTATTTGTAACTTGTGTGACCCCTTACGAACATACATCATATGCTCTACCGCCCATTGCAAAGATCCACGCATTGCCACAGGAGGGTTTGTCTTATGCCAAAACCACGGTTGAATATATTTGAAGCCCACAGACTCACAGGTATTCAACAATTGCTCAAAACGAGTAGCAGGGACGAAAACCACCATACCACTGTTTTCTTTAAGAACTCGATATGCTTCATGTATCCAATCTGTGAAAAACCGATCCCAATCACCAAAATTAGAATCTAATTTTTTTTGTCCTTGTCTAGTGATTGTTGTTGTTGAACATTCATAAGGTGGATCGGTGAGTATGAAATCTACATGCTCTGGCGGCAGATGGTTAAACCAGTACATACAGTTGCCATGATACAGAACTGTCCTGTTGTCTTCATAATGAAATTCATGAGTGGTTTTCATATCTACATTATAGCGGCTCACGGCGTACTAGCAAGCTCATTGAATCAGCAGCAGCGTGCAAAACAAATTCTTCATTCTTCCGCGAAAAACGCTCTATGGCTTTGCCAACACCACGCTGATTAGTATCATGTAATAATATCGAACCAGTTACACGATGACCAAAATGACATAAATCTTTGTAAACCCCTTTATAACTATGATCACCATCTAAAAATAATAAGTCAATGGGTTTACGCCAACGAACCTTATTACTCGGATGATTGATCAATGTATATTGTTTTGAATTAACTTTACAACGCTTAGCCAAACGCTTAACCACACTATTTAATTTATCATTCAAATCAACTGAATAAACCTTAATCTTCGGATTAGCTCGACACATCAAAACCATAGAACCACCATTCTTACGACCAATTTCCAATATCTTACCGCCGTCAGGTAAGTTAGTCACAAGTTGACACATGAATCTGGCCTCCATGAAGGTTTGTGAACATAAGCCATGATCCACTAAATATCGTATCAACCAACGTAATTTAGTTCTATTGACTGTATCAATATTATCGATGTCTGCGTACTTCTTAATAAATCTTAAGGTTCTTGATGATGTGCGATGCATAAATATATATTCAAAACATTCCCTTAGGATACCTATATATACTATTTTTTAAGATTCCCTTAGGGAACCCCCGTATTGCAATAATGAGGCTCCGAGAGGAGGAGCTAGGTGAACTAGATTGGGGGAACCCCCCCGCTGAGTGCTTTATGGCACCTAATGTCGAACTGGGGGGTAGAAAGTAGGTCGAGGGGCGATATGAAAGCATGCTTTTTTTATACCGTGCATATATTCATTTCTGCGACGCCCTTATATGCACTTCAATTCTGCGAACAGCATTAGGGTGCGCCAGCGTGGCGCACCCATAGTGTGCTATGTGTTGTGGGTCAGGTTATCGCAACTTCATCATGCCTCCGTGTAGGTCCAAGCCATCGTTCGTTCCTGTCTCGCCGGTACAGCAACCGAAGCGGCATAACATCCGATGGCGATCTGGCGACGATCAGAGTGAGAATCTTAGCAATGTCCATTTGTTTTCCTTTCACGGGCGTTTCTGTTATCTGATTGCATGGTATCAGGTCGTGTCTTCCTGTCAATAGATTGTTCGAATCTTTTTACACTTATCTCAGGTTCGATTTTCTGTCCGCGAAAAAAGGGCGGCCTCCCCCGCCCTCGCGGCTTCATTTGGGAGTAACCGCCCGTCTTGAAAGGATCGAGATTTAGATAGAGACTTTGCGCCCGTGGTCATGCTCATGCGTCAGATCGACGTAGGCATTGCAAGCTAAGCAAAAGTCAGGTTGCGTCTCTCGGATTGCTTTGTCAACCGTTTCCATTGCTTTCGGACTACATTCCTTCGCGATGGCTCGAAGCTCTATAATGATTTCCTCTGCCTTATCACAAGTCTCGTTCATATCATGCTCCTTGAGAGAAAAGGATAGAGACGGGACCAAAGTCCCGCCCCTAGCGTGATTAGGCGACGGCAGCAACTTCCGATGTTTCGGGAAAGGCTGTCAGAAGTTCGGGCGCTAACGCCTCGATCACGTCCACAAGGTCAACATCGTATTTGACGCCTTTGGCGGGCTGTCCGTAATGGTCTAGTACATCAAAAATCGAGATACCAAACAGACCGAGAATCACATCGGCGTTGGCATGAGCGTCACCGCTAATTGACCGCTCGCCTTGCCAGATGCCTATGGCGGGTTTGTGGCCTCCAGCTTGAAATTGAGTCCGTACCCATTGGCCCCAATTCTTACTTGATGCCGTACCTACGGATCTCGGTCCTTGGATGACAAATTTGCAGCTTGCAACCGCCATACTACAAACAAGAGGAGGCAGGATTAACTCCAGCCTGTGACCTACTTGATCAGCGATTCGCAAGTAACGACTCGGACGTTTCATGTTGTGATCCTTTCAAGACAACCAAACCAATCAGCTCGTACCTTAACCGATCGCCGAGACATTGCAAGATAATTGTTCAAAACTTTGCACGTATTTTTAAGCCGCGAAAAACGGTTTTACACTTATGTCAGGTTCTCTGGGATGTGGCAAAAAAATTCAGGAAATTTCTTGGATTGTTCTTGACAAATGAAAAGAGAGAGGGGCGCGCCGCCTCGTTTGGCAGCGCGCCCTTTGCGTCTCGGTTAGTTGGTTAGTTGGCTGCGACGGCGGCCGACAATACATCGTCGCTTCGTTGCAAAAGATCGAAAGCTCTTGAGCGCTGAAGCTCTTGCGTACCGCCCATCATATTTTGCTTGAAACGGTTTTCGCCTACGTCCATTCCTTCGCGTTGGACGATCCGTGACTCATGCTGCCAGTACTGCGCGACGCCATTGATAACCGCCCATTGCGTCGGCTGACCATCCCGCAACATAGCCCCAACTCGCCCGCCCGCTTGATCGCCAAAGATAAGATCAGTGATGGCCGACCGCTTCTTTTCGGATTGCTTAGCGTTGCCACCTTTGGGATCAGGATACAGCGACTTCAGAAAAGAATCAACAAAGCGAGCATCGACCGCTTTTCGCGCCATGCTGTTGAAAACCGCGCCATCGCGCTCGAAGCGCTCGTGTACCTTCTGGACGGCGACTATGGCCTCAGCAATCCGTTCCTTCGCGTTAGTGGTATGCTTAATCATCACGCGGTTCTCGTTCTCTTTGTTGTCACTCAGCGCGAAGGATAGCGTATTGTAACAAACCACTCGGACGGAAGTCGCGGCGACCACGATAGGCGCGCTGGAATCGTGAGACTGATAGATCAGGATATACTTAGCGACTCGATCGCCAGCAACGTCGATGTTCTCAGGCATCCGCGCCAGCAACCATACCAGCTTGCCGTTCTTGAGCGTTCCAGCGCTTTCGTATCGAGCGCCCGTACCGCCGATGACCGCGTCGGCAATTTCACAAAGTTCGTTGTTCTGGACGACTTCGTATCCGCGTCCGACGCCAACGGGCGACAGGATAGCGTTCGCATCTCTCGGCGACAGATCGTCGCGGAAATTGAACATTGCTGAGGTTGCAATTAGTCTGTAATTAGGCGGTGGCAATGCGGGGCTTGATTCGTCGCCACCGTGCCATACCTTGTTCGTGATGGGATCGTAGGCGACAAAGCCAGCGCCTTGGATCACTTGGTAAGCGCCTACGCTCGTTTCTTGCAGTACTTCAAGCGTAGTCATTAGGCGGTCGAAAACCTTGCCCAAGCCATGCCATGCGGGTTTGAGCGCCAAGCCAAGGCGATCCAAGTTGAATACGTTATGAGCCATAAACGATACTCCTCAAGTAAGACAACCAAACCAACTAACCAGACAGCATGATACCGCGGCGTGGAACATTGTCAATGATTAAATAATCAAAAAATTGATAGTATTATTATATTTCCTCACACTTATGTCAGGTTCGTTGGGAGACAAGGACTTAGGGAATTGATAATTTGAGATATTTTTTGATTAGATGATTGATTTATTGATTGGCTAGTTATATTTGATCTTGTCTCTGGGCGAAGAGTTCGGCGAATTGTTGAGATAGTTATATTTGATCTTAGGGTGTTTTTGCCTAGTCGCAATCTAAGAAATCGTCCAGTTCTCAATTCTCGGATTATCATTTGCGCACTCGCGTTCTAAATCTTGAAGAAAACTAGTAACACAAATAATCGCTTCATCCAAATCTGGAACATCATCAGCTTCTACTGACAGCGACAACACAACATCAATTTTGAACTTCCTAGTTTTGGGCATTTTCATTTCCTCAGTGTTAGGCATCGTCCTTGTCGAAGTCGATACACGTATCTCGTAGGTCCACTTCCACATCCTCTATGTATGGCTCTCCTGTCTTGGGATCGAAGCCGAGCATGTCTCGCTGACATTCATGGTCAGAGGAGATTGTATCCAGCTTATCTTGCAGCGTCATTCCATTTACCCATGCCTCAACCACAGACCTAGAATACTGAGTGCTGTTGATACAATCAACAGCAATGTCATCCACAGCCATACGGTGAATCACTGCTTTTTGTTCATCGGTAAGCGGATCAACTTTTTTATCCGCGAAAATGTTGAGATTGAGAAAGTCTGCAACTTCAAGGGAGGAATACAAATCCAAAGAACAATTAACCCTTGCAATGCCGTTGGCATGTGGTAGTATCCGTGATCTTTTTACCAGTTAAGACGCCAAGAGCAGCCGACAGAAAAGGAGATTTAACATTATCCAGCAAGATCATTAGATCGCTCCTCCATTACTCTGACTCCTTTTCTGACTCTAACAAAGCAGTCAATTCGTCATCAATAATCAGCCCGCCACCGTCAACAACTTCTATCATGCTCCGACAGACACGGTATCGTTTTTCTGCACAAGTGAGTCGCAATTCTATGATTTGATCGGTGTATACAGACGTATTGATCTCAATATCTATGATGCGTACGCCTGTAAAGGCAAAGATGGCTTGCGACACCAATTTTGTATTCGAGGCCCAGATCGTCATTCCAACTCCTCTTCGATCATCATTAGATCATCTTCAGTAGGATTATCAATTCTGATCTCGTCCAAGTCTTCATTAGATAGAAATACGCCCTCTTCAGGGTCAGGATGAGTAGACGGCATGAGTACCTCTTCCATTGCGGGACAATAGCCACCAGACCAGACTTCATCAATGAGCAGACGTTCATTGCGTCTGATTTGTTTGTCGATGATGGTATCTCTGTCTGAGTTTGGTATATTGTATTTCTTCTTGCTCATGTTGATATTATAGCACAAATGGATATGGCGTCAAGAACAATGTTCAAAAGTTTTGCATCTTATGTCAGGTTATCTTTCCGCGCAAAAGAAGGAAGCAGGATTGATTATTCCCTGCTTCCCTCTGCGAAAATATATGTACTGTGGGTTTGTTAGTTGCGCATAACTGCTGCCCTGCCTTTCTTTACGTTTATTATTTCATTGCTGCAATTCTATGGACGGAGCATCTGCGGCTCCTTGATGAGTTTAACATTGTCAGCCATCGTCATAGGCTAACTTATTAACCTTATCAATCCATTGATTTTCGCAATTCGGTGTTGGAAATTCGGTGTTGCAATTCCGTGTTACGAATTCGGTGTTGACCCAAACTAGTGTTAGGACGAAGGCCACGATGCCGATCAATCTCATACGCTTCCCTCACTTTCAATTGCATTGTATCACGGATCGAGTGCAAGTCAAGAAGATTGTTCAAAAAAAGGAGGGGGCTTTGAGGATGGTCTAGCCTAGCATGTCTGCGGTTCCACACAGGGGACTTATCTAGCTTGTTTTCCTCAAAGCCCTCGGCCCTCCTAGGCCATAGTCGCCGTCCAGAAGGTACACGAGCGCTTGCAAGACAATTGTTCTAAAGTTTTACACTTATGTCAGGTTGGATTATATTTCCGCAAAAAAGGACTAGGCTTCTGACAACCTAGTCCTTTTCTTGGAAGGGTAGGGATTACCTCCCCCATGACGCTATGCGCCCCTTCCTACTTTAATATAACCATCATGCAAAAGCTCTGCCCGACTAGGTAGCCGAACGAGGGCGGCTACTAAAGAAATTGGGTTTGGCTACCACTCCACCGTCTGAGAAGCCAAACAGACATTCGCTACAATCCACGCATCTTTGTTCTGGTCATTATGTTTTCCTCCAAATAGGGGCCAATGATCTGCTAGTTGGCATCAATTGCTGCAAGTTGTGATTCAACAGAATCTAAGGCTTCAACCGCATAACCAATGTGCCGTTGAAAGCCATCAATTTCTGATTGAAGTGCTTTAATTTTGTCAACATAGCACTGATGCGCCTTCTCCCAATAAAGTTTGCTCTCTTGAAGATGTTCTTTGGTTTTCATCATGCTCATACTATAACAGAAAATTTATTCATGTCAACACAAAACTTTGCACTTTCACACTTATGTCAGGTATATTACTTTGAATCCCTTAAAATTCTTGTGAACCTGCCCCGCTTGGATTCGAACCAAGGTCTACGGATTCAAAGTCCGTTATCCTACCACTAGACGAAAGGGCAATAATTAGATACTCAAATACTCCCACCAAACAATAAGTCCCAAAACAATCGCCCCGATTACGATAAATACGACGCATCCTGCTATCATGGCTTCACCATCAGTAGTCAACATAGCTTAGCTGGTCGCCCACTTCCAAATAAGAGCAATGATACCACCAATAACAAAACCAATCGCGCCCACTTTAAGACCAGACAAAACAGCGTAGAACAATCTCGTAGGCCATGGCATCGCAACAAGTTCAAATTCAGAAAATCTCATGTTACTTTCCTCACTTTCAACTGCATTGTACCGCGGATCAATTCATTGTCAAGATAATTGTTCTAAAAAGGAGACGGGGCCACGCCGCCAACGCAGCGGCGCGACCCCACATGAAAGTTCATCGGTACGTTACTGACAGCTTTGAGGTTACTTTGCCGTTGCGAGTTTTCTCGTCAAGCTCCCCGATAGCGTCTTGTACCATTTTCTCACAAGCCGCCACATCCTCTTGTGAAGCGTTGATCTCTCGCAAGATACGCTCCGCTTTGTCGCTGCCTGTCTCTTGAGCATCGATAGCGTCGTTCATGGCTCGGACAAGCGCTTTAGCGGCAGCATCGCGGGTGACGCCACAATACCGCATGAAAAGAGCCAAGGTAGCTTTGATCGGAATTTCGGCAGTCGGCGTATACGTCTCATCTTCAGCGACATTGATATGGCCGTTAATCTCTACGACCAAGTTCTTAACTTCGTGACGACCGACGCTCAGTTCCTTGCGGACTTTCTTAGCCTCAGCATCCTTGACGGCCTTGGCCACCGCCATTTTGTTAATCCATTCTTTCATGTCTTGTCTCCTCAAGGGTTTTCATTTCCTCAACTTTCACCCTCATTGTATCATGCCTTGAAGCCATTGCAAGACAAAAGTGTTCTTAATCTTCCACACATGATCCATCGTAATTGTGCTGTCCGAGTCCGAGCAAAAGAGATGCAATTCATTGCCCGAAATGCGGGCAAGCATGGGTTGAGCAGTGGCGTCTTTTTGCTTCACCATCTGACTCAATGGAGTGTAGTCTATACCGCCTTGCAACTTGAGCAACGCCGCATGATTGTCATTGAGGCGCGTCAGGTTATCATTGAGCGTGGTCAGACCGTTAATCAGGTCAGGCAATTTACGATTAACAAACGTCTCAATAGCATCTTCGGTACTTCGTCTCATTTTGTGATCTCCTTACAATTCTCGCATTGATTCCGACGCCAAGGACCACCACAATCATTACATCGTTGATCTCCAGCGCCCCATTTTCGGTCACTATCGCACCACCAGCACATACCCTCTATGGTTGTCTCGTTGGTCAGATCGTGACCACAATTTATGCACGTTGCTTTCATGTCTGTATCCTATCAGAAATCAAATTGGTTGCAAGTTATTTGTTCTAACTTTTTGCACTTATGTCAGGTTTCTACATACCATGAATACAAGTGTGTTATTACTTTTTGCGTAGTGAAGTGCCTTTTCCAAAGAGTGCCAAAACCCTCCTGAAGGGTTTGGTAATTCCCATTTTTGAGTTGGGCTATTTTGGTAGACAATGTACATTATTCTTCTCACCTTCTTTCAAAACGCCCGTCGGCCAGCTCGGCAGATCCGTTGGAACCGCTGAGTTATCATACCCGTATCTTACCATAAGTGTTCCGTATGTCAATAAGTTTTTCTGAGAATTTTACACTTATCTCCGCGAAAAATCCCACTAGAAGACCTCCCGCATGGCGGTGAGGGTTGCCTCTTCTAGTGGGGTTGCGCGATTATCCTAACGTCGTCTTTTGTTATGGCTTCTACTCCTCGACAGGTTCACTGATTGGATTCACTCACCTTTACCAATCCACGGCAAGCGGCGAGAGGTATCAGGATTGTCAAGTTTACGCCAGACCCGTCTGTTCTTTCACAGATGTCAGGCAACTATTCTCAATGATCTACTGCTATCCGTATCATGTCCAATTTGTGCTGCATGGTTTGGAATTCATGCTCATCTCTAAAGGCTCGTCGGCCTTGCTCAATTCCCAAACGTACTGCAATACCAACAATTTCTTCAAGAGCATCACGACCTTGTTCTTGATCTGAATAATCCAAATTCTTAGCGGTCAAATGCTCGGCTGGTTCAAAACAATTCACTTTCTCTCGTTTACCAAGTTCAAGCCCAGTCCACGGAATATCTCTAAGGGGCAGTCGTTTAATGGCATAGGCATGACGAATAGCCTTAGTAATTGGCTCAGTAAGCTCAGAAAAACTAACGATTTTGTTATCTTTGGGCCATTCTTTCAAGATTTAGTCTCCTTGTTGCGCCCGATACCAAGCAAGTACAAACGCGCCTAATGCCAATCTCATTGATTGCAGATGAGGCCGTACAATCTGCTCAACTGCCAACTCCGCGGTTTCTTTGTTCATTCCTTCCTTCTCGATCAAAATTCTTCTTGTATTGACAATTGCATCTGATCGCAAAAGGAAATGACTGGTCTCAAAATCTTTATGACATTTCGGGCATCTCATAGATTAGTGATCACTTCCTTGAAGTACGATTACTACCTCATCCTTTTGCTTGCTTCGACATTGCCAGTCAATCTCGCCCATTTTCCTTACATGAGCGGTTTCAATATCTCTTACAACGGTATAACCGCATGAATCCTCTGGACCACCATACTCCTCATAGGCAAATACAACGGGCAAGGTCTGGTCTGACTTTTCCAAAATCTTGATGAGTTCTCTGGGAGTCATTTTGCAGTATCCAACCAATCTAGCAACTCAGACAGAAGATGATCCGCCAGCGAAGGCGCCTCATTTGCTATGGCATTTCGAGCTTGTTTGCAGACCGTCTCGACATGCTTTAGCTTGGTGTTTCTTTTCACGTTGCGTTGTGCTATTTTATCTATCTGATGGCCCAAGTCAGTCACTTCGTCTTGCAATTGCTCTATTCGTGTGGTCATTAACTTTCCTCACTTTCAACTGCATTCTACCATGAAAGAACAATGTGTCAAGTCTATTTTCCGCAGAAAAATCAATCCACCGCAGGAAAAATCTCAAACGAATCATCACCCGTAGGCTCAATCTCGCCATCATAAAAAGCAAACCATATTTGCATCAATGGTATTCTATCTGCTTTCAGCAAATTTGCGGCCAATCGAGTAATCAACTGATCTCGACTCAATATCTCAGGCTCAGGAGCATCAGGCTCCATCTCAATGCCATCACAATCAGTGCAAATCGGTGTACCAATCGTGGCAAGCTCATAGGCTTCGATTTCGACAGCCAACTCACATTCAGGACATTTCCATTTGGTCATCATTTCTCTAGACATTAGGCGTCTCCCACAGCATAATCCAAAACTGGCTGCTCAGCAATAATGGTATCACGCAACTCAGCACACGCAAGGATTTTGCCTTGTAGGATAGCAAATTCCCATCTTGATGTATCAGAGGTACATGCTTCTGCCATTTTTGTGTAACGTGCAACTCTGGCTTCACAGACGGCCAGTATTTGCAAACCAGTGTAACACGTCTTGGTCTTCATCTCTCGACCGTTCGACGTAGTTACGAAACTTCTCGATGCTGATTGCCGAGTTCTTAATCTCAAATCATTTATAGTACTATTAGCGCTCATGTTTCCTCACTTTCTGTCTCTATCCTACCACATCTTTTAAACAATACAAGAGAAAAATAAACAATTTCGTGTTAAGTTCCTATCAATGCAACATAAAATTGATTCTTGTTGCTAAACTCTTCCATGTCAACGCCCTCAGTAACAAGCCACATGAATAACGGGTTTGTAGTCTCAGGATTTGTATTCCTCCAAATCCTAATGAGCGACTCTTCACAATGCGTACTGATGTCATTGTCGTCGCACCATCCCTCAACTTCAGGAGGCAAGTCCTCGGCACAAACAACAACGGCTTTGGGAAACTTCATCACTTATCCTCAGCCAATGGTTGTATTAGAAACTTATTCAAGGAGCGAGCATTCGGACACACTTCAAGTAGACCCTTTAACTCATCACGAATTGCTCTCCATTGTGCCTGCTCTGCGCAGCCTTCGGGAGTATTCTCAGACATAAGCCAAAGTTTGCATCTCCTTTCATATTCTGCGATGCGGGCCTTGATAACATCTTCCATTTCGGTAGAGACTGCGATATCATCAACCTTCAATTCCACAAAAGCATTAGCCAGCTCCATGGCAGTCCACACAGCCCAATTGACGGTCATTTCCACATCATCAGGTATGAAGCCTTCAGGCCAACAACCAGTATTACCAGTCGTCAAATGCTTGTAAGCTGCGATATGCTCTGGATTTTTAATGTCAAACCAGTCAGTGAATTTCATGTTTACTCCTTGTGGCAGACAGCGTAACTTAGCGCATCTGCATCAAAAAAGTTGAAATCCTGTGTCTCATCATTTACCAATTCCATTAAGGCAAGCCATAGCTTATCCAAGTTGTTTGGGTCATATCTAAATAGGTAAACATGACCGTTCTTTTCTAAGGCTATATTTGCCATGCCGTGCGTTTCACTCTTGACTCAAATATAGATTTTGTGGGACTGACATCGTTGGTACTTTTCCCGTACTCGTGAAATGGACATTTCCATTTTCGTGAAAGTCTATGAGATAAGAATACTCATCAGAAATTCGAACGCGAATCCGAGTTTGCCCCTTGCTTTTAATGATCGTCTCAACTGCTCCCTCTGCAAAACCAATAGATTGTTGCTTAGAAATCTGAGGATTAACGCTAGTGACTTCAATTATCATGCCTGTATTCTACCACATGCCAACGGCATTGCAAGGGTTAATTGTTCTTTCTGCGCGAAAAAGACACTTTATCTCAGGATTCTAGAAATGAGTCAACATCCTGTCCGTGGTGCTCGTCTTTGAGCGTGAATTTCCAATCATCATCAGGAAATGGAGTTAAGCAAAACCATACAGAGTTTAGAATCAGCTTTTCGGCCAACATGACCGCTCTTGATTCTCCTTTGATAACATACTCTTTCGTTCTTTCTGGCATCATTTCGTGCTCCTTAATAAAAAAGGGACGGCCCCGAAGAGCCGCCCCCCGAAAGTGAGGATGCGCCCGCTATCCCTAACTGTTAGAGATATGACATTGCGTCACGAGGCGCTTCCTTGAGTGACTATCGCTTTGGCCCACAGTGCCCGCATTGACCGCAGGTATGCAACTCTGCGTCCGTGCGTCCACATTTACTACAAGGGACATTAAACTCGTCGTCTGCATCCATTTGGTCATTCGTGAAGTAACAGACCGAAGGCTCACCCTCTTTGTTAAGATACAGATAGCCAATAGTATCCATTTCCTGATTCATCTCAGCCCAATGCAGCTTTGCCGCAGTCAGCAAGGTATCGAAATCAGGGAATGGCCCGTCAAGCTCAGGCTCGCCACCCTCGACTGGCATCACATAGAATCGTTCTTTCATTACAGACTCCACAACCACCCAAGACCCGCAGCAAAAGCAGCAAAGTAAATACCCCAATGACACATTGAATATGGACCCACGGGCAAGGGTCTGCCCTTCTTCATAAAGACAAGAAACGTCGTATACCGCAAGAATGCACCTACTACGAAGCCCACAACTATAAATTGCCAGATAGTCATACTGCCACATCACTTTCTGAAAACTCGACCCAGTTCTCCATGCTTAAACAAGTCGCTAAATTGGGCCAATCGCCTGCTAGTTCCTCTTCTCCATCACTGAAAACAAACGTCGTATTTTCAGGACCATCGCAACGGACAATATAGGTACGCCCTTCATCTACAAAAGGACCATTTTTTCGCATGAAATATCTTGGAAATGCGCTCATCAAAAATCCTCTGGATACGTGATCGTAATGCCGCCCAATTCATTTACCGAGATCAAGAATGATTTGCCTGTCACATTGTTCTCAAGACAATTCTGCATAACCCGCACTTGGTCGATAGCTTCCACATCAGTCATGCTGATATTCTTGGCATTATTAAATCGCTTTGTAACAAGCAAAACTGCATCTTTCAGTATTTTAGCAGTTTTATCGAAAGTACTCTCATTTGGGATTGTAATAGATTCCTTGATAGCTTCCGAGACAGACAAGGAAAGCACGCACTTAGGGAAACTATACTGCATTGGTTCAACCAACAAACCATCATACATAGCCTCTTCGGTTGAATAGTCAGAGTACGCTGCCAATGGATCATCGGCGGGTTCAACTTGAACAGAGTCTAAGGATTTCACCTCTGGATCAGATGCGTGCTCTTCAAAGTAGAATGAAGGCATCGTTGCAGCATCTACGGCTGTGGTTTCTTTTTCGGCTGACATACTATCCTCACTTTCAACTGCATTGTACCATAGATGAACAACTTGTCAAGAGCTAAGTTATCCCCTTGGACTAATTACTCAGGTCCAAAAGACAGGTTGAACCATTTTCATTCATTGCAAATCCATCCTCAAGAATGTCTTGCAATTCAATTGCTGTTAAATCGTGAGCCCCACAATGGTTTTTGCGTAATGTGGCGACAAACAAGGCGTCGGCAGCAGATTGCTCTTCACGACAGCCGACAATTTCGTGTAGCACGTTATGTTGGATTGTGATAACAACAAACATGGATTACTCCTCGGCATGGTGCCAGTTGACATTATAGTGAGTAAGGATATTTTCTGAGAGAGCAATCAGCGCATTAAAGTCAGATGAATACGCATCCTCTTGGTATTTTGAAATTCTTGAAGACGATACCCTTACCCGTGTTAGCATATCTACAACTCGGCTCACAATCAAGATTGCGTTACCTTCGGGTGCGTTTGTTTTGAGCAAAATAGACATTAGATCACTCCATTGTGTTTCAATAGTTGAATCGTCACCCAACCGCCAAAGCCCAATATCGCGACGATGACAGCACCCACAAAAATCGTTATGGCAAGTATGGCCTTATTGGTACTATCAATGAACTTGTTGGTACGCTCCATGCTCGCATCAACTTCCTCTTGAAAACTTCTTGGTAGTCGTCTCATCAAATCACCTCGAAGTATTGCAAGAGTTTAACTACCACCCAAAACCAAAAGACGACCATACAGACTCCGAGTGCTAAGAAACCGCAGAGGAATCCAAGTGTGTACCTCGTTACGGTCTTGGCTTCTTTATCCAAATTGCTCATTAGTTACCTCACTTTCTGAGTACATTGTACCATGAAAGAACAATCTTGTCAAGTCTATTTTCCGCGGAAAATTAAATTGCTCTGTATCGCGCCGCCCGTCTCATCATCATTAGTCTTCTGCTGTCCCATCATCGGCCATCTTCACTAACTTAGGATCAAACTGAGCCTTGACCTCAACCAAATCAGACTGAGCCGCCATAACGTCATTGATATCCTTATAAGACCCTGGCGATTCATCTAATCCGCCAGAAATCAAAGTTACACCTCTCTCCTTGAGCAACTTCTTAACTTCATGCTTAGTGAAAGAATTCTTAGCTGCCGTACGGCTCATCGTTCTTCCTGCGCCGTGAGAAGTAGAATTCAACGAATCAGCCGAGCCCTTGCCAACTACCAAAAATCCTGGCGTTGCCATCGATCCTGGGATGATACCGAAGACTCCCTTGCCTGCTGGCGTAGCACCCTTGCGATGCACAATTACTTCCTTGCCGTTATGTCTTTCCTTCCATGCAAAATTATGGTGATTTTCTATCTGAAGTAAAGGCTCAATCTTCATTTCCTTCAAAAGATGTTCGTGAATGCAATGGTGATTAGCTGAAGCGTACTCTCCCATCAACGACATTGCAGCCCAATACTCATCACCGTCTGCACCCAAGTCCAACCATGCTAATCTCTTGTATTCTGCTGGCAAACCTGGATGCAACGATTCCGCTAACTTGGTGTAGTAGTTAGCTACCTTCGCACCTGGACCACGAGAGCCACTATGCGTCAAAATAGCAACGTACTTGCCTGCTGGTACAACATAAAAACCAGCATCAAACTCTTCATCAACGGTCATCACGCCAACATCGACAAAGTGATTACCAGAACCACTCGTACCCAATTGACGCCACGCCAAATCCTTCAACTTTTTAGTAATTGGAGTAACACCCCAATCCATATCCATAACATAATGCTCGCGTTGGTCTCCGATATCGAACGAGCAACCCATACCGAAACGAGTATTCTTCTCGATATTCCTGATCATTTCTTGCACAAATTTAGGAGAAAACTCAGTATCCTCAATAGGCAAGACCGATAACTTCATACGGCACGCAATGTCCACACCCACAGCGTAAGGAATAACTGCTCCCTCAGTAGCTAATACGCCACCAACAGGCAAACCATATCCCAAGTGAGCATCAGGCATCAATACACCTTTAACGGTGATTGGCAGAGCCATAGCGTAAGCCATTTGTTTACGGGTATTGTCGTCAATGAACTCCGATCCCCACTCCATGAATGAGCGCGTAGTGAAATCATACTTGGGTCTTGGAGGATTACGCTGCTCATGTAGAGCAATCGCTAATTCCTTGAAATTTTCATTCTCCATCCACGACTCAGGATCTATGAATAGCATCTTAACAGCCACACGAACCTCTAAAGCGGTCATGTCAGCTTCTTTGCAAACCCTGAGTGCCAGCCCGATGAGTGGGCCTTGCTTGAAACCAATGTTCAATAATTCTCGTGCTTTCATTTAACCCTCACTTTCAACTGCATCATACCATGAAGAACAATCTTGTCAAGCCCTAAATTTAATGGCATAAGTCAAGGGCTTGCCTCTCTCGATTTCCATCTCTTCAATCTTCGTGATGCTCCACATGGTCATTGCCACTTGCATAAGCCTGCCATATTCGAGATACTGAAGATCATCTTTTAGAGTTTTAACCAATTCCCATCTGGTATAAGTGCTTTCAGTATTTCGATTTCTCCTCGCAGAAAGTATCGTGTATGTCAATTCATCATCTGCGAAATAATTCTCTTCTATCTTAACAATGTCCCACATGCACATTACGACCCGCATGAGTTTGTCATAATTCAGACTACCCATACAAATCCCTATTTCATGGATCAACTGTTTTTTCGTAAAGAGTCTTTCAGCCATCAACAATCCTCCTCACGCGAAGGCTGTACCATATCAAATGGAAGGTACGGCTCATCCTTCTCATTTGGAGCGTATGGATGCTTAATCACCTCACCATTCATGTCTTCGTAGGTCACATCATCACCACAGATAAATACTTGATCCACAGGCTTACCATCCTTGAAGGTTTGAATCACAAATCCAACTGTAATTTTGTTGTATTCCATTTCCATTACTTAATCTCCTTAAGACCTTTGTTAGCAAGCTCCATGATTTTGTCAAGATGGCGTATCAGATCCACGTTTGATTTGCACCCAAACTCAGTAAATGGATTGGCTGCCATGTGAGCAATTTCTTTCAACGTCGCTTCGGCATTCTCAAGCTCTGTAGGTTTGGGAATGGGCGGATAACCCTCTATTGCATGGGACATTTCATACACATCTGTCCAATCTGCTTGACAATCTTCGCAACTCACATCTCGTTTAACCACTGAGCCATCTAATTCCCAATTGCTAACAAACTCAAGAGCAGTGGATTCGCAATACAGACAGCGGATGCCACAACGGCGAATGTAATTATCTATCTGTTCTTTGGTTAATGCCATCTAAGAATTCCTACCTCACTTTCAACTGCATCATACCATGAAAGAACAACTTGTCAATTGTATTTCTTGCTCAATCGCTCAAATTCTGCTCGTTCATCAGCTTCAGCCTCTTCCTCAACTGCTTTTTGCTTCCCTTCACGCATCTTCGTAATTATTTCGTTTACTCCAAGAATATGTGCACTCTTAGTCTCAACAATAACAATCTCAGCATGCCTGATCTCATCACGTCTGTTCTCTGTGTCACTGACGAAGTTGCAGTCAAGAACAATAGTTTTGCATTCCTCAAATGCCTCAGTAATGGTATTAGCCTTCAAAGGAGTAATACGTTGATTACATGCAATCGTGTAATCGCATCCCTCACCACGCCCGAATTCGAGCGCCCAAAATTTGGTACTCGCAGCATTTCTGATAGTCGCCTTCACTTTGCCACCGCCAAATCTTCAGGCAGACCAATACCTGAAAAATTCACTGGTCGCCCTCTGAGGTTCCAGTCCGCAATAGCCTTATCTTCGGCATCGCGAGCCTTCTCATAATCAGGATGAGATACTTCTGCCTCAAAACATGACCTGCAAATGTCCTCTTCGTTGAAGATACTTAACACAGGTATGTTTTCTCCTGCTGATTCTGTTTCATTACCGCAACGGGCGCAATTCATTCTACTTCCCTTTCTTGTAAATTGTTCATTCGTCAATCGCTTCACTTTCTACGGTCATCATACCATGAAAGAACAATGTGTCAAGTCCTATTTGCAAATAAATACACTTATCTCAGGTATGAGTATCCCTGTCTTATTATATTCGCTCGACACAGTTCGGAAGTTCAGAAGAGTTCGAAGAGTCCAAGTCCAGTCATAGCAAGATTGAATATAACTAGATCATCAATTCTCATCTTGTGCAGCCGTCACAGTCTAAACCACAGTTCTCTAAGTGATTATGGCAATTTCCACAGAGCAGGTCACATTTATCGAGTTCTTCGAGTATCTCTGGGTCTGCTTTTCGGAGGTCTGAGATAGAATTGATACCGCCACTCATTCTGCTGTAATTTCGTAACCGAAAAGATAAAGCAAATTTTTTGGTAGTTCTGTCTCGATGGTGGAAATGGTAGATTTCTAAGCATATTCCAGCATCTTGTAGAGAAGGATATTGACATCCTCCCTCCATTTGACAAATGCCTCCCAAATACTGAACGCAAAGCCCTTTAATTACTCTCCTTTTGACAGCAATCTTTTTATTATAATCCTTTTGTTTCTCAGGATGCTTGGCCTTCCACTCCTTTTGGTACTTAAACTCACATTTCTTACATTCTTTTTTCTTCTATGATCCTCTTTTTTACCGCAAGACTTACAAATTGCGATCATAATATATCTCCTAAAGACATATTATACGCACAATTAGTGCGGCTTCCTGCTATAATAATAAAAGCATGTGGGATTAAAAAACAAGAAGCAGCTTTCTTGCGAACAAGTCCACTGCTTCTTGCGGAGGGAAAGAAGCCTAATTTTGGGACAAGCTATGAAGCCTCGTCAATCCTCGACAATTCCTCATCTCCAGGCTCTACACAGTCATCATCGACATCTATCAGAGCTTGGTCAGTTGAGTAATCGTCTGAAAACTCCGCACTTACCACACTCTCTGTTGCTGCCTCAACTGGCTCCGTACTAACAATCTCAGGAGTTTCAGCCTTTGTTTTGGTTTTCGTGGCCGTCTTCGTGACCTTTGGAGCTACAACCTTCGCAATGGTTTTCTTGACTTTCTTCTCAGGAACCAACTTAGTAACCAACCTGCACCCTACAGCAAATCTAATGAGGATATTACCATCAACATCCTTCTCTGTAAAGGGCGGAATTTCCAATTGTACGTTCCTAAACCCTAAACAGTTGGTAGCGTTAGGGTTAATTCTTGTCTGATGAGCAGTTAAATTTGTCCAACCGCACGATTCAGTATCCGTACCCTTCTTCTTCTTACGATCAGAAAAACGCTCCCAAACTGTTCTGCCTGACTCATCTTTGGTCGCTGCCAAAGACATTTCACGCTTGATCTCTTTCAAGCACGTATCTTTGTCAACTGCATTACCGACTATCGTTTTCTTCAACGCTACAAATCTGATGCCAGTAGTATCGTCAGGCAACTTGCGGATAGCTGAAGTCGTTAACCGCTTGCCGTCCTTTTCAAGATATCCCCATGACAACTCTTGATTAGGCAACCATACGTTCTCAATCCCATCTTCAAACTTCTCGACTCGTAACTTATTACCGATCTGACCAACCAAATCTTTCAGATCTTTAATCCCCGACAATGACAGTCGTTTCGCCACTCGGATATTATAGTAGTAGTTACCACTACGAGCAGAATTCACAAGCAATACAGCAGGCGTATCCGCTGTACCAAGTACATACTCTCTGCTGCCAATGGTGCGCAAATTCTCTTCTGGCTTCTCAATCATCTTACGCACATCATCTGCATGATTCATACGAAAACGATCAATCTTCATGCCAGGCTCATGCGTACCCAACTTGCCTGTATTCCACTCTGGAGGGGCTTTAAGCTGCTTCTCTGTCTGACCACGCACAGCAAAATCACATTTGAGCTTGCGAGCTATTTGGACTATCACAGGTGAATACAGATAAGGTAAAGGCGGTGGCATCTTGCCATCCTCTTTAGAAGCCTTTACAGCCTTCAACATTACCTCGTATTCCGCTTTGGTATACAGGCCTGCATTTAACTGTGGCATCTTCTCGTCTACAAAATCCTTGCCGATCTTCAGAATTGCCTCTGTCTTGCGAGGTCTGAGTAATGACACAACTGGACTTGTCCCTCCTTTGGACTTCTTCGGCATTTTCTTACTCCCTTTTGATTTCGGTGTTGGCTTCTGTTTAGATTTGCGTGCCGCGGATTTTGCTTTTGACATATGAACCTCCATTGTTGGATAACTCTACAGCATTGCTAAAATACTGTCAACACAAAAACTTTGCAAGTTGCATTATTTTTTTAACCAGTTACCATACGATCAATCTTACTTCCCCTGATCCCAGCAGGGAAGCAATGGCCAAACTCGATTTCTGTGATTCGCGATGGCCCTCGTATCATAGATGCTGCTGCATCCTGCTGGGATCTCACTTTTATAAACAGCTCACCATAAGAACTAACAAGATCAACAAAAGCGCAACTACATGATACACATGGACTTTCATGGCATCATCCTCCTAAGTGCTTGGCTCCCTTATCTGTTAATACTCTACCACGAGCTTCAAGATCGATAAAACCCAAAGCTAACAAAATCGGCTCGACCGTGCCAGTAATTACATCCTTGGACTGCATCAACTGGGCGCTAATACCAGACAACCCACGTGGACCAGAGGCCATCTGCAAAATACTCAGATAATCAATATGTGATTGATTTAGTCCTATTTCATCAATCTGTTCCATTGAACAGGACAGAGTTACATCCTTCTCCTGTACTCGTATGCCACCACGCCATAATACCACATCACGTATTTTCCCAGCCAATGTTTTAGCCAGTCTGGGGATTCCTAGACATCGCTCAGCAATCGATCGCAAAACCTCAGCCGTAAACTTCAGATCATATGTTCTAAAGAGATTAGCCAAAATCATCATTATCTCAGGTACATCATACCTCTGGATATGCCATTGATTAGGAAATCTCGAAACGAACGAAGCCTCATCTAACATATCCCGCCTAGTAGTTGCTCCCACTAAGCAAAATTGAGGTAATTCAATTGTAGTATCAGACAATGACGCCCGCCATTCTGTCATTGGGACATAAAATGCTTCTTGACGATCAATAGACAACCTGTGAATCTCATCCACAAACATCAACAGCCGTCTACCCAGAAGTTGCGCAGTCTTAGTCCCGCTTTGCAGCCGTTGAATTATATGGTTGCGAGTCTTGAGCGCTGCGGCTTCGGTTTCGTCCAGATGATAATTAAGTTCTTCGGCTATAGCGCGAGCAAGAGCCGTCTTTCCTGTTCCGCCGATGCCATACAACAGCGTATGAGGAAATACAACTTCTCGCTTCAAGCATGATGCTATCGCGATCTGGGCCTTTTGCTTTTCTGATTGCAACCCAATCAGTCTATCTAATCCATTCATAATCACTTCCTTTCGCCGTTAACGGTACGACGGTACTTCCTCCTCTATGACGCCCTCCTCAAAATCGCGATCAATTTCTTGCGGAATCTCCTCTCTTTGTGGCGTCTCATCTGCCATTTCCATAGCAATACTCTTAACCGCATTGATAATCTCAGTACAACGATACATATCATTGTTCATCTTGCCGAGGCCATCATAGACGGTCTTCCACTGCGCCGACAAGTCTGACATACTGCGTAATCGTCGGCGGATCTTATTAACTTCGTCAGGAAGTTGTTCTATCGGCCTACCCATTAGATCCGCAACCCGCCGTTTGATATTGGCGATCTCATCATGCAAATGGCTAATGTTGGCAACCTGTTCCCGAATCGAATAAGAATCATTGGTCATCTGTTCGATTACTGATCTATGCTCTGATAGTTTTTCCAGATTGATAATAGCCTCATCAATTTGGTGGACTTTATCAGCTAATGCATCCTCATCATCATTTAGCAAACGCAACACACAACCATCGGACGATTCAACTTCGCTAATGCTCAACATCAGCGGCTCTGACTCATCGCTTGCCATGTCAACACACAGCGTGACAGCGGTTGTACCTTCCATCCCTCGCAAAGCCGATCTTAATTGAGTTACATTCATTCTGCTAACCTCACTTTCAAATGCATTGTATCATAAAGAACAATCTTGTCAAGTCTATTTTCCGCGGAAAATTAAGCGCCCCAATCGAGAAGAGCCCAATCCTCTGTTACGCAATCTTTGCAGTATCGACTAAAACAATCCACACAACCATACTCACCACAACAACAATCAGAACCTGTCAGGTCCTCGACTACGACAGGACCAAAGTTATTGCATGACATACAGATACCAAGCGTCGTAGGTAACTCCATAAACTTACGCTCAAGCGCCAATGCATTGCGCGGACGATTCAACCAAACCCAATTATTGCGGGTCTTGAATGCGACAGAATCAATACTTCGTCTCGATGATCGCCTCGGCGTACGAGAGACAATAAAGTAATCACCAACTGCTTCAGCAAGCCAGTCCGATAATTCTTCTGGACAGTCATAGTCATTATCGTCCCAAGAGACTTTCATACCATGACTTAAATTAGTCATCCGAGTCCAATGCGTTTGCATTGAATGAAAACGACGGTTAAGCTCTTCTAAAATATGAGACTCAAACGCTCGATCACTTATCTCGTCAATATTCTCAACGTCAAACTTGGCAGCTAACGGATTATTCCCGCCTTCATCCCACCAATCATTAACATGACGCATGAGCAAACTCTTACTAGTCAATGGCTTCCTTTTGATTGTAGGCATATCTAAACTCCTTATGGGGCCACGTTACTAAGAGCGGCATCAATCGAATCACCCTCATGGAAACCACAAGGATAAAACTCCTCAAATTCGCCGTCAATCTCGCATGGCAGTTGGCCGTCAATTTCCATAGAAGCCGCAACGCCCGATCCAAAACCTTCCATCGGTGGTACATCGTCGTTCAGTTCGTTGCCAACATCATCGACAACTTCCTCAATGGCATCAAGTACGCTCGTTTCACTATTAGCCGACAAATCAAGTACGTCAATCTCTTCTAAGATTGCTTCGCGAATACTCCTATCCAAAGCCGACTCGCTGCGAGGATCTTCGCAAGCATCCTCGTCGTCACCGCTAACCGCTTCAGCGGTAGTAACCGAGCCAGCTTTGTTACGCAATGGCGCTGTAATAGCCGCAGGCAACCGGGGGTATCCTGTCGGACTTTGAGTCTGGCTACCACGGCCCACATAAGAAGCAAGATCATCGTCTGAATTGAAAGCGGTCTGAGAGTAATAGCTACAATGCTGATTGGGCATTGTGAAATTCTTGTACGAGTGGTTCGAAAACCAGTTACCACCTTGCCAATGACCTTGATTTTCATTGGTGATATGGTAGAAACCGTCACGTTGCAAGAAAATCAATTTGTTGCTAGACCCACAAGCCATTTCCAAGAAATCTTGATAATGCTCAAACTCGATAAAACGAGACGGCATGTGCGACAAAATATGGTTGGCGAAGTTGGCAGTATCAGACATTTCCTCATCGTACAGAAACGTATCCAAGACGCCGTTGTGGGCCATCGCAATATCATCCGAAACCTTGAAAGGATGGACATTCTTAATGCCCTCACCGTGAGTAGCAAATCGCCAGTGAAGGATCATCGGGCCTTCGCTTCTATCGAAAGCCTTGCAATAACCGGCATAGGCTTTATTCTCATCAAGCGTTCGCCAATACTTTATCTTGCCGCTTTTCTTACAGATGAAAGCGCATCCGAAACCATCTGGATTATCAGACCAAGCATTGACAAACTTCTGCTTATTAACCCGTCCCTTACAATTCAACATTGCTAGACACATTAAACTACGTTCCTTTCCTGCAAAAATGAATGAAGATTAGGGTAGACCTTATTGTGAAGGCCAACATAGCCGACAAACTTTCTAACCGTCAAGTCTGCGCTCTTGCAACATTCGGTAAACTCCATCAACGCCTTAACAAACTCCAAGTTCTTCCAAAACGCTCTAGGCTTTAGATTGCCCTTGAAAAGACGAAACTCTAAAGTATGAGGAGACAAATGGACCGCTTCATACTTGGCCCGGCTGCGCTTTTGCTTAGCCTTGCGCCTTGTTTGTTGAACATCGGCATCAAACGCCGCCCATTGTCTCATGTCATCCCTAGACCGTCGCTGCGAAACCTTGTAGATGAAATCCTGATTGCGGAAAACAAAATTCAAGATTCGGAGCATGTGCCAAGTACCAACATCCTTTTTACTAACATGAATGTGCATACCGCAAGTTTTATTACAGTAAGATGTAGAGCACTTAGACAGACGCTCTAAGACTTTATTAACTCTGTCACGTTGTTTGTTCCAATAGCCCCATGTCATCGGGTGAGTAACAATCTCAAAACCGTTGCTCAGACTGCCATCCCACTTGTTGTAAACAAAAGGCAATTCAGAGGCAATGTCAGAAGCATCATCAACATTCTCAGACTCTATCTCTAGCTCAACTCCATAAAAACGAGAATCGTCTTTACATAGAGATGTCTTCAGAAAACGTGATCGAGGCTTGTAACTGTAATCTTCAATTCTACCCATGTCTCAGATACTCCAAAAACTGTTTCAGTTTCCTCACTTGTCTGTGTCTAATTTACCACGAAAGAACAACTTGTCAAGACCTTTTCCGCGGAAAATTAAAGATTATTTCCAATAGCCTCAACAGCCGTCTTAATACCTTGAGTGTAGGCTGGACCCCCAACATTAACGCCAGCGCAAGCATGAGCCAAGATCATAGCCTCAATACCATCCATAGCTGAGTTAAACGAATCAACCAACGAAAAAACCCTGATCAGAGTTGATGGGCATTCATTTTTCAAATCAGAAGTGATCGTGCCATGACCATTACGAGTACCATACTCATGGCACTCAAAATCCAACTTGATACCGTAACATCGCAATTCTATACGCTGCATCTTGGAAGCTCCTTTGCTCTATTCTTTCCCGCTGCGTAGGCAACACAGCTGCGTTTCAATGTCAATCTCTCATACTTCTGAGTATAACCGCCTGGCTCATGGATAATACAACCCTTGCCACTGTCATTAGCAAACCATCGAGCGCAGAAAATGTCACATACATAAAACGATTTGTCACTACGAACCGTATGATAACCATCACTAGGATAATCAAACGTCTTGCCGCATTGCTCGCAAAATACAACAGTATGTATTGTGGACTTGATAGCATTTAACTTGTCGGAAGTTGTACGCTCTACTAGCGTAGAAGAACAAGTAACGTCGTTTTCATTGCACGCCTTAGCTATCGCTATATCTAATTCAGAATGCTCAATTCTACTTAGACCACTTGATCGCTTACATCTCGACTTCTTGATTTGAAATCGTTTACCTCTTCTTTTGCCGTCTGAGAATGATTGTCTAAATTGCCCTGTCCTACGCATAAACATGGGCCTCCACAATCCTATGACCACGATGATGGATCATACAACCCTTGCCAACTTTGTTAGCAGCAAAGGTAGCGCATTCAGAGCCACATACATAGATCATCATTGATCCACCACTAGGCAATTGCCTAATAGTAGAAAAACCTTGATCCTTGAAAACAAACGGCTGCTTACAGGACTGACAAAAATATTTTACGTTAGCTCTGCTCATCAATTTCCTCACAATTCCAAACTTCTGTACGCAGTTCATGATGAAACTCAGTTTCACCACGTTGAATACCCTTGCCATTTCTAACCGCTTCAATAGCCTAGTCTTTGTCATCTTCAACAATACTCACAATTCTATCGTGTACTTCTTTGACAATCTCATTAAACGTAGGCTCTCTTTACCAAGTTATCCGTAAAGTACGTTTGGCAGGATAACCATTAACAGGCTCAGTAATATTCTCAAAACCTTGCCCATGGCGACGACGAGACGATCTGCTTGTTCTTTCATCACAGCAATCGGGACAATCACAACCGTTCGAAGCATCCGCAGACAGTTCTAGCGCAGATGCAGATACAGATGAATCAAACTCCAACCATCGAACCTCAGAAGGATTAACATAATGTAAAGCCCAATCGACTATACTATGGAAACCCTCACAGCTTTGACCTTGACTTTCAGGGAAATGCAGAAACATCCGTACTTTGCCATTCTCGCGAGCAACTGTCACCATAACGCCCGTAGCCGCTAAATCTCTTCCCATGCGTCTAAGGAAGCGTGGACGAAAACAATCCTGATCTTGAAGCATACCCATAGCCTCAAAGGCTCGCCAAAATGTAACAGCTTTAGGAGCTATCCAAGTTTTCAGACAAGTTTTTTCAGGATAGCGCACATCCCAGTCCAATTTATCTGCAAAAATCTCTTTGACCGCTTTCATAATGTCAAAGTCAAAATCTACAACATCCTCAGTCGGTAGATTCTCTGGCGTACCACCCTCTGGTACGTTACGCGCAGCTTGTTTCCATTCACTAGCCTCGGTCCTATTCAATCTAGCTTGTCTCTCTGCTTGACGCCGCGCTCGTGTGCTTGTAAGACTAGGCGGACTAGGCTGACCAAGCGGATTAAACATTAGACCATTAAGATCTTCTGGATAAGGATAATGCCGCCGTAATGGTGGATAAGGTACATCCTCTGAACGCCCCAGCCGATCAGGCTGATTGTCTCTAATGTTTGACGAAATTTCATCAAGAACTTCATTTATGGATCGATCATCGACCTCTTCATCGTCCTCTACTTCTTGCACCGAAGAATCAACGTGAGGAAACATGGCTGCGTTGATATCAACATAAGAATCACGCAAAACCTCATCAATAGGCTCAGGATCAGGCAAAATAGGCTCAGGGTAAACATGCTCGCCCCACACTTCGCGCACTTCCTCTGGCATATTGCGTCTTAGATAATCCTGTACCCAATCGTTTGAATTTTCATTTTCGTTTGGCATGTTTGCTACTATACTCCATAATTAGAACATGTCAAGAGGTTTTTGCACGAATTTTTACCTGAACATCAACTTCTATAGGCTCCCATAATGAACGTATATGAGAATAGCCCATAGCCCATTTGGTATTGTATAGACACGCCTTATTAGGATCACTAGTCATCCTGTCACCTGTACCATAAAGAGGATCTGAATCTCCGCGTCTTTTGACGAAGTATTGGCCGTCGCTTTTTCTGCGCATGATCCACATTCAAATTCCTCAACTTTCATCTGACATTATATCAGATGTGTTCTATTTGTCAAGAGGTTTTTCGCGGAAGAATTGAATTTTTGACACTTAGGACGAAGACATCGTCTTATCTCAGGTCTGTGAAATGAAGAACCGAAACAACTCTGCATTCTGCCTTAGGCCAAGCTGCTGCATTTGCCTCAATGGAGCACTTATCTCAGGTTACATTCTCTAACTTCGGGGCTGCAACCATTTTACAGAAGCCCTTGATCCTTCCATCTTTTCCACAGGAACAGACCAAAGATCACAAAAACAACACCACACACAATTAGAAACCAACCCATTTCATATGCCTCTTACGAATTCTGGACGGGAACTGCTGCATTCTACCTCAAGACTGCATTCTACCTCAATCGGAGTAGTTGTCGGGTACTACATTTGCCTCTAGCAAAAGTCTCAGGATTTCTACATTTGCCTCTAAAGAATCGACGTGGCATCTGCATTCTACCTCTACCGCTCATTACATGCGCTGCATTCTGCCTCTTAAATCTGCGATTTCTCGGTGCTGTTCTGCATTCTACCTCATTATCACTATACCACGAACAATACCATTTGTCAAGATCCTTTTTTCGCGGGAAATAATAGCCTCGCATCCAATAACTCATCATATTCCTCTGTGATAATACCCAATGCCTCATGATTAGAAGCAAAGGATAAATCACCCTTCTCTTTAATACGACGACCTAAAGCAGAAGTAACCTCTGCTACCACTGCATAATAATCTTTTACCCTAACACGATCACTCATAATTACTATCCCGCCAAAAAGCATTCACCCCAACCTTCCCCCTTGGGAAGCTCTGTATCCTCTTCTTTCACTGGCTTCAATCCATCCATAGCACCACATGTCTCAATGGCTGTCCATCCAGCCTGAACCATCGCATCACATATATGACGCTCATTGTTAGATAACCACTCTTCAGCTTCCGCAAGTGTCATCTCAAAGGTTGACACTATATCTTCTGGAGTCCATACCACTTTGGCAAAATAAGAGGTATGCCTCGACGTAGCACCGCCCGCAGCAAACGGCTCGCGGTGAGGACGACCTTCACTAGTAGAAAAAACATTGTCTGTCTCAGGAATCGTCATCTTCAACCCTCTCAATTAATGTCAAACTCATATAATCTCCTTCGCCAGAAGAACTATCATAACGATCACGACAATAAATACTTAATCGCTTCATATCATCTTTTGTGGGATTCTTCCCATAAACCGCAATAAACAACGAAGAAATGACTTCTTCCTTAGAAAAAGAAGTAGTCTCTCGACCTGGAGTGACTTGACGCTTAACTTGGGTTTGATTCATCTTCTGGCTCCACTGCTATAGAAAAGTAATCACGATCACCCGTAACCACATTATCTGCATCAAACTCCGCTCTACCAGCGTTTTCATAATTATTGATCATCTGATGAGTTAATGACTTAATCAAGGTCAATGCCTCTTGATGAGACACCATCACCATTTGACCAGCCTGACCATGACCCTGCTTTTTGGTATAACTCTCAATCTTCATTTGTATCATCCGCTATAAGACTGCGGGCCTCCTCTATTGTAGCCTCTAAGAGATCAGATAGTTTAGCATGATGTCTCTGGTGGTATTGAGAACCTCTTAACTCCTCAAGAGCATCCCAAACCCGTAATAGTACCCTACTAAACACCACGGCTCTGGGACTTTTCATTTCTTCCTCATCTCACGCAGAATAGCATCCAAATAGTTCCATGTGACGCACACGAGACACTATACTCCTGTAATAAGAAACCATTCTATCAAAGCAAAAACAACCCAGGCTACAAGACCAACATATACTACAATACGCTGCGATCGCGGCAATGTAATTTGTTCGATTATTGACATGCTCATACTATAACAGAAATTTATTAAATGTCAACACAAAACTTTGCACTGTTATATCTGATTATTTCAATTTCGTGCTGGATTTCATTTCAGTGTTAGAAATTAGTGCAAACCAAAGCAGTGCAACAAGTTGTGTGTCTCATAAAATTAAAAGTGTTCAAGTTGGACACAGAATTCAGTGCTGTATTGGAACCATACCGATAGACTTTGATACTCATTTTATGAGAATTGATCAGAATTGAGGCTATTTCGCTGGTTAGACACAGAGCATTTCATTTCAGTGCTGTATTTTGGTGCAATAAATAAAATACTTTATATTGTTCTGTAGTAATCCTATGTGTCTAATCCCTGCAAATGGGTCAAAGTGGGTCATAATCCCAAATTAGTGCTATATTATTCCAATAAGTTATGTGTCCACTAATTTCATTTCAGTGCTGATCTTCATTATCTTATCGGGTTTAGGCCACCTTATGATCGTGAGGGCATTTCAGAAACAATAATAGGGCGGTCAGTCAATTGAAACTATTCGCTCCAACAACGACCGCCCTACTATTTCTTCCTACAAATTAGGGATCACAGTATCCAAAGTTCTGACACGCAGGATCTTTACAATCGGGATCATACACTTCGCAACACGCCTCCTCGTCGTCCACCAACCAGAAACCGCACCAATTCTCGCAGGTAACTCCTTCCCCTCCCATTGGATCACAATTATCGTCGCAGCAGTCTTCACACTCCACGTTCACGCCCTCAGCGGAGTTAAGACATTCCTGAAGGTTCGCACACGATCCCATCGACTCCCAACAGGGGACCACTTCATTGACGGCCTCGATGTAACAAGCCTCACCATCACATGCCTCATCTGGAACAAGTGTAGTTGCTGTTGCCATTGCAACCTCAGTTTCGTGACTCGGAAGGAACCACAATATTCCCCACACTACCAACAGCATACCAAAGACTCTAGTCATCTTCATTCGTTGTCTCCTTTCTCTATTACCTTCAGAAACGCGTTACAACTTTCTCTCTGAGCATCTTCTTCTCTCTTCACGGCATGTGCCAAACGAAGCTCTGCATTCTACCTCTCTGTTATAGTCCTGTATTTGCCTCATTCGTAGCGTTGGCGGTTTCTCTACATTTGCCTATGGTCTATATTGTCCGCGAAAAACGGGTTTTTGTCAAGTTCTTAATTTTTGTTCTAGGACGTGAGGGCTGGCTGGATTCTCTGCATTTGCCATTATTCCATCTCAGGTGGTTCCATCAATTCAGGTGGCGTAGGAACCTCTACATCTCCATCCATCTTACCAGATTTAGAATCTTTTTTCAAATACAAACCAACCCAACCCTTTGCTTCCATTTCCTCTATTGTACCAGCCTTGCATCCATGAGGCCTCCCGAATCGCATTCTTGCAAGATTACGTTTTTCTCTCTCTTCTGCATGTTGTAGTGACTCATCATACGCCCTCACAGGAGGTGATCCTGGGTAGTGATTTCCGCAATACTCTCCCTTTTTGTTTGGATATGGCCCTTTGTTTTCTTTGTTCATATAAGCCATTTAATTTGCCTCATTTTATCATTCTGATTCTCTTATATTAGGGTTCCATGCATTTTTATGTATGCTATAGACTCCAAAGCTTTTTCGTTTAATGAAACCGAGTTTAGAGAGTCTGGTGAATATTGCTCCTACTCCATTTGCTTTACGTCCAGTACGTTCAAACAACTCTCGGACTTCTTTGATGGTGACTTCTGCGGTTCCCTTGTCTTTTTTGGCAGCATGTTCATCTACTCTTTTAATACAGTATTTATAGACTGTAGCTGCATGACCATCGGCTTTATATCCTGGTCCGAGATTTTTGGGTCTGGTGAGAGTATATGGATCGTATTGTCTAAATATTCCTAATGCTTTTTCGATATTTCGTATTTTTGCGACCAAAACTCCGTGTTGTTCCTCAAGTTCTTTTCGTTTGGCGGTGAAAGCTTCTAATTCCATTATCGTGTAACCTCAAACCAAGTTCCGTCTCTATCGCAAGTGATCTCATCAGTTTTGTAGACCAGCTTCCAGAATCGCATCAATTCATAAGCGCACATATTGGATGAAGTAGTTTCGCCACTCAATTTATCGATTATTTGTTTTCGTGAGTATTTCATTCTATCGTTATCATCCATTCTTGTCCGCGAAATAGTCTGCATTGTGCCTCTTTCTTTTCTGCTGGGATCTGCATTATGCCTCTTATGGTTTAGACATTTCAATCTGCATTCTGCCTCTACATATTTCGGGCATTTGTCGTGACTTCTCCTTGGCTATGATTACAGAATTCGGTACATAACCATACGTGATGCCATATTTGCGACTTTGGCGGCTATACCATGCTTTACACCCATGCCAACCTAGATTTACGCCCAAAATCAAAAACAGGGCAGCAACTCCAAGAACTTCCCAGCCAACAATTTCCATAATCGATTCTCCTCTGTTCTGCCTCTTACCTGGTCACATTTGGTGCTGCATTCTGCCTCTATCTGCATCTACCTTACCCTATTGTTCGTATTTGTCAAGTACTATTTTCCGCGAAAAACTACATCGGCGGGGCGTATAATCCCTTTTCAGGCGGCAGAATGTCCATTACTTCCCAATGACCGCCATCGTTAGGACCATGAGCCCATCATTGACTCCTCGGATACACAACCTTATTCCGCATCATCTCAGTATTATTATCAATGCTCTTGCTGATCGCAAACAATCCCTGAGCAATCAGATCAGCAGCATACAAATTAACAATATCACTTCGATCAATAGTTTGTTTAGCTACATCTTGACTTGGATCAATACCAGCATTTTCAAGCAATTGTGCAACTCTATTTGTCATCATTATTCCTCCACGGACAGATCATGCTTCAACAATCGAATATGTAATTCAACATGATCAGACGGATATTCGCTTTATATTTAGGTTCTTTGCTCATACTGCCAATGCTTCAGTTATTAGTGCTCTAGTTGGTCCGTAATGTGGATTTATATATAAATCTAACCTGCCATCTCCCGCGTCGGGCGGGGACATAGCCAAACTATTGAATTTTCCACATTCGCAGAAGTATCCTGGCCCATTAAGTACATTTGCACTCTCTCCACATTGTTCACATCTTGATGAGGTCCATCCAAAGTAGAATCGTCCTCTAGACTTTTTGGCTATTTTTCCGAAACAAAGGTTTAGGGATGCCATTATTCCTTTTCTTCCGCAGTAAGTCTAAAATCTGCGATAGTGACAATTCTGCTGAGTGGTGCTCTAATTAACAATTTGGTTTTCTGTTCGAAAGTATGTTTATCAAAGTCGTCCCACGATTCAAACATAAAGAGGTTTTTAATCACCCAACCGATTCTAGTTTTAACATTCAGTTCTAGTTCATCGAGCCTGCGATACTCTCGTCTTACCGTATACCCATCTATTCTATATTCAACATGACATTTGAATACTATGTACTTGCCTTTCTGAGACGTAGCATATATGTCAAAATCTTGGCTGTTGGTTTCGGGGAATATTGCTTTTCTGGTTTCAATAGCCCTTAACCGTCTTTCCTTTTGAGCTGTTTGATACCAATAGGCTCCGAAGAGCATCGCACAGATGCCGAATACTCCCAAGAACAAGACTGCCGCATCATACTTTTCTCGCCAGGCATTTCTTTCGGCAAGCGACTCATCTCTCTCCTTTGTTACCCTATCAAATTCAACATCCAACATTTTGTCTTATTCCTCGAAAAATTATATAGGCGGTCCTTGTAGTCCCTTTTCAGGTGGCAGAATCTTGCAGATTGAGCAACGCTGCATGGTTGTCGTCAGGCAGATTCCCGTTCCACTCATCTGTGAATTGATTTTTTGGCAATTCATCCAAACCACAGCAGTCTAATGCAATGTTTATAGCCCATATAGAAAAAGGACCAATTCCTGGTTGTGATAGCAAAAAAGCCTCTGATAGAAGATCACCTAATAGTCCCATTTTTCATCCCTTTCTGTGTTTTCTAACGCATTCTATTATCAAGAATAGAGCTATTGCTGCTGCCGCTACCAAGAAGCCGCATCCTAACTGCCATGTTCTTAATATACCATAAATATAGGACTTGTCAAGTATATTATTTTCCGCGGAAAATTAAGATTATCATTTTTTGCTCATTAGCCTCTTTAGTATATCCACGCTCAATTCTGTATTCTGGTTCTCTGATCTCTTCTCTGTTACTATTTTCTCAACCCCTACAAGTTGTCTCGCCGTTTCATCGGCCCACGATCTAGTGCCTTCTACATCCCATTCTCTTACGATCCATCCGCTTACTTTGTTTGCCACGGCTTCATTCATTTCGATCTTCAACTCGCCTTTTGGTGTTTTTGCACCAAGACGATGAATTGCCTTTATCAGTGCCGCCTTATATTTCCGTTCTTGCGGGCTCTTCTTCACTCGTAATGAGTTCATTTTTTGCCTCATTCGTAACACTTCATAATTAGCATAGTAATGCATACAGCAATACCCAAGAGCACGAACAACAACGCTATTCTATCTATCAAAGGTATCCTAATCATCGTCGTCAGCTTCATGCCAATCTGGTGGATGACTGAATTTGTCTAACCTTAAATCTCTGTCATCATGCTCTGGCTCTATATACAAAGGCTCTCTTTGTTTGTTGGTGGCGTTACAACTTATGGCTGCGAATGCGAATACAAATAGTATGGCTATTTTTTTCATGCTGCATCCACAAACTTTTACAAAAGCAACTGGTTCAGGTACATATTACTTTGCCTAAAAACGACGCTCCTACTCTGCATTCTGCCTCTTATGATATTCTTTCTACATTGCTCCCTGCTGGCGGATCACTTAATTTTTCTGGCTTATGGAATTTACTCGACCAAGAGGATATAGCTCCGAGTGCGATGCCTAAGAAACCCTACCGATAATCCATACTATTCCGCCTCGACAAACATTTCATAGTGCTCATGCGTTCACCGTAATAGGGTTATTGACAAAGAGTTTGTTTTTAGTGACTGTGATTGGTTTGACATATTCCACGCCATAATGCCGTTGGAAATTACCATCACTGTCCAAACAACCATCAACCCTAACCTCAAAGATTTCTGACATCAATGACAGGCCTACAATAACTCCTTGTAGCCATTTGTTGCCATCTCTAGTCCATACCGTTTGCCTTAGTCCAAATTCCATGAGTATTGGTTTTCGCTGCATTTGCCTCTTGATTTTGGCAGCCCATTATGCTGCATCTACCTCTTCCCGCGAATACTTATACCTTTGCCATTGTTGGCTCTTCAAATGCGATCATTTCAAATCCTTCATCTTCGTACCTTCGTCTTTTGCTAAGCATCCAAAAGGCTTTTACGCCGTTGTTGGTTTCTAGTGCTGAGGTAGCGAGTGCGAATTCTCTGACAGATCTTTCGTAAGCGGCCTTGCCGCGTAGATATTTTTCCATTTCAGCCTCAGCAGTATCTCGAAGCGCTGATCTAGTATCTTCTAACTTAGCAAGTACGGTTGCCACTCCTTCTGGTTCTGTTGGTTTTTCATCAGGATCATAATAATGACTAGCATTTCTATCTCTGAGCATATGCAAGCAGATGTCACCGATTTCTTCTTCTGAAGCGGCGCAGAAATATCTGGTATCGTGATGTTCTTTGAAAATAAGCAGTATTCGTTCGTCGAGGGCGAATCTTGCTTTGACTTCTGTTAGATTGGCAATAATCATGATTTCATTAGTTTCTTGATTTGAAGGAGCATGTTTTTCTTTGTCAAAAGATCCGATTCTTTATCAATATCTATCGAGAATTCTCTTGGTATTCGCTTGGCTCTTATTGGGAATTCAAGCGTACTATCGATCATCTGTATGATTCTATCAACATTATCTTCAATGCGGCCAAATCTCTCTTCTATGCTTGGCAAATCCCAACATATGCTGGTATGCCCACAAGGGACTCTCTGCTTCCCTCTTCCCGAAACTACGGTACATTGATCGAGTTCCAAAGCATATTTACAGCCACAATGTTTACAGCAGTGTTCAGTATGAACGTCTGTTTTACTCATGCTGTTATATTAGCACAATATTCATATTTGTCAAGAAGTATTTTTTCCGCAAAAAATGGCCTTATTGAGCCGTTTCAGCATTTCTCCATTCAAGTCAGCCCATCCTTGTCTTAGTTCTTTCATGTCTTGGCTTATTTCCTCTATGTCTTTATAGAATTCTTCTATCATCAAACATGCTCTGTAGAGTAATTCAGGACCATCTTTTGAGGCTATTTCGTGTGATTTTGCTTTTTGGCCTATATCTTTCCAATAGTCGCGAGTAGGCATCTCCACACCTTTTTTCCCGCGGAAAAAATCAGTGACTGCTGCCATTTCAGGGGTTGCAAATTTATGGACAAGATTCATTGCTTTAACTATATCGTCCACTTCTTCTGCCTTGTACCTGATTTGTCCTCCATCCCGAAACGCTCGAAGCCGTCCATCTCTTTCTAAGACTTTGACTTGTTCTGCGCTCATACTGAGCAATTCTGCTGTCTCTGATTCGCTATAGAAATGTCGTTTAGACACGTTTTTTCCTTTCATGTTTAGCCATAACTTTTTGCATCATATCTCTCGTACTGTCTCGTTCTTTTTGCAATTGTTCATGAGTCTTGTGGTTACTTTTGATTTCAGTTAGTTGTCCATTATCAAAGGTAGCGGTATATTCAAGCCACATTTCGCTTGGTGTATTAACTGTACCAAGCATATCATAGAAGACGATGTTCCCATGCATTTGCATGTCGATATTGGTGCCTTCGGCTGTACGATGAGAGTTAATGAGCAACAATCTACCTTCGGCTGTGATCACATAGGTATACATTTGGCATTCCAGTGATTTGGTTTGCCATTTTTGTGTCCTAAGTGCTACCTTCCACAAATCTGCATCAGGCAGAGGATAATTCACTTTGATATTGTCAAACATTCCCATTAGAAATACACATCCATTTTGCCACAAACATTCCAACCAGAGTTCATCAATCTAGTTTGTAATTTCACAGCAGCGATAGCCAATTTCTCGTCACTGGATTTAATACCACCATCAGAATGTGATCCCCACGTCCTCAGTTCCATCATCTCTACATGACAATTGCCTGTATCTTCCAATGTACAAAATGTACTATCAGTCCTAAAACCACAAAAGTCAATACAGTCAGCATCATTGCCATCACGATCAACAAGCACGTGCTCTGTATCGTGATCTCCGTAGGCTTGATCTGTATGGACGGTAAAACCCTCGCCACAAACTTCCTTGGCGAATTTCATCATTTCGTAGGTTTTCCAGTTCATTCGGTTTTATCTCCCGCGAATTTTAGAAAGCGACATCTGCGGAAGGTCCATAGTTTATAGCATGTGCTTGAGATAATCCATTCAATCAAGCGTACTGGATCTTTCAATATGAGGTTCCAGATCGGTATTCTGACTGGTGGGTTAAATTTTGCCAATGACCCAACCCTCTGTTCTCGTGGTATTACATCTATTATCAATCGGCTGACAATCATCTGTTCCCAAAATGGTAGATCTTTTCGCTCATCTTCTCTACCGATTCGCTTTGCTATACCTTCTGTATCTCCAATGAATGTAGACCAGATGTACACTTCTTTGTTTGCCACTCGCCTAAGACTACAAAACATAGAGAAGTTGAGAAATCCCATGAAAACCGAAAAAATCTTAGTCTCCATGCTAAACATAGGATCAATCAAATTGGAAAACGCCAATAGTGTAGCAGCAAGTACAACCATCGATAGTATCCTGTTCGATCTTACTTTATTCTTAACGTGCTTGCGTATTTCTTCAATTTGTTTTTTTGTGGGCTTCATTGTCTTGGCTCATTTAATCTTTCCATGTATTCTCATTAGGCCAACAGCCTTCGTTGTCGTCCCAAACTTGCTGTATCTGTTTGACTGCCTCTTCTCCTAATTCTTCTGACTTAGACATTCCGTGATCATGCGCAATGAAAAACAGAACTGCGGCATTTTCTATATGGTACTCCAATTCAGGATTTGGTGATGCTGCATCTTCAGCGAGACACTGAGCTACACAGGTAATCAAGAACAATTCGTTCATTTTGAACTTTGTCATTGCTTCAATTCCAAAAGTAAATATACCCACCGCTTATCGTAGCATGAAGATCCACATAGGCAATCGCTGCAATGATTAGGTCTATGATTTTCCATAATCCTAATATAGAAAGTATCACCGCAGTAACTTTTACACGAATGTTATCTGTATATGTTTCCATGCCCACATAACCAATTCGGTTAGTTTCCAGCAACCCAAAATAGCAAGACTACCGCAAGCTATAAGCAGTTTACCCAAATGTCTATCTGTAAACTTGGGCATTAGTCGGCCCCAACTTCATTTAATGCTTCAACCACATCGTCAGCGTGTTCTTCTTCTTCACACTTGGCAATGACGATTATTTGATCGTATGCCTGGCCGTCTTTGAAGTCTTCAATCACCCAATAACTATCAGCGGCCATACGGTGTACAGTTAAATATCCATACCTTTTGTTTCTCATAATTATTTACCTCTTGGAGCGGGCCTTGCGCCAACCTCAACATATAGTTTTTGAATTCGATCAAGCGCCCCTTCGCCGCCTTCACGTTGAGCTATCATTTTGATCGTAATAACTGCCAAAAACTCTTGAAATCCTGGCGAATTGAAAACCTTACCAAGAGTCTCAGCGACATGCTTAGACAACTGATTGACATCTTTGTTGGCTACAAATTCTTCTAGTTCTTCTGGCAACGTATCCAAGCCTTGAGCAACAGTATTCTTGATAGTTTCCATATCAAGAGCTACTTCCATGCCTAGTATGTCGTTAAAATTCAGTAACCCTTTATTATTGCTCAGTTTGACATATGCCTTATGAGCTACGTCCATATTCACTGTCATTGGTACTGAAATATTTTGCACTTTTGTCGTCATGGTTTCCCTTTATTTTGGTTTCATTCCTTACTGCTATACTACCACAAGAACGGTATTTGTCAAGTCATTTTTTGTGCGTTAACCAAATGAGTATGCACTAGGATTCTCTGCATCATGCCATACAGGTGCTTCTGCCTTGGGCTTCCACTTAGATGTTCCTTTGATATTCTCATACCAATAGACTGTATCAATAAGCGGATAGATTCCAGATTTTACCTTCTCTATTACAGCCAATGTATACCATCCTGCTTCTACTAAATCGCCAAGCCCTTTGATAAGGCATTCTTGAGCATCTTCTAGGGTATGGAAGAAACCTACTGTTCTTGGTGGCTTCAATGAAAGATATTTGAAGATGAAACCTTCGCGGAATGTTGTAATAGCGAAGATATGACTACGCACTACTTCTTCATTTCCGCTCAATAGGCTCATCACTTCTGTTTTTATTTGATCAGCAGAGACACCCATTTTAGTGAGTATTTGATTAGCCAAGCTCTCTTGCTCAACAATCAGCCCAAGCAAAAGATGTTCGGTTCCGACATGGATATCACCAACTTCATGGGCTGCTTTAATGGCATTTTCAATGATTGTTTTAGTGCGTGGGGCTTGCGGCAATTTTCCCATAATCACTATCTCTCTGTCAAGCTTGGGATGTTTCGCTACTTTCTCACGAGCTTTAGCAAGATCAACACCAAGAGTACTCAATACATGGGCGGCTACACCTGATCCTTCTTTGATAAGACCGAGCAGTATACATTCGGTGCCTAGATACTCCATATTAAATAAACCTGCTTCTTGGTGTGCCAGTGCCATTACTTTTCGAGATCGATCAGTAAACTTTTCAAACATTACTTACTCCATTGGTAACAGTTTTGTTGCTGGTGAAGGCCAGTACTTGACGAATAAACGGTGCCACGTCTTCTTCTCTCATGCAGTCAAACATACTCACTACATTTGCATAACCCGTAATGAGTCCATGATAGAATTCTTCTGATTGGTCGCCATCCCATCTGGACTCGCACCACTCTTTTATTGGCGCAGGTATTCCTTCGTGCTGCGAAGCAAACTGATGTATGGTACTAAAATCTTGTGGTTTATCTAATGAAAAAGACATATTATCTTATCTCCTAGTTTTCAAATGGCATCTCTTCGCTCCATTGGATCGCACCACGAGTACAAGTCCCGCCCATCTCGATGAGTGCAGGGAATGCTCCTAGATCCATCAATACACCTTCGACCGTTGCTGGCCGTTGGTGCAAGACAAGATCATCGATGAGGCGGAAATTGCCTTCATTCGGCAGTAGTGTGCCATAGACGAATAAATTGAATGTATTTTCCATTGCCTATATCTGATTCCTTGCTAACTGCATTCTTCCTCTGGTCTGAACGGATCTCTCTCTGCATTTTGCCTATGGTCGAGTTCTGCATTCTGCATTTGCCTAAATCACTTACCAACTGCCGCTGCATTTGCCTGCCTATTCATCTATCTCATCTAGCTTTTTGTACATGTCATCTAGATCCCTGTTGATCGCATCTATCTGAATTCGCCATCGACCGTGCCGTTATTTCTTTGCGCATAGTTTCATTTTCTAGTCTCATGACATCTGTCTCTCTGTTAATTCGGAATGTCCATATGAGGATTACGATAATCCAAATCATGACCAAAAAGGATAATGTCCAAGCGATTTCATTCATAGTCGCCTCAATTTAATTCGGCTGATCTCTTGCTATAGTCTTTGAGGGTGTCATCTACTTCGGCCATTTCATCTTCTTTCTTAATGTCGAGAGGAGAGCGTTTAGACCAATCATTCTCCAAGGTAAATGCATTTGGTGATTGTATTGGAAAACGACTCTCACCATTAGGCCCACCAAGCATTGTGGGGAGACCATCAGCCATACGCATACACGTCTCTTTCAAAACTTCATCAACAATATCTTTTCTTTTGGCGGGAATAGAAATAACATACCAAAACATGTCTTCCCATTTGCAAATATACATATGCAATTCAATGCCAAGTTTGCTAGTAGGTGCAAAATGCTCATATTCTAACGTAGTCACAAACTTAGTCGAGCCTGGTCTGCTTGCCATAGAGACAATAAATAATCGCTCTGGATTATTATGAGCAAGGTTGGCAAAGTCCTGTTTGCTGACCACATGCGGGACTCCGCCATCTTCAATACGTGCGGCATTGGCATCCCAGTCAAAATCGAAACCAAATTCAGTGCTCATGTTTTATTCCAAAATTAGATTTCGCCCATATTCGTTCATGAAAGTAGTACAGCACGAATGCTGTAACATTCGCAAAAATAGCCAACTTAAATGACGTTGACCATTCCCTCAAAAAAATGAAGTTGGTAAACAAATGGGTAACAACTGCAATTACTCTCCATGATAAAGACTTAACTAACGATCCTTTTTTGCTTCTACTCAACTAGCAATCCTCTCATGGACTGCCCACTTATTGACCGATTTCACAAATTTGCTATCCAGAGGATGCCGTATATCTCTTTTCAAACTTGGCACATAGAAAACCAAGTAGCCGTTCTCATAACGAACGGACTTTGCCAAAGCAGGCATAACTGGAAGCTCGCGACGGCTGATCGCATCTCTGGCATCGATCACATTGACCACGCCTTGTCTCATAAGCACATTAGCTTTGATTTCATGGCGATCCATGTCTTTAAGTCTTTTGTTGACCACCGCCCCACTAGTCGGGCTGTATATCGGATAGATCTTCTTTGGATCAGGCATTGTCTGTACGGTAAAACTCGTCACCATTGAAGCTGGCAAATATTGCAACAATTCAGGTGGTATCAGACCGTCTGCAATACCCATACACGCTTCCTGTTCGACCATGGCGATATTGTAATGGTCTTTGAGATGCCTTTTCAGTGCCTCAAACTGTTGTCGATTACAAATTCCCGCAGCATCAATCAGGAACTCTCCTGTCTTTTGACGCAGCCTCTTCCATTGCGCGCCGATTGGCTGGAATTGCCTGATCAGCTTTTGAATAATGTTAATCTTCGCGGCCATTGGTCCCCTTTCTATGCAGCCTCAGCATCATCGCTTGGCTTAACAGGATTATTGTTCTTGTAGAGTTGATCATAGTTTTCGATAAAGCCTGTCAGAATAGTATCATCAGCCAGTTCAAATTCAATGCCCTTAACTTCGGCAGCGTTCTTGACGCTTTCACAAAGTTGAAAATAGGGCCACTTATCCACAACCAGCAAAGCAACAGGGACTTTACACAGATCAGTCATTATGATCTTTGAGCATCGGTATCTCAGTGCTTGCTTGATAATATGCGCTGCTCTGGTTGTATTAAAAGCCTTAGCAAAGCGCGGATACTTGGCTTGGAAACTGCTCTTCTTGCTGATCGCTCGTTCTCGACCGTGACCCACAGACCCCACTTTGAATCCAACCAACAGTCCAGAGCGGTCTTGGCGGTACTTGGTCGATAGTTGACGATGACGACGATCATATCGGGCCAAGAAGTTCTCAATAGACGCGTGCTCGATATCTTCATTCCATGAATTCTTCTCAAACCAGCGAGCGTCAGGATGCTTACTGTCTGGATAATAAGAAGTACGCAGGAATCTTGGAGTTCCTTCACGGTCAGGTCCAGGCGGATAGACGTACAACACTCGGCCTTCGATCAAGCCATCTTCAAAGTCGGCACCATCATGAGGAATTTGTGCCATCCATTTCTTAGTATTACGCTTATCGCGAGAAATCTTCAAGTCGCCCTTAGGCGTATTGCCAGCAGCCATCTCTGACAGAATCTCTTGTCGTCGTCTGTCGATCTTGCGGGTAGCCAATAGTACTCGAATACGAGTCAAGGGCTTCTTGTCATTGTCCAAAAACATCTCGCCAGCCTTTTGTGAAAGCAATTGAGCTTCCAATATAAAACGAGATGGCTTGTCCTTTTCCTCTTCTTCGATCAGTCTCCAAGACTGATTATGGACTGGAATAGCATAACGACGATATGTTTCTGCACTGCGTTCTGCTCGTAGAATATCAAAGCGATTTCCTTTGTACTTGGCTTGCACTGCACGAGTGACAGCAGAAGGAATTACTGCGGCTAGTTGTGGAAACCTTGCACGAGCTTGTTGATAGTCTGATTCTTCTCCCTTGATGAATTCCAACGGTGGTATATCGAGTTTTGCTTTCTTGGCACCCACAGCCTTCTTGGTGGGAAATTTTAGACGACCTTGCTCATCGAACGAAGTACATCCAAAGGCGTCACGATCTTGCGCCAAACATGAGGCGACTGTCCAGTTAGCCATTTGAACGCAACATTGCTCTGACATGCGTAAGACTTTGCCCAAGGTATCCCAAGAGCAATTAATGGGTTTGATCATTTTCAATCCAAGAGAACGAGTGACTCTGAATTTAGGATCAGTTTTCTTCTTGTCGTTCTTCTTGTCGTTTTTCTTGTCGTTTTTCTTGTCGTTTTTCTTGTCGTTTTTCTTGTCGTTTTTCTTGTCGTTTTTCTTGTCGTTTTTCTTGTCGTTTTTCTTGTCGTTTTTCTTGTCGTTTTTC
>SDBT01000859.1_pt1 | contig 50501 bp, 44 predicted proteins | sample 2277101 | NCBI WGS metagenome assembly SDBT01 (sample SAMN10404973, study PRJNA504765) | marine sediment metagenome | isolation source: marine sediment core GS10_PC15, 103 cmbsf | place: Arctic Ocean: Southern Knipovich Ridge | collected 2010
GAAAATTAATAATAATGAGTTTACTTTTGCTGGTCAATTCCTTATGAGTAATGATAATGGTAGTACTGTTGATACTATGGAATTTCGTAGAAATAAATGCACACACTCTGGAGGAGTTGGGAATATAGTCTTTAGATTTTATGGCACAGGATCTTCATATAATGATATAGTTATAGAGGATAACGAGTTTATTGGTTTTGGTAACATATTCAGATTATATGCGAAAGTTTTTACAGATTGTAGATTTGTTAATAACAAGATAGATAATTTGAATGATTTGTGTTGGAATCAAAGCAGTTTAGCTGAACTAAAAGATAGATATGTGTTGCCTAGTGGTTGGGTAGAAGGGAGATATTCTCAAGCTGTAAATATGACTAATAATACCGGCAATTCATTAATAAAACCTTTATCAGGGCAAAACCCATCAGTTAGTGATCTTACGGGGAACTATGGAACTCAACCTATACATGTCGATTGCTTGCTTGATAATGTTTGGATAGATTTGCCTCCCGCTTTGCCAGGTATGGAATTTACATTTGTTGTAATAGATGCAACTTATGAGATGGTGCTTAATCCTGATGGGCTAGAAATTATTAGATTAGCTGACCATACTATCTCTGATTCTAAGAGGATATCAAATAGTAATAGGAAAGCAGTTGGAGATAGTTTAAGAATTAAATGTTTAATAGGTGGAGAATGGGAGCATTTTGATAGTGTCGGAACATGGACATAAGCTTAATCTGAAAGAGAGGATAAGTAATGGCGTTAATTAGCATAGTATTTTATAATACTACAGGTTCTATTTTATATATTAGAATAATAAGAAGAACAGATCAAAAGATACTTGATACTACGAGTGATGATTTTGAAACCTCGCCCACATGGGCGGATACTGTTATATCTGTAATAGAGCAGACGGCGGTTTCTAATGGGTTGTATTCTGCTGATGTCACTTTCCCGGTAGGCTCTCACATTTGTGATATTGTGATTCTTGATGATGATGGTGAAAACTCGACTCCTATTGAAGGTTTTGAATTTATAGCTGATGGGACAAACGGAAATGAGGGGACCGTAAAATTAAGTTTAGATGCTTTGGATAACGTTTCTGTTACCGAACCTTCTGGCAGAGCAGCTACATTTAGAGAAATGATGATTCAGTTATATATGAGATTCTTTAATAAAGTAGATAAAACTTCTAGTCAAATAAGGACATATGATGAGAGTGGAGTTGAAGTAACATCCCAATCATATACTTCATCAGGTGGGACTGATACAGTAAGTAAAGCTTAATTAAATTTTTAGATATTATTTTGTAAAGCCCAAGGCATTAATTTGTTTTGGGCTTTTTTTTAGAGGTTTTTTAGTATATTTGTCGAATACGGTATATAGATACTAACGGAGAAAGTGTGTATATATGACAACGAATCAAAAAATTAGAAGGTTTAAATAATGGCTGGTCCTTTAGTCCAGGTGTATGGGCATCAAGCATTTTTTTATGGTTTCGATAACGAATTCCTTCCCTATCGACTTCTTTATCCTAAGAATTATAATCCTAAAAAAAAATATCCTGTTATTATAAACACTCAAGGCTCAAATCAGTTGGGTCGGAATAACACTAGCAACGTAGATAGTAAATGGGTTTTTCCTTTTTACTATTATGATTCTACATTCCTTACTCATGTTCAGGGCGATTTTGAGTGGACATTTCCGTATAATAATGAAGACTTGGAATGTTTTGTTCTTTCTCCACAAAGTCCTACTTCTCCCCAGGCCGTGCAACGATTCCTTTTTAACGAGGACTCAGTATATTATAATGCTCCTGATAATGGTTCTTTGGGAAGAAGTACTGCTTTTCATCTACAGCACCGTTCTATGAATGAAAATGGATGGTTTGCCTCTGCTTGTGTTTCCTTGTTATATGCTATGAAAGAAAATGATTTTATTTTTTATACAACGGATACTTTAGACTCTACAACAGATTTTGATGGGAATGATACTAGTGAGTTAGCTGCTATTAATTTTGATATGGATAGAATTTATTACACAGGTTTTTCTTATGGAGGTAAAGGTTGTTTTGAATTTTTGAAACATGCAAGAGAGTTGTTGGCAGGAGTTCTTGTCTGTGATGGTTTTGCTATTAACAATGATTTCACGGACCCATCTGGCGACGAGGATTCAATGGCTCGTTTGCGTCAAGAGGTGGAAAGATGGAAGCATATCCCTGTCTTTATGATGGGAGGTATTTATAAAGAAGATGGGATAGGCATGATAGACAATATGCGAGCGGTAATGGGTATTTTAGAGGAGATAGGAGGAATAGGATATCTTGCTGATAGCGGGAAAGGGCACGATGAAGAGCTTCTTGAAGTAGCATATTCGTGTCCGTATACTCAACCGGAAGGGACTGTCCCTTACACTTTTGATACAACGACAACAGGAGAGGTGGAATTAACTCAAGACCTAAATCCATCATACGGAAATTTTATGACTTGTATGGAATGGCTTTTTCAGCAAAATAAACAAAATAATCCTGACATAGAACCAGATCCATATCCTAATGGTAATTATACAGATGCTGCTTCATCTGTATATGGGTATCTCCATGCAGGCGACTATAAAATAATTATTGATACAAGTGTAAATAATAAATTTCAATTGTTATCTCCAGATACTAGTGCAACGGTTAGAATTAATGGTCATAATTTTGAGGTATCTGATAATGATGGAGCATTCAACGTGAACTATAATGGAGAAATTATTTCTTTTGATTCAATCGAAGGAGAAAGTCATTCTTTAAGCACTGTGAGGGAGATAGTCACATTTACTTGGGAAGGGACTGGTAGCCATTTGTTTTCAGTTGATGTAGATTCCATTCAGTCTTCTGCTCCTATTAGTGAAAGTAATTTTATAGTAGTTTATGAGTTGGGCAATTTAGATAGTACAGACTTTGCCGCCTATTATGCTGGGAAACATGGCCTTACAACCTCGGCGTCGAATCCTTCTTTTGTTTCTACTAATACCGGAGCAATTGGTGGAATAAACTGGGAGGTTAATGGGCAGTTGCTAGGTATCCAGCTGACTGATAATTCTGAAATTCTTGATTCAGAAGACGATTTTAATACTCAACTTTTAAATCCTATTCTTGATGCTATCTCTAATTCTAATGAGCTGAGTAATTTAAATATATGGGGGATAGTTCTTGCGTATCGTATCCCAGGAGGTTTTTATAGTGGAGACGATGTTGTATCCTCTACCTCTCGTATTTCTAGATTAAATTTTTCATTTTCTAAAAAAACATTGAATAAACTATATAACCGTTCTCTTTTTCAAAGAATAGGTGCTACAGATGCTACTTATGCTCTAGTATGTTCTCGTATTGATGCTCCGAATCTTCAAGCTGCAAAGACTTATTTAGACAATGCTGAGAAATTAAATGAGCAAGTATTTGCTAACGGAACTTTTTATTTTGACCAATATTCTGATCGTGCGGATGCTGGCACAACAGCATATCAGGAAATTTTGTCTAATTTTGATAGTGACGTATTGCCATCATTAAATCTTGATACATGGTCAACTACTTTTCAAGATCCATATATAGATTCTGTTATTCCTTTTGTTGAACATGATTCTTTTGTATGGTCTTGGTTTACGGATAGGGCCACTAGTTCTTTTTTTAGGTACAGTAATGCTTTGAGAGTTTTCTTTTATAATGCTGATTACGATGGAGGATTTTCTGTTCGTGATGAAAATGGAAAAACATGGCCTTTTTTATCAATGACAAATGGGTATGTGGCTTCTGCTGGTGCTATGTCAAATCCTACTATCCTTGGGTTTCTTAATCCTAATTCTTTTTATAATGCTTTGCTTAGAGGGGCTACTATAGGTGAAGCATTCTTATTTAGCGTTCCTCACTTAGACTGGACGATCTCTTTATTCGGAGATCCTTTAACATATTGTTCTTTCCCTGCTTCGGAAGTACCTGATGAAGATTTGAGGGACCAGCACGAGGTATGGAATGATATATCAAAAGATTTAGCTAGAGCTGTTGCACATTTGTCAAAAAAAGCGGATGAATTGAGAGAAGTTGTAGATGAGATAGTAGATTTAACAAGGGCGTCAGGAGTGAACAGTGAGTTATCTATAGAAGATATCTTATTGTTGGCCCCACCTTTTAAAGAAGTTTTAGATGCAGGAGATCCTCCATCTGTTATTTTACTATACCCTGCTAATGATTTATATGTCAATAATAATGGGAACACACGAAAATCTCAAATGAAACCTCTTGTAGATACATTTTTTGATTTTCCTAGATTGAGATATTATTATCAGGCAACTGATACACTAGCTCCTGATATTAATACGTACCTCACTGATCAGGGGTTTAAAGTGAGTCGTATTTTAGCTGATATAACAGGGAGTGCCATTATAGAGGACGATAATTTATTAGATGAGGGATGGTGGCAGTTTGAGTTCGTTGTTGAAGATGATGACCCTGATAACTATGTGAACTATCATTTTCAGATGGATGTAGCTACTGATTCTGCATTCGATAATATTATTATAAGTAAGGATAGTTATTCTATTAGGAACTGGACTTACGAGAAAGAGAAAGATGTTTTTGTTTCTATGACATTTAGTGGAGTAACTTCTAGTTACATAGGAAGGAAGGTAAGGTATGAGAGCAGACAAGATCCTTTAATAAGTTTAGATGAGTATCTCACTAGGGGTGAGACATACTATTTTAGAATAACTCAATACAATTTAGAAACTTCGGAGGAATATTCTCCGAGGGAATATAACGATATAATTTATAGTTAAAAATGATTTTAGCAAGTAGATATAAAATAATAGCGGATTTAATTAATAATGCCCAAGACAGGGGAAGAGAGATTACGCGTTTAGTTGGGAATATGAACATTTATTTATCTGAGTCGGAAATTTTTTCAACGAGCACAGATAGACAGAGGTTAGAATCTCAGATAGATGTCACATTAGAAGTGATGACAAATTTTCATCAAAACTACGCGAATCTTATGAAAGACTTTGTTTTTATTTTGCAAAAATATATAGATGATAATTATTCTTCTGTAAATGATTTTTTGTCAGATAATAGCACTCAGGTTAAAGCTGTCTTTGCAGATATTTCGCAAACTGTTGGTTATCCTATCGACGCTGAGAACATAGAAAGTATTTCATAGGTGACATAATGGCTAAAACAAAACAATTAGTTGGAGATCTTATAGATGAGTTGCAAGTTGATCTTGCAACGCATACTACTGTTGTAATGCAAATACCAGATATAATAACTTTTGTGGAAGACAAAGAATGGCTTGGGCTTCCTCATAATGAATCAAACCCTATTAATTTATTTGAAATGCAAAAGATTATGTTAAAAGCATTTTATAGAGGATCATTAGGGAACGAAGATTTAAAACTTACAGAACATGAATTAGATGTGTTAGAAGCTGCTGGATTAAACAATGATGAGAACGGGCATGTGATAGATAAATATGATAGTGGAGAATTATTTAGGGAACTTGTTTTAGTATGGGGAAGACGATCAGGTAAAGACTTTATCGTTAGTATTATTGCTCTTTATGAGGCAATGAAACTATTAGAGTGTCCAGGTGGAGATCCATATGCTATGTACGGGTTGTCTTCTGCTACTCCAATAAACATTTTAACTGTTGCTAACGCTAAGTCTCAGGCAAATATTGCTTTTTCTGAGATCAGAGAAAAAATGTTTAATAGCGAATATTTTCAGGATAAATATTTTAAGGAAGGTATCTCGGCTGGTGCTATTTATCTTTTAACTCCTAAAGACAAGCAAGATAATAAGGATTTTAAAGAAAAAGGTCTTCCTTTAAAGAAAGGGTCTATTGGGATTATAGTTGGTCATAGTAACTCTGACTCATTACTTGGAATGGGCTGCATTGTTCTTATACTTGATGAGGTAGCATCTTATAAAACTACAGGAGGATCTTCTTCTGGAGACCGTATTTATGCTGCCCTTACTCCTACTGTTCAAACTTATGTTAGAAAAAAATATGAGTTGGGGGCTGATGGAAAACCTACTTTAAATGAGCACGGGCAAAAGACAATTACTGAAAGAAAATATGATGGTAAGGTAATTAGCATTTCATCGCCAAGAGCTAAGGAAGGCAAGTTCTATGATCTTTTTGAATCAGCAAAAAATGTCCCTAATAGATTAGCTATGAGAGTATCTACATGGAATGTTAATCCGTATCATACAAGAGAGTCTTTGCGTAATGATAATAATGCTATGTCAGAAACAGAATTTAATATGGAGTATGGAGCGGAGTTTAGTGGGACTGGTTTGGAAAGTTTCTTCACAGAAGAACAGATTAAACCATGTTTTATTGGGCATAATTTGAAAAATAATCCGATGGGGGGTGTTGGTAAAACATATTTTGTTCATCTTGACCCTGCTACTTCTAGTCATAACTATGCTCTTGTAGTTTTACATAAAGAATATTTTTTAAATATAGTTACACAAAAGGCAGATTTTAGAGTTGTCGTTGACCATATTAAATGTTGGCAACCTGTTCATGGCCCTATTAACCCTAACGAAGTTACTGAATATGTAGTGGGATTAAAGAGAAGATTTCATATAGGTTTGATAACTTATGACTCCTGGGCATCTCAAGAAAGTATTTTAAAAATGAGAAAAGCGGGCATACCGAATAAGGAGACAAAATTTACTAGTCAGTATAAATTTAAGATTTATAAAGAATTAGAAAATCTTGTTAATTCTAAGAGATTAGCCATTCCGTACGATCATATATTATATAATGAAATGGTAGAGTTGCAAAGGAAGTTTACTCCTACCGGATTTAAAGTTTTGCCGAAAATGGAAGGAGATGGTATGAAAAGTGACGATATTGTTGATTGTTTGGCAGGAGCTTGCTATATTGCTATTGAGAAGCAAGTAACTAGATTGCCTTATGCTAAACTTGTTTCTCTTGGGAATCCTGGTGGAGGAGATATAGTATGGAGGAATATGCAAGGGGGAGTATATGGAGTTGGTGGAGGTAAACAAGTAGCTCAATCTTTGGAAAGAAGAAGTAAAGCATGGAAAGATGTTATGCGTCGCAGATATTAAAAAATAAAAGGATTTATCTAATAAAATCTAAAATATAAATGTAACTTTAACATATTGTAAAAGAGGGCCTATATAATGGAAAAATTTAATCTTAGCAAAAGAGCTAGCACTGCTGATGCTGTTATCAGCGATAAAGGACTAGATGAAAACAGAAAAGAGATGAACTTATCTAATGAGCAACAAGGGGTTGTAAGTAAAAATATCAATCTTAGTTTGCCTATTAAAAACAAAGACAATACTGTTCCTTTTAATCAGCAACTCGAGGCTTCTCGCAAAAATAAAAAAGAAGTAGAGATTACAGAAGCTGGGATGAATAATAAGATAATTGATTTTAAGTCTACTGATAAAAAGCAGGTTATGGATATTAATGTAGAGACTAGGAAGTATGTTGATGAATACGCAGATGCTTATAAAAAGGCAGAAGATGCTTCTAAATCGGATACTGCTTTCTGGGATAAATATGTTGGAGTTCAGTTAGAAGGGACTATGAAGAAGGTAGATGGCAATTTACCAGGCTCGGCTAGTCAGCTACAAAATATCTCTGATAGATTTAAGGGAGAAAAAATAAACAAGATGGTAATGGCATCTCTTAAAGATGCTGATGCTATGCTATTTCATATTTATGCTACTGCTTCTAAAGAGGATAGAGAATTAACTACCGAAGAACAACAGCAAATATCTGATATCCATAGTGGAAAAGTTAGATTGCTAGCACAGAATATGGTCATGCCAGTTAGGAGATCTTTTGAATATGGTGGAGACCCTATTATAAAAAAAGAAATAGGAAAGGCAGGAGTATATGAGGCTGATGGAACTAAAATAGATGAATTTAAAAGTTGCGAGGAGGCAAAAGCTAATTATCCTGAAGGGGAGGTAGAGAATGTCAAACTGGTTTAAAAAATCACAAGGACTTCCAAAAGCAAGGTGGTCTTTTAGTATAGAGGCATATGTGTGGGTTCCCGATACGGGAGTTGATGAGGAAGAAAAGGGGCAGGCTCAAAATGTTTTAAGAGCAGCTTTGGACAGAGTGGAAGGGGATGCTTCTTCTTATACGGGAATTGATTCTAATATAAAATTTGACATTCAATTTGAACCTTTGAAAATAAGATAATATGAGCTGGTTTAAAATAGCATGGAATAGAGGCATACCTTTAATGGATGATTATAATGAAGGGTTACGTCCTCCTTCATCAAATCATAAAAAAGATCCTCGCTCTTTAGTTAATGCTCGTCCAGAATTTGGTGGGAATAAAAGGCCTGGTTATCCCAAGGGGATCAGCCAAAACAAGGATAATGAGGACACTTCTGATTATGAAAAAATACATGGCAAAATTCCTGGAGAAGCTGTTTTAATGGATGATAAAGAAAATGATTTTGGAGAGGCTGGGGATAGTCAGGAAGGTCTCGGTGAAAGATTTGTTGCTCAGGACGAGTTTAATACAGATAATGATAGAGCACCTTATAAAGAAAAGCAATTAGATAATATAGATGTAGGTCCTCACAATATGCAAAATACTAGTGTCTTTAATAGAATTAAAGAAAAAACTAGTATCCCTTGGATGAAATTATAAGTATCATAATGATTCATTTAAAGTCGCTTTTGGGAAACCTATGGCGACTTTTTTATTAAAAATAAAAATTTATCCGATAGTTAGATATAGAATGATGTTACTTAGTTAAAGGAGAAATAGATGATTTTTACAGTATCAGAAAATTTTGAGGGAAGCTGTGTTTTAACCACTTTGAAAAAAGCTATTTGGAAAGGTATGACTGTTTCTATATATGGTAATGACCTGTATGCCCCTGATATCAAAATGGCTATTAAGAGGGGTATATTAGTGCCTGCTGATAAAAATTTTGATGAAAAACAACTTAATTATAGTCCTAATGTTACAATAGTTAATAAAACGGATAGGGTGTTGGTCCTCGGAAATATTATTATGAAAGCGGGAGCTTCTAGAATAATAGACAAAGATGTTGCTAATACTACTCCTATTATATCGGCAGAGAAGAATGGTTTTATTCGTATCGTATCTGATGAACCCCCTGCATCGAAAAAGAAAAAAGTGAAGAAAGCTAAAAAAACTACTGCTAAGAAAAAAGTTTCTAAGAAAAAAACTTCTAAGAAGAAAGTTAAAAAGAATGTAGAAACTATTGACCCAGAGGAACATATCCCAGCATATTCATCTCCTGAAACTGGAGCGGAGAGAGAAGTTAAAGCGAAAGTATGGAATTTTAGAGAGCAGGAGTCAGAAGAAGCACAGGTTGTCCCTACTACTCCTGATATGATTAATGTTGATGTGGAAGAGACAGAAGGAATAGAATTTGTTGATGAATCTGTAGAAGCACAGCAGATTACTCCTAAAAAGAAGAAAGCTAAGAGGAAAACTAAAAAAAAAGAAGCTAGGAAAACTATAAAAAAAAAGGGAAAAGCAACTAAAAAGCAGAAAGTTAAGACAATAGGGCCTGCGGATGTTGCTGTCGAACTTGATAGCAATGGTCGCCCATTGACTATTGATAATACTTTGCAGCATTTAATCGATTCTTTGGGAGAACCAGAAGATGTGACTTTTGTTGATGGGGAACAGGCTCAGGAAAGATATGAGAACAGAACAGATATGGATTAAAAGTCTATGGATACCTGGGCATTATTGTGCAAAGAATTACAATATAATGGAGTGACTCTTCTTAATTATACCAAATGTCAAATTGGTGATAACGATGGTCAGATAAAAACTCAGGGCGTTATTAGAACTATCCGCGATGTTAATAAGTCTATAAAGCAACAAAAGAAAATTCTTTTATCATTATGGAATGAAGCTGCATCTTTATTGTCTGAAGAGAGTTATGCTACTGAGATTCTTGATGAAAGAATGGTAAATTTATTTCTTTTTTCCCTTAAAGATATGGTTAAGTTTCTTTTGTGTTTTGAGGGAGCAGAAAAATCAAAATATTATCATGTTGTTTCTAATTCTTTAACTAGAGATATAAATAGCTTTGGTCGCCAACAGGTTTATAAAATTCCAGATTATAAGATTTCAATAGATTGGGTTAGTAGAACAGTCAGTAAATTGTTATATATTGCTAATTTATTGGCATTTGCTTCTATGGGGCCAAAAAGAATTGCTAAGTACGATATTAAGACGGCCAAAGGTATATCTGGCCCTTGGGCGCATCTTGATTTGCCTATGGAAGAAAGAGTTTTTCCTTTTGGAGATGAACTTCAACAAAGAGACAAGGGGAAAAAGGGGCAGAGGAGATACACAAAAGGTTTAGAAAATTATAACAATGACGGTCGAGTTGGTGAAGGGCATTACTGGAGAGAATTAAGGAATGAACCGTTTAGTTGGTTTGATAGAGAGAATGAAGATCCTTATCCACATAGAAATTTATTAAATAAATAAAATGAAAATAATAGAAACTAAAAAATATGCTTCTAAGGGTCCTGAAATGGAGACTCTGAAAAAGAATAGAAGAACATTGACTGATGAAGAAAGAAAAGAAGTTATGAGCAGAGGAGCAGTATGGCATCATGGTCCTAATGGAGAAGAGACTCCTGGTGTTTGGAAAGCGGTAGTAGATGGGAAAACGTGGTATGTGTGTAATACTCATAGAGCATATCAATGTAAGCCTACTTTGAAAGGTGCTATCAAGGCATTCGATTTTATAGAAACAACTTCAGGTAGCGAAGCAAGAACAAAACAAGCACAATTAGAAGATGTTAAATTAAAAGGGACTTTGAGAAAAACAAAAGATAATTATGTCTATCTCGATCTTTCTAATAATGTTATTAACGGCTTAATATCTTTAATAGATCATGACGGAGTGGAGAAACCGCCTTATGATCTTAAGTCATTTAATAGTGTTGGAGCACATATTTCTGTAATAGGGACTAGTGAATATAAAGATAATGATTTAGAAGATATAGAAGAAGTGGGGCAGGAGTTTAATTTTACTTTTAAGAATATTAAATCAACTAATCCAGATGGGTGGGACGAAATGAAAAAAGTTTATTTTGTTCAAGTAGATGCTCCTGAGTTGAAAAAATTAAGAACAAAATATGGATTACCAAAATTAGTAGATGGACATGAATTCCACATAACCATAGGGGTGGAGAAAAAATGAAGATAGTTATTTCTGAAAATGCAGAGAAGAAGGTAATCGAAGAATTGGCAGAATTAGAACATAAGCAATGGATGAAATGGGCAAAAGATATTTTAAAAACAGAGGACATCACAGAGGAAAGAGCAAAGAGGTGGGAGAAAGAAGGTTTTAAACCTTATAAGGATTTAACAGAAGAGCAAAAGGATATGGATAGAGAATGGGCTAAGAAGGCCTACGATATTGTAAAAGGAATATAAAATGAAAAAACATGGACAATCATCAATATGGGACAACCTTATCAGGATAATGCCTGAGTTAAAAGAGAGAATTATTAAAAGTCCTGATTTCGTAGATCCAATGATAGCTAGGTCTTTATATGATATATGGAGGACTGGTTCTCAGAATTCATCAGATAAATCATTCAAGAAACCAGCTACTTTGAGTAAAGACGAGGTTGATAGAATGAAAGATGCTGGACTAGTCCAAGCGATAGGGGAAAATCTTAAGATTACCGATAAAGGACAAAAGATTATTAAGATTATGATCCTTGGAGATGACAGGTCTATCTTTGAGGATGATGGCCTTGTTATAGATTATAACAAGGCATTAGATAGTACGAAGGGTGTTAAGACAGCTAAGAGACTTAGAGTGGCTAGTTGGTGGAATAGGTTTGAAGAGGAAAAATAATGCCAGAAGTAACAGTCTTATATAGAATAAAAACAGAACCAGTTAGAGAAAACATAGAAAGAGAACTGCTGTGGTACGATGATTTGAAAAAAGAGATGATGGTTTTTAGCGGAGGGAAGCTAGATTTAGAATATAGAGAAGATGAATATTTAGTGGAGATGGGACCAGAAGAGAGACAGAGGAAAGGCATTACTACTACTTTTAGGATGTTGCCTAAAGTAGGAGATTTGAAAATTGTGAATTATAATAAAATTGAAACCACTACTAATGAAAGATATGTGAAGAAGTGGTTTGATAATTATGTAAATTATAATGTTACTAATGCTTCGATAGTTGTGACTAATGGAGAGGGGATAATAGTAAGTGTATCTGATGGAGAGATGGATGATTTTTTATATCAGGCGGAGAGAAATGGCATAAGGACTAGGTACTAATGATTAAACATTATTTAAAAGTTGAAATAGCAGAATCTCCTTCTCAACATGCTAAAGGTTTAATGTTTAGGGACAAGCTCGGAGAAGATGAGGGAATGCTTTTTAAGTTTAAGAGACCTCAGAATCTTAAGTTCTGGGGAGTTAATACTTATATCCCTTTGGCGATTGCTTTTGTTTCTACCGATAATGTAATTGAAAAAATATCATATATTAGTCCGTGTGATAGTATCGCTGTTAGTAGTGATATTGATTGCGATATGGCTATAGAGGCGAATTATGACTTCTTCTCGAAAAATAATGTTCGGGTGGGAGACAAGATAAAAGTTATAAATGAAGATTTTAACACGTTGGTGAAATTTATTTAATAGGAGAGTATTATGAAGTTTACGTTAGCAGAAATTAGAGGAATGCAAAGAGGGCTTTTGACACTTACACAGGCACAGTTGCCTATCAGAACAGCGTATGGGATGTCTAAGTTGCTTAATTTTTGTGGTACAGAGTTGGTTTCTATCGAGGAAGCTAGAATCAAATTGGTAAAAAAGTATTCTGAAGAAGATAAGGACAAACCAGGAGAGTTTCAGGTTAAACCTGAGAACGATGAAAAATTTAGGGAAGAGCTTAGGGAATTTATGGAGACGGAAGTAGAGTTTGATTTTACTCCTATTTCTTTAAATGAGCTTGATGGTATCAAGATATCTCCGCTTGATTTATCTGGTCTTTCTAAAATTATCAAGGAATAAAATTGTTTTTCTATAAGTATATAATAACTAATGAAAATTATTAACACGATAAGAGAGAGAAATAGGCGATATGCTATAGATTTTGAAGAGCAGGATGATTCTTTTTCAGATGACACTCTTAGGATGATGCAGGAATATGAATCTAAAAGAGATGATAATCTTGAAGTATATGATGCAACGGCAAATGATATTCCTGTTGTCGAGATAGATGAAGCGACAGGATATCAGTTGGCTGAGGATTTTATACCTGATACAAGTTTTCTTGGAGAAGGAGAAGAGTTAAGAAGGTTAGAGGAAGAACCTCTGATAGAAACAAGAGAAGAAGTTGAAGTAGATGAAGTAGATGAATCGGTTGCAGAGGCGACAGAAATAGATGAAAGAGTTCCTGACTTTGCTTCGGCACAAGAGGCAGTCCAATATGCGGCAGAAGAAAATAGGGTTATGGAAATATTTTATGTAACCAAGGGTCGTGGCAGTCGTGATGAAGGTAGGTATTTGAAAAGAGAAAGAGGATTGCCGAAGGACGAAGGGGGAGGAGTCAATATCCATAGGATAGTTGAACCTCATTATATTTATCAAGCAAAAATGGATGGAAAAAATATTGTAGTAACTTATGATAGATCAGTTAGGCGTATTAGATCTTTCATAATTGATAATATTTATGATTATAATCTTACGAAGAATAGAAAAACAAAAGAAGATCAATATTTTAGGCCAAGAATGAGAGTTATGCCAAGTTCCGGAAAAGGAATAAAAACAATGAAAAATGTAAATGACAAATTAACTAAAATTGCTTCTACCTTAGATGAAAAAGGTTTGAAGGCATCATCTTTAGTCGTAAAAGATGCTATTAAAGTAGTTGCCGACTATAAGATGGCACAGTACGTCGGTATTCAAGGGTATTGGTTGAAAAACAGGAGATGTTGGGACAACTGTTATAGACATAAAAGGACTACTCAGCCAGGAACTCCAGCCCAAGAAGTGTGGATGGAGTGTTGGGATGAGTATAATGATTCTATTAACGCTGACGATAGTAAGTGGGAAAAATATGCTGGCACTAATGAAAAGGTTGATAAAAAAGCAGAAAAGAAATGGAATAAGATATTTGCTAGCAAGGTAGAGAAGAGAGTTAAAGAAGGCTTCTCTCAACCTGAGGCTATTTATGATGTTATTGATGCTGAGTCTAAACAGTATGTTTCTAAGATTATTGAAGCATCTGCTGATTTGATGACTTTAGCAGATACTTTTTCTAAGAATGGACAGGAAGAAATAAGTAAGCAATTGTCAGAAACTGCAATGGAAATGCTGAAAGAAGCTGGTCCTATATGGGAAGGTGTTAAAAATATTGGAAGAGGATTATTAAATCCAATGGAGTCGCTAAAAAATTGGGGTGCTAAAAAAGGTAAGTTGTTAAAACAGTTAGAAGAATTTTCTAACAATGCGAGCACCCTAGCACAACGCTTAAGACAACAAGTTAGATATCAGAAGACTCCGAGAGCTGCAGTAGACAATAAAAGAAGAATTATAGAAGCAAAAGATCCAAGAAATGATCCAAAGAGGTATAGAAAGAGTCCTCTTAATCCTAAACCTAAAACTACTTCGCCTACTGTCCCTAATGCTCCTACCGCTCCTACTGCTTCTCCTACCGTTTCCGGGCCTGCTCTTGCTGCTGATACTACCCCTCCTTCTCCTACTGGAGAATCTTTTACTGCACCATCACCTCAATCTGCTCCCGAAGCTGCCCCATCGCCTGAGGTTACAACTCCTGCGGCAGATCCTCAAGCGGCAACTCAGTCTCAAACTAATTTAATACAAGAAGCATATCAATTAGCTACTGCTGCTGATCAACTTAGTGCTTGGATAGGGGCTAATGTTCCTATGGGCAATCCTAGAGTAAAAGATATAGCTCAAACAGCTAATTTTAATTTATCTCAGGGAGCTAAGGATATTAGGTCATATTTGTCACAACAGAGTAATATAAATTATGTTGGGATAGCAGAAAAATTAGAAGCGATGGCACAAGGAGCAACGATGGCCATGCAAACACTTTATCAAGAACAGGGCACTGATAGTGGGGCTCTTGCTGGTGCTCCTGCCGGGGCTCCTACTGGTGCTCCTGCCGGGGCTCCTGCTGGTGCAGGGGAACTTCCTGGGGCGGATCAGTCTTTGGCTCCGGGTGGGGTCACAGCGAGTGATGTGGCTGATAAAATAAAAAGAGATCCTCAAGGGGCTGCACTTATTGAAGATATAAGGGGCAATAAAATAACTCAGCCAGATTTAAGTACCTTATTAAAAATATTTAAACAATATGGCGTTGCATTTGATTCAGACAGTTGGCCCGAATTTAGCAGGGCAATAGTTTCTTAAATATAAATGATAAGAAAAAGAAAATAAAAATAAAGGTTTTTCAAGGATTTATTCAAAACATTATAAGATATAGTGTTGGAAATATGAGAATTTTTAAAGGAGAATAATACAATGCAGTTAATCACAAATAGAATACAGACTGGCAAGCCAGGCCGTTTTGAGGATTTCGTTAGGAAATTCAAAGAAGAGCAACAGATAAAAACGGCTTCGGTTAAAGTGGCAGAAGAGAAGGATGAAGCAGATTCTAGTGGTCAGCTTGATGTCGAACCTCTACATCAAGAGGGAGAGTCAACCACTATGCCTAAAGCTGGTCCATCTGCTAAGAAGGATGATGGAGAGAAATCAGCAGCCGCTGATACCAATCCTGAAGAAGAAGGTAAAGATTCTGGGCAACCAAGAGCAGAGGGTTCAGAAAAGTTCACTAATAATGTGAAGTTTGATCCCAATGATAGCTCTGATGAAGAAAAAGGCATTGATGCAAGTGCTAAGACTACAGTAAAGGTGGCAATGACTTGCGATAATTGTGGTCAGACTAAAGAAGATTGCAATTGTGTAGGTGGTTTCTTTGATTCAGGAAAAGATAAGAAAGCTTCTGCTACATGTGAAAAATGCAAAGCCGATCCTTGTGAATGTGAAGGAACTTGCGATTGCACAGCTTGCATAGCAAATAGAGAAGTTAAAGAAGCTAAAGGGACTGTTCCTGAGTCTTTCAAAGAACATCAGTTCAAGGCTAAGGGCGACGATGGAGAAAAAGAAGAAGAAAAAGAAGCTAAGGACGAAGATAAAAACAAGGAAGAAAAAGAAGCCGGTAGCAAATGTGGAAAATGCGATTGTGATCCTTGCGAATGTGACAAGACGGCAGCAGCAGCTCTTAATTTTGTTAAGTGGGCTAATCTTGATTCTAAGAACAAATCTTTCCTTACTAAGTATTGGAGACAGTTGTTTGGTGATGATTACGTAAATGCTCTAGTCGCTGACAAGTAAAATAATAATATTTTTAATAATGGAGTCGGCACTATGGCTATTGTTCCATCAGGTAAGACGCGTGTAATGGTTGCACAACAGTACGGCAATCCTATATCCGAAGGATTTGGGGGTGCTGGTATTGATGGCCAAGAGGGTGGTCCTCTCGGGGGCATGAAACCAGCAGTAGACCCTATGGGTGCTCCTATGGGTGGGGAAGCTAACCCTGATCCCACTTCTCTTTTAGACACTGAAGGTGCTATGGATGAGGAATTAGGGGCAGAGACTGTTAACGATGATGTTAGTATAAGTCAAGAAGAAGAAGCAGGTATGGCTCCTAAAGAGAATAGAAAAACTCTTACTTCTTATATATTTGAGAAATTGGAGTCATATGGTTATCCAGGTCGTAGGCTACAAGAATTTAAATCCGAGTTTGTAAAAGAATCGGTTTCTCCTGAAGGACAAAAGGATATCGAAGTTGTTATTCCAGATAAAAAGTACCCTGACGAAAGGGGCTTTACTGACACTATAGAAAATGAAGAATTAAAAAGTATTGCTCATGAAGTGAATCAGGCTTTTGGTTTAAACTTTAATGGAGCAGATCGTGCTGGTGGTAAATGGACAATCAAATTTACTTCGGCTGATATATCTGATCCTGAGCAAGAGATTTCCCATGATTCTCTCGACCAAGTATATGGCAAACCTGATAAAGGTAATATGCCGGGGCAACCAGGAGGCATGGGCGGGCAAAAACCTGTCGTAGAATCAAAACCTCCTGTTAGAGCTTCTATCAGAGAGATGATAAAAGAAGGAAAAGATGAGATAGTTAAAAAATTACAGAAAATGACTGGAGAATAAAATGCTTCAAAGAATGTCAGATCAACATAAAATAAGTTTTTTGGACGGAGAAAAGACTTCAGAAGTTTCAAAAAAGGTAGAAACAAAACCTGAAAGAACTATACAACAATTAGCTGATGCACAGAAATCTAAGAAGTTAGATAACAAATATAACGATAGCGGGATTATGAATAGGCAGAGTATTTTTACTGCTAGAACTGGAGTTATCAAAGATGAAGGTGGTCCCACTAAGTATACAAAAAGTGAAAGCTCTAATACTTTATGGGACAGTGATAAAACTGCTAGAGCATTACAGGAAATAGATAGTAAGACTAAAACTATTCAAGATAAAGCTGCAATCGCTGACAATAAAAGACATGATGAGAAAAAAAGGATGGACATGTTGGTAGAAGCTTTGAGAAGCACAGATCAGACTAAAGCATCTGCTGTTTCTCCAGCAGGAACATATAGTGGAACTAATTATAAAACCCCTGTTAATCATATGAGTATTTTTGATACTAAAGACTTTGAAAGATTACAAGACAAGACTGCTGGAGAAAAAGTTACTGAAGATAATAACAGTAGAAAAAATCAAAAAGATGATTCTTGGCGTGGAGGTGGGAAAAGCGTGAAGGTATCAGAGATAGTATCAGAGTACTTTAATCAATTGTTACAAAAGAAAGATGGGTAATGGCTTTTAACTTAAAGCGAAAAAAAATAGCGTTAGCTCCTATTCCTCCTCTGGGGGATGTAGCTTATAATCCAGATAATCCACTTCGCATGTCTTGGCTAGAGGCAGTCTCTAAAGTTATGCCTGGATATCGGGCACAGAATCCTGGTATAAATAATATAGATGCAGCTATGGCTGCTCTTGGAAAAAGTCCTGAAGACGTTATGGCTGATGCTCAGGCTATTCAGCCACAGGTTGTGCAACAACAGGAAGATGCCATCGGAGTTGCCGATACCGCACGCACTTCTCTTCAAACTTCACATATACCATTTAATTTAAAAACAGCAAAAACAAGAATAGCCCAAGAAGCTATGCCCCCAATGGACCCAATGGGGTTGAATGATTCTCCTGAACTTATGGGAGATCAACTAGGGCAGCAAGATATAATGTCTGCTCCACAGCCTCCATTTTTAAAGATAGAAGATTTTAGGAATTGGGCAGATAATACGGAGATGTCTCAAGTTCTTCAGTCAATAATAGGGCAAACAGGGGACCATCTTAAGGAGGCTATGGAACAATATTTTGCCTCAACGGACGAAGGGGAAAAAGGACAGATCGCGGCACAGATATTTTCAGATCCATCTTTTCCATTGAGAGAGGAGCAAGGAATAATGGCACAACCAGCAAGCTTTGGAGCAGTAGATAAGGCTATTAAAAAGGTAGCTCAATCTACAGCAAATAAAAATAAAAAGAAAGCTTTTAATCTTAAAAAAACAGCACAGCATAAAACTATGGATAACGCAATTATGTGGGGTCCAGGGCAAGTTAGAATAGATCCTTTCTTACATCAGCCGGTTTCAGATTGGCATATTGTTGAAAGGAATAAGGGTTTTGGTCTTGTTGTAGATGATATTTGGAATATCGATTATGAAACTATTTGGCGTGAGAATATTATGGACAAATATTCACGTCCTTATAAAGATGCCGAAGGTAACTGGGTAGGTGGCTATCTTAATAAGCGTTTTGAAATAGATAGGAATATACCACCTGAAAATAATATGCAATTGAAACCCGGTCAAAAGAGGAGACCTATTCTTCCAGAATATGGTAACACTGAATCACGTCTTCAAGCTGCTAGAGCGGCAGGAGATATCGAAGGAGCTATTGATAAAAGTAAGCCTTTTAACTGGAAAGAGGCAAGTAAAAAAAAAAGTTAGTTAAAAAATCTCAACTCAGAGATTTACAAGACCTGGGACTAAAACCTCTTAAGTACCCAGGCGACCCCGATCCTGCCCAAAATATTACAGTCTGCCCAGATTGTAATAGTTCAATAAGCGAAAAGACAGGGGTCCCCTTTTGTCCAAATTGTCAAAAAACAGTTGAGCCAGTAAAGGGGAATCCTTATCAAAGAAAAGTTCCTGGTAGGGGAGAGAGATTTAAAGATTTTGGTCCTAAGCATACAGTTCTTCCTCAGGGTTTTAATCTTCAAAGAGCAGCTAAAAGTAAAGATCATTTAAAGAGGAACAAGACGGACGAAGATCTTGCAGAGCATAGCGATGACACTGTTAAAGAAGTATTTATATCTGATGATATTAATCAATGTCTAGATCCTAGAGCAAGAAATAGAAAAAATGTCGATAACATGATGGAAGAATTTACGAAAGAAGATGTTATGAGATCTTGCGAAGACCTAGCGATAGATGGTTAAAAAGTAAAAGGAAAGAAAGATGGCTAAATTTATTGTATCAAATAATTCACCACAAGATAAAAGAAGAAAAGTGGCAGCTTCTGGAGGATACCAAGTATCAAGCAGTAAAGTATCTGCTAATAGATATGCACATTCTACAACAGCTAATTTGCCGATAACAAAAAATGCTCAGTATGCTGGGTCAGGAGCTAATGTAGCTATGACTCAACCTATGTTCTTTAGTCCATTGCATACTCCTCAGAACTGGCAGATTGCTAGTCGTAGAAGGGAAATCATGCAATGGGCAAGGTTCTATTATACTAATGAGCCTAAGGTGGCAGCAGGTGTAGATTTTTATGCTAATTTCTCTATGAATGGTTTTAAGCTTGAATGTAAATCTAGAAAAATATTGAAATTTTATGAGAGATTAGTTGAAAAGATAGATCTGTCAGACAAACTTAACTCTATCAGTCATGAATATTTTTTATTGGGGGATGTCTTCCCGTTCATTGAAATAGATTGTCCTCATTGTTATGGTAGGAACAGAACTCCAGACGGGAAATTGTGTAATCATCCAGATGGATCATTTAAAAGTATTAAATTGATGAATCCTGATTATATTGATGTTAAAGACAATCCTATTGCTAGTAACCCAGAATATTATCTTCTTCCAGATGAAGAACTTAAGATGTTAGTAACTGAGAAAGAGCCAAGAAGTGCATACGAGGCTTTGCCTCAGTCTTTAATTGATTTAGTTAATACAGGACAACCCATTCCTCTCTCTACAAGAAGTATTAGTCATCTTAAACATAATGCTAGTGATTATGGCACATATGGTACATCTATGCTTCAGAGATTATTTACTGTTTTAGCATATAAAACGAAGATGATGACAGCAAACTGGATTGTGGCTGAGAGATTAATTTTACCTGTTAGGGTAGTTAAAATAGGTGATAAAGATCGTCCTGCTACTGATGCAGATTTGCAAGATATCCAGAATCAATTATCGGCAGTCGCTAATGATCCTAATTTAACTATTGTTACTCACCATGCATTCGATTACGAGTGGTATGGAGCTACAGGTAAGATTCATAATATTACACAAGAATTGGAAGAAGTTGGTAAAGAAATTCTTGATGGGCTTATGCTCAACCAAGCAATCCTTAATGGAGAAATGGCTGGCTATACTTCGGCTCAGGTCGGTATCGAAGTTCTTATTAGAAGGTTGGATAACTGGAGAAATAAATTAAAACAGTGGGTAGAGAAGAATATATTCAAACCTGTTGCGATGATGCAAGGGTTTATAGATGAAGAGGAATCTAAGGCACTCGGAGAACCAGTATATTTGTTCCCAGATTTGACATGGAATGATTTACAACTAAGGGACAAAACGAATAGAATTCAGACATTGGTTCAAATGTATGATAAAGGTTTAGTATCCGCTCAGACACTTCTGGAGGAAATGGATTTAGAGTATGATTCAGAAGTAGAGAAAATAAGAGAAGAACAGATAATGGCTCAGGCTAATGGAATGGTTCAACCTGGAGGAGATCCCGGAGCGGCTGGTATGGGTGGTGCTCCAGGCGGTGCTCCTGGAGGTGTAGGTATGCCTCCTGATATGGCAGGTGAAGGCATGGGTGCTCCTGGTGGCATGGGTGGTGCTCCTGGTATGGGAGGTGAGATGGGAGGCATGGGTGATATGGGAGGCATGGGAGGTGCTCCACCTATGGGCGCGGCTGCAGCAGGTGGTGAATTACCTGTTATAGGGAAGCGAGGGTCTAAGAGCAAACAAGAAGAAGAAGCGGAGTTGGCCCCACCCCCTCAAATGATTAAGCTTACAAAACTTGAACAAAAGATGTTTAAAGCTCTTCAAGATCTCGACCAGCCTCATGATCTGTTCGCACAATATCAAGTTAAAGTTCCGGGAGAAGAGAGACCTTACGCTATAGATTTTGCTTATCCAAAGATTGGAGTTGGGATAGAAGTAGACGGAGCTATATGGCATGAAAGACCTGATTTTAAACAGAGAGATATGAATAGGGATAGCAAACTAGGTAATGTGGGGTGGAGAATTTTAAGGTTTAATGAAGAAGCTGTTGATGAAAATTTAGATGCTGTCTCTAGTTTAATAGCAAAACATATAGAAGAGGCTGGGAAACAAAGTAAAGCTGCTGATATTGATGGGAAGATTACAAAATACGCTTCTTCGTTAAAATATTGGCAAAATCCTCAATATGAACTCTGCCTTACTCAAGGGAAGATAGGTTGTCAAAGAGGCAACATCTTACATGGGAAAATCTTATATATAGGAAATATTGAAAATGGATAAATTCGCAGGGAGACAAAGAATTAAAGATCGTGGAATAGAATGGAAGCCTGCATATCATGAAAGGTCAATGAGATTAAAAGAAAGATTTGAAAAAGACCTTGGGCCTTTAGCATATATCAGATGGGAAGGTCATGACTATACTACTGACTCTGATTATTTTATAATAGTTGGACCATCTTTAACTAAGGAGGGGAGAAAAAGATTCTTTTCGGGTATAAAAAAACTACCTGATGATCCTAAAGCTAAAGTATATGCTCCTAGTGGAGAATATTTTACTAGTTCGGTATCTGCATTAAGCCATGCTAGCGAAAAGTGGGGAGTGCCATTTCCTAAGGGAGCACCTAATTATTCAGAGGCTCAGCTGATGGCGATAGAGATACCAAGGCATGTTAAGGGATAGATAAATAGAGGATATTTCTATTTATATCATAATTAAAAAAGTTAGGTAGTTTATTTAGGGAGAAGAATATTATGCTTAAATGCGGTCAAAAAGATAATACTAGATATACTTTCGGGTTAAGAAAAGAACAAAGAGAAGAAAATGAAGTTGCCAAAGAAGCAATGGTAACGATTTATTGCTCCAGCTGTAGTAGCAGATGTAGAAAAAATTCTAAATTCTGTTCAAGCTGTGGAGCAAAATTATAAATGAAAATAATAAAAACTAAAAAGTATGCGAATATATGGGGAGATAGAGACCCCTATAAAGTTGATTTCACACATGAGAGTGAGAAGGCCAGAGGAATGGAGACTAATTCTTTATTTATTGCTCTTAGTGATGCCATAGAAGCATCTCAAGTTAGCGTTAATGAGGGAAAATATTATGATCAAGCATCTGTTTATAGAAAAGAACTACAAGACAGGGGCTTTTCTTTTGAGCAACAAGATGAAAAACTAAAGACAATTCCAAGTCTTCATACTAATCCCCAAGATACTCCAATGGGTTTAGAAGGTGATAATCCACAACCAGGATTTTAATAAATAAGGAAATAATTATGGCTATATATAAAGTAGCAACTTTTTCACATAGGTGTTCAGTAAAAGCACTTAATACCCCAGAAGGTTGGGACATATATAATCTTCCTAATCAAATAAAAACTGCTTCTATTGATATAGAAGGGGAAGATCTTAATGGTTTCGACCTTAAACAAGCAAAGAGTGATCATCCAGAACATTTGTATGTAAAAATCTTTGCTATTAAAAAAGATGAGCCAAATGATAATGGGGATTCTTTTAGTGCTAAAGAATTAAAATTAGCAGCAGATACTTTTGTTGGTGTTCCTTTATTCACAAATCACCAAAATGATGATGTGGAAAAGGCAAGAGGAGAATGTGTTCATTCTTGGTACGATGCTAAAGAAGGTGGTATCTACATTATTGGTAGGGTCGATAAGGTTGCTTATCCACGTCTAGCAAGAGGAATTGAAGAAGGATATATCTCAGGAACATCTATGGGTTGTTCTGTAGAGGCAAGTATTTGTTCTGTTTGTCATAACAAGGCAAACACAGCAGAAGATTATTGCTCACATGTGGCCAATAGAAAGAATAGAAAATATACTGGGGATATGAAGTGTGCTTATCACAACAGCCCAGTAGACAAAGATGATGAATGCCCACTCTGCGGAAGCACAAAAGACAATGCTAATACTCTTAATCATGCAGATCAGATGATTTTTGAACATAACTATGGTCTTAAGTTTATTGAGAATAGTTTTGTTGTTAATCCTGCTTGTCACAGTTGTGGAGTTACTTGTATTTTGCATGTTCCTAATTTAGAGAAGAAAGTGGCTTCTTTATCAAATAGCATGAATCATCTTATTAAACGATCTGTTTTGGATGACAAGTTCGCTAAGGTTGCAGGAGTTAATGAATTAAATTCTCTTAAGCAGAGTATGACTGAATTAGAGTCAATTGTTAAGAGTATGTTGAAACAAAAAGAAAATGTTTCTATGCAATATGTTAGTGATATTGTTAAGGCTATGTCAGATCTTCAGGAAATATTTGATGAGCTAGTAGAAATGGGATATGGGGGATTGCCATCTCCGCCTCCTACTCCAGGAGAAGGGGCACCTGTTGTGGCAGAGCAATTTCCAGAACCAATTCCACCTCAAAATTTAGAACCTCAGCCTAGTGAGGGCGGTGGAATAGCAGAAACATCTGACCTTGGAGGGCTTGGAAATCTTACCATGCCTAAAAAATCTTCAAGAAATAAAGAGGATTTTTCAACAATAAATGAAAATATATTTAATAAAGTAAGTTCTCTAGATCAGAGCATACGAGAATTAAATAAAAATATTAATTCACAGTTAGAAATAGGAGCAAAAATGGCTATTGATAATAAAACCACAAAAACTGCTGCCGGTGCCGACAATCTCGAAGTTATTACTGAAAAGCAATTGTTGAAGCATGAAGAGACTCTTCATCCTAGAACGGGTGAGGTTTATGAAGGCATTACCGAAAGTAAAGAGCAGCTTGCAGGAAGCGAAAGGTCAAATGATACGACCTCTGCTACTCCTCAGGTTCGCATGGGAACGTATGATACTATAACAGAGGATCAGCTTAAGACACAAAGTGCTTTTGGTGAATCTGTCATTCATTTCAATGAATACCCTGATGTTATTACTGAAAAACAATGGGATGATTTTAGTAGGGACGTTGCTGGTGATTTGCCTGATGATTATACTGAGCAAATTACACAAGCACAGATTAGAGAACTTCTTAGTAAGCATAAATTTATTGGTAATCTTGAGACCATTACAGAAGATCAGTTGAGAGATATTTCTATGACTGATGGTTTGAAGAGATGGGCCAATAAAGATTATTCTGTTTCTTTAGTTAAGACTGCTACAGGTGTTATAGCTGATATGATATCTCAATATGGAAAGTCACCTGATGAGATACGTAAAATAGCCTCTTTTGTAAGTGATGATGTTGAGATTAAGTCAAAAGTGGCTTTTCTTTCTGTCGTTAATTCTTTGCCACGCAAAAAAGATAGCAGAGAAGCGATTGCTTCAAGAGCAAAGTATTTTAGCAAGACAGCTTCTAAAGATATAGTTTCTACTATTGATGCTTTAATTCTTTCTGCTGCCAAACACGGTCAGCTTGGAATGAAAGCAGAAGATGTGTTAGATTTTGTAAATCAGGTAGTCAATAGTAAAACAGCTATGACAAGAGTTGATACACTTCTTAAGGCAAATGATATTCCTGATAAAATTATTACAAAGGCAGATGCTTTTAGTAGTGCTTTGAAAGAATTGGATAAGCCAGCAGATGGTAAGTATCAGATTAAAGCAACAATGGAAGATATTGGTGTTCCTATTACTGATAAAGTAGCTTTTCTTGCCGGGGTAAAGAAATTTGCTCAGGAAATGATTGGCGATGATTCTGTAGCTACTGCGATTATCAAAATTGAAACTACAGAAGATGGATGTCTTATTATAGATGTTCAGGATGGTGGAGAAGATGAAATTATTGCTGATGATATAGGAGACGCTATTGAAGGTCCAGTCGAAGAAATAGATGCTGATATTAACGGAGATGGATGTGGAGAAGAATTACTTGATGAAACTAAAGATATGTCAATGTGTAGCGAAGAGCCACAACAGGAAGCTCCACAAATGGGCGGAGAAATGAAACCTGCTATAAGGCCACAAATGGGTGGACATATGGCAGAAGCTCAGAAAGAAATTAAAACTGCTCAGATGATGGGTGGAGAAATGGGCGGTATGGGCGGAGCTTCACAGGCTCCTGGAGCAGGAGCATCAATGCCCCAAGCTCCACCTATGGATGCCGCTCCTATGGAAACTCTTAGCGAAGAGCCAGGTATGGAAGAAGAGGGTGGTCTTGAAGATACTCTTGAACCTTTACCACCTGGCTCAATTTGCCCAGCTTGCGGAAGCGATGATGTTGATATCATTGGAGGTAAGGGTAAATGTAATAACTGTTCTTCAGAAATGACTTATAAGGTAGAAGTCAATGTCACGAAGTGGCAAGGGACAACTCCTTCAGAGGAAGAAGAACTTGGAATGGGAGAAGAAGGTTTTGAAGGCGAAGGTTTTGAAATGCCAGAGCCTGGGATGGAAGAGATGGGTGGAGGCCTTGGAGATATGGGTGGTCCTGAAATGGGAGAAATGCCAGCAGCCGCTTCCGTTAGCAACTGGAAAGTTAATAAGTTTGCAGCAGTTATGAAATTAACTCCTAATGTAGTTAAAATAGCCTCTAAAGATGGTGTAAAAATTGGTTCAGTAAGTCCATCGACAGGTTCAACAAATACTGTTAAGCTTGAAGATGGTTCTTATATCTGCATGGATACAGGAACAAAATATAAAGTTTCTTATATGGTTTCTAAAGATGGAAAACAAGTTTATGGTCAGTGGGAATGGGAACCAAAAGTAGCTAATGTTTCTTGCCCATCTTGCAATAGAGCAAAGCATAAATTTGTTAAAGCACTCGCTTCTATCGATTTGAAAGAAGCAGATTTTAATAATTTAAATATTCAGGATCAGGTTAGTACTATCATTAAGTTGAAACAAGCAGGAGCATTAAAGAATTCAATTAAGATGGCAAGCAAAGAAGGATCAGTTGTAAAAGATTATAAACTTGCATATGGTGGGTATGGGAAGAGTTTCCCAATTGAGTCTTGTATCGAAAAACTCGCTCGTAGGTTTGGAAAAGATGCTCTTTGTTTGAGCGGACCTGATGAAGGCAAACCTTTGGCAGTATCTATATGTAATAGACTAAAGAAGGCTGATATATATACAGATAAGATTGCTATTAAGTTAGCAGATAATTGGGCGGATTGTGATGGGGACGAAGAATGTATCACTCATCAGGTTCGTTCAGGATATAGTTTAAGACAGGCAGCAGAGATTTGCACAGTTCTTAAGGTGGCTGTCGTTGATGGGGAAGAATTTTTGGCAGATGATTTAGCAGGAGATGAATCTTTTAATGATACTCCTGTCGAAGATCCAGGAATGGGTATGGAAGAAGATATCGACCCATTCGGTGATGGTGGAGATGAATTTGCAGAAGAGCATGGTGGAACTATTACATTAGAACTTCCTATCGATATAGTGGAGCAATTAGAACAGGCTATTGAAGTTGCTGAGGGAGAAGGACAAGAAGGTATCGAAGAAGAGATGGGAGAGGGAGAAGATATAGGAGGTCTTCCTGGTGAGGAAGGTTTGCCTGGAGAAGAACTCGGTGGAGAGATGGTAGATGAGTCTATTGCTCCTGACGAGTTGAATCCAGCTTTGAAGCCAGCTATAGATCCTGCTGGTGGAATGGGACAGCCTGGGATGGAACAACCTGGCATGGAACAGCCAATGGGTGGACCAATGAAGCCTGCCATAGAACCAGGGATGGGTGGAGAATCACAAATGGGTGGAGGAATGGAACCCGCTGTAGCTCCTACTCCAAATCTTCAAGACCAGCCAATGGGCGGAGGTCAGGTCGGCGGAGAGATGAAGTCTGTAACACCTGGAGTTGTAGATTTTGAGGGAGATGTCCAGAATAATAAAGGAAATCTTGGACAACCACAGAATAAAGTAATATTGAAACAGGATGGGATGCCTGTTAATGCAAAAAGTCTTATGGATAAGTCAATAGGAAAACCAGGAAAGGTAAAAATGGATCTTTCAGGCGTACTAGATGTTTTGAATAAGCAAGCTGCCGAGGGCAAAGAAATCTCTCAGGAAAAAGCACAAGATTCTAAAGATATCGGTCAGTATTCTGCGGGAGAAGGTGGAAGCTTAATGGGTCATGAAAATGAGACTATTAGAACTCCACAAAAACCAAGCGTTCCTCGTGATAATGCAACGATGGGACAAGAAGATTCTGATTTAAATCCTCAAGATAAGCCATTACCAGTTATACCTTCAGGAGATGCTACTATGGGTCATGAGAAGGAAGTTGGTCTTGATGGTGGAGATAATAGATTTACTGGTGGAGATCAAGGCCAGGGTAAAACTGAGTTGGCATCAGTCGATGAAGAACTTTACCATATGAGGGGCTTCGGTTCTTCAAAACAAGGTCTTTCCAATCTAGCAGATAGAATTGCAAAGAAGTTGGCTCCAAAAGAGCCAGTCGCAAAAGACCCAGACATTCAGCCTATATCAGATGGCGGAACTATTGGGAAAGAAGATAAGTTCACTGCCGAAGAACCTTCAAATGTAGAAGGCAGTGCAACAGAATCCTTAATGGGACATGAAAATGAAACACTAAAGGCGGCTCCAAAAGAGCCAGCAGATCAACCTGATGTTTTCACAGGAAATGCTCAGCAAGGTAAAGAAGAGTTAGATTCAGAAAAAACAAATAAAGACAAAGGCACAGTAATCGCTGATAGCGATTCGGAGTCCGAGGCTATACGTGTTGCAGGACTTATGCTTCAAAGTAAGAAAATTGAAGCCTCTGAGTTAGCAACAAAAGTAAGGGAATTACGTCAGTATCAGTCTGCACAGATTAAGGATATCGAAAAAGCCATTTTCTCAAATGAAAAAGGACTCAACACTGTTGAAGACGGTAAGTTGTCTCAAACCGTACAAATCAATGAGGCAAGTAGCGTAAGGAATGCTAAGGACGAGTTAAGTAGTAAGATATCACGTTTGTTCTCTCTTGATAAGCAGAACAAAGAAGCAGATGAAAATGAATTAACTCAACTTAGAAGAACTTACGGGAAATAAGAAAGATAATTTTTTAACAAAAGGAGAGACAAAATGGCTCTTATAGTTGAATATCACGTTAATGCAGATATGTATTCAGTTGGAACTACTGTTATATCAGCAGGTATGCTTCTTGCTCTTAATGCAGCAGGTTTAGCAATTGCTGCTCCAACTGGGCAAGCAGTAGGTACTTTAATCGGTATTGCTGGCGACTCAGCTCTTGATCAGCAAGGTCAAACTACTGCTTATTCAGCACAGGTTGTTATCGGTGCTGATGGAGCTGGAACAAGATGGACAGAGAATAGGGTCTCTGATTTTTATGATGAGACAGTAGCTTCCCAGAAGATCACTGTTTATAACGGTGGTGGAAAATTCTGGATTAGTGAGGATCTCTTTGATTCTACTAATGCTGTGCCACCTGCTCCATCTGTTCTTTTCCAAAGGTGTAATACTACCGCTGGAGAATGGGAAGGCGGAGCTACGGCAGGTCAAGAAGTAGCAGTCGGAGTCGGAGCGATCTCGGCTTATGACAGTGGAGTTCCTGGAACAGATACGACCGATGGAAGTATAACCCTGGGTAATTATTTCCCAGTTGTCTGTCGCATCTAATTAGAAGAAAAAGAAACAGTGTTAATTTTATGCTATATTTTAGGATTTTATTTAATACCTAAAAATAGACAAAATAAGGAGAATTAAAATGGCTTTTGATAAAAATGGTTTAACCGATCAAGAAAAAGAGATGGTAATTGGCCAGGCTCTTGAGACAGACGAAGGTAGAACTGCCCTTGCTCAGGCAATGGTAGAGCCTATCCGTAGGTCGCTTGAGTATCAGGCAGTAGGAAGAAAACTTTTGATGGTCGATGAACTCCCACAAGGTGCTTTGGCACGTTATGAGAGAGACGTTGCAGCGATCGCTTGGGTTGTATCTCGCAGAGGTGCAGTACCTGATCAGATCCAAGAAGGCGAAGAAGTGTTGGTCCCAACCTTTGAAATAGCAGCTAACCCAACGGTTAGGTTGTCTGAGATTAAGGCTCGTAGGTTCTACATCGTAGACAGAGCACAAATCAAGGCCAAGGAAGCTATCCAGAAGGAAGAAGATACAAACATCTTCACAGCTTTGTTAACTGCTTGCCCAGCAGCACAAAGTATTACTAACTATGGAACCCTTACTGTTCCTGCTCTTAATGAAGCTTTCAAGCAGATTGAGCAGCATGATCTTGTTACTGCTAAGATCGTGACTCATGCATTTCAGTATGCATCAGTTAGAACATTTGGTAAGGACTTCTTTGATGAAGCAACACAGAGGGAAATTATCACGACTGGTCTTTATGGTCACTTGTGGACAGCAGACATTCACGTTAGCTCAAGAATGCCTAATGACACAGTGCTTCTAGTTGCTAGTCCTGAAACAGTTGGAGCATTTCCTATCCGTCAGGATATTACAGTGCTTCCAGCAGACGATCCAAAGAAGCTAAGACTTGGCTGGGTCATATATGAGGAAGTTGGTATCGTAATCATAAATGATTATGCTATTAGCAAAATCACGATGACTGATGCACAGGTATCTTAATAGTCAGTAGAATAGTATTTAAAAGGGTCAACTTCGGTTGGCCCTTTTTCTATGGACTTTTTTCTTGGAAAGTGAAAACAAATAACTTATAAATAAATAAAGGTTATTATGTGGGTAAATTAGAAATAAAGAACAGGAACATTATAGGAGATAAGAAAATGGCTTTGATAAAAACCACCACTAAAACTATCACTAAGGTAAAAAATATTGATCTATTAGAAAAAATTCCTAATGCTGAAACTATTGAGACTATAAAAAATATTGAAAAAGGTATTGGTCTTCACGAAGTCGCTAATGTTGAAGAATTGTTTAAGGAACTTCGTGCTTGAGGCTTATTTACGAAAATAGATTTAAAAAAGATTTTAAACGGATTGAAAAACAGGGAAAACCTGTGGATGTTTTAGACGAAGTTACAAATCAACTTTTAGAAAATAAAAGATTAGATGTAAAATATAGAGATCACCAGTTAAAGGGAAAATTAAAAGAATATAGAGAATGTCATCTCTCCGGCAATTGGTTGCTTATGTATACAAAAACGGATACCTCTTTAATACTTGCAAGGACTGGTTCTCATTCAGAATTATTTAAATAATATAATTTTTAAAAGGATTGTGGAGAGTAATATAGAATATTAATAATAAGAACATTGTATGCGACTTTGGGTGTTTTTAAGAATAGGGAATAAAGGGTATTTCTTTTTTCTGAGTCGCATCAGGAATTAGATTTGCCCTTTTTTGTTAGGAGTATTTTAATGGAGGATAAGATATTAGAGGCATATGTTCCTTATGTTACAACTTTGAGAGAAGTGGCACGAATTTGTGGGACTGATCATCATAGGGTTAAGCGAGTTCTTGTAAAAAATAATATATCTATTGTTAAAGGAAAAGTAGGACCATTTACTGACGAGCATAGAAGAAATATCTCTATAGCTTGTAAGGGAAGAAGACCCTGGTGTGTAGGTAAGAAGATGCCTAAAGATAGCATATATAAAAACATGGCGACTCATTTAAGATTTGATGTTACATGGCAATGGCTCAAGGAGTATGATGATCTTGAGAAACTAAAGATGTTGAATAGAGCGGTGACAAACAAAGATAAAGAGAGATATGATATCTTGTCAGAAGAATATAAGAGATATATTCAAAAGTTTTATTATGATGAACAATTTAATTGTATTTATGAAAAATGGATAGAGTCAGGAAGAGAAAAATATAAAAAGCCGACAATAGATCATATCATCCCTAGATCAAAAGGGGGAACTAATGATTTAGATAATTTGCAGTTTTTACCTTGGTTCGAAAATAGAAGTAAAAATGATATGTCTCAGGAAGAATGGGATTTATTGAAACAAAATATAGGTGATTATCTTGTGTAAAATGATGAATGAGAAAGAGGTTAAATCTGTAGGGCAGATATTGCCAAATGCTTTGATCCATGGAGATTGTCTGGAAGTGATGAAGTATATTCTATCAAAATCTGTGGATATGGTTTTGTGCGATTTGCCCTACGGATGAGTGGAACAACTTCCAATAAATGGGATAGTATTATTCCTCTTGATTTATTATGGGAACAGTATTTAAGAGTTGCTAAAGAGAATGCCGTATTCGCTTTTACTGCTTCTCAGCCCTTTACATCTATATTAGTAAGTAGCAAGATAGAGTTATTTAAGCATGAGTGGATATGGATAAAGAACAGAGGCAGTAATTTTGCTAATACTAAAAGAGAGCCTATGAAGGAGCATGAGAGTGTTGTGATATTTAGTAGGGGCAAATGGACTTATAATCAGCAGATGCAGGAGAGGACAGGAGCTGGATTAGGTAGAGTTCAATATGGTTTTAAGGCAAAGACTAAATCTACTAATTATAGAGCTTTTGACAGGGGGCCTAATCATAAGCAAGGGGATCTTCGAGGTCCTTCTTCTTGGCAGAAATTTAATACAGAGGTAGGATTGCACCCTACACAGAAGCCAGTGGCTTTATTTGAGTATTTAATAAAAACCTACACCAATGAGGGGGATATCGTTTTGGACAACTGCGCGGGCAGTGGGACGACCTGTGTGGCATGTCTGAGGTCGGGTAGGAAGTTTATTGGCATAGAGAAGGAAAAAAAGTATGTAGAAGTTGCTCGAAAAAGAATTGAAGAGACAAGGCCGTTAGAAGAGTTAGATATATTTGCAGATTTTTCTTGAAAAGTGAAAGTAATATGATATAATCTTTATGTGTATGCCGTCCTAAGTGTTTGCTGTTTCGTCACATGGCAGAGTGATTGCCTCAAGCAATCTGGCGTGGGCGGTCGGGGCTCGGACCCGATTTTCTAGAGTAGTTGCCTTAAGCAACTTGGTGGATGCTGGTAGTTGTATTCTAACTACGGTCCCAGAGTGATTGGCTTAACCAATTGAACCTCAAGAGTGGAGCAGGTCTTAATTGGCCTGCTCTTTTTTTATGTCCGAAAAAAGGAGTTTAATAAATATTGGCGAATAAGATATTATGAACTGGTATAAAAGATCACAATCAAGATATCTGAATAGTCCTGAAAAATGGAAAGAGGTAGAAGAAGAGTTGCGGAGAGAGCTTGGTAGAGAACCTACTAAGTATGAGATTACTTTGAGGGTGCAACAGAAGATGTTTGATATGACATCTAATTCATGGCCTCAATTAACTCCTGAAAAAAGACCAGCCAAAAAGACATCGCTCCCAACCCCTGAGTTAGCTCTCGTATAGTAAAAAGCGGCTCTGTTTTTGTAGGCAGGGCTATTTTTATGTTCAGATTTTTAGAGGAATTAATAGAGAGATGTTGAATGTGTAGAAGGTAGAACAAAGACTAAAAGTTGTAAATGAACGAGATAACAAATTTAAAAGCTAAGATGAGTTTTTGTGACACCTTTAAACCGTGGTTGACCATAATCACGGTTTTTTATTCATATCCAAATTTTAGAAAAAACAAGGTTTTAGTCATTTTAAGTGGAAATTAAAAGGGTGTATTAAAGTCTTATGAGAATCTAATAATGGCAGAGATTATAATTACTCCTCTAGTTGAGTCTTGGAGGATAGCTAATTTAACTAATTCAGCGGATGTTTATCTTGCGGATGTCCCTGGACTTCATTTCGCTGGTTCTCTGCCTATAACAATTGGTGGGGTTCCTCAGTGGTTTGATGCTTTAACTACTACAACTCCAGATATTTTGGGGGCTTCAGATACTTTTAGAAATGCTACAACAAGGGTCCCTCCTCTAGTAGGAACAGAGGGATATAAGCATACTCATGAAGGTTTGTATGATACCGTGCTAGCAGAAGTATCTTTTCCTGATGCCACTACATGGCATTCTCATTTTGGAATGGATATTTTAACAGCAGGAGCATTTTCTGATGCAGATGCGTTGCATACACATGATAGTTTTGCTACTACAAGTGAAGTTAATACTTCGATAGGGAATGCTATTGGTGGCCTCGACTTTAGTGATTATGTTAGGGTTGATGGAAATATAAATCAGTTATCTGATATAAATTCTGAGGGTGCGGATATTGAGTCAGCAGTTTTATTAGCACATGCTCAAGATCACACTCTTTTAGAGCATCTTGATGATAGCCCAGTTACTATAGAGAATCTTACGAAATTAATGGATGGTAGTAATGCTGATTGTTGTCATACCCATGGGGTAGGTATAGATGATTTCGATCATAATGATTTAAACAATCTGAATGTGGGAGATTATTTACATCTTACTGCTGCTGAGTATGATAACTTTGATACTAATTTTGGGACTTTGACTGATGGTAGTAATGCAGATGCTTTACATACTCACGTAGGAACTGGAGGTGGAGGTGGTGGGACTTTTGAAGGAGAACATAATGAACTAGATGGGTTGCAGGGTGGAGACCCTAGTAATGATGAATTTTATCATTTGAGTTTAGATCAAATGAATAGGTTGCTAAGCTCTGCTCAAATAAGTAAGTTGCATGATCATTATAATAAAGAAATTTTGGATTTGTTTGACGAAGACAGTTCTGGATTGTTATGGAATGGCAGCCCTGTTTTGCAAAGTATAACTGTTTTAGACGAAGGGGATGTTATTTGTGCAAATGTTCATACTATTAATTTTAAAGGGGCAGATGTGCAGGTCAAAGATTGTGTGGATGGTGTAGTAAATGTTTATGTTCCCCCGCCCCAATATGTAGCTCATTTTAATAGCAATGATGGAGATGTAGCTGGAGACTGTCGTTTATCTGATAAATCTACAACTTCTAGATTTGTTGCTGGTCCAACAGGGGAGGGAAATCCATATAATATAGGTGGTTGGTCAGATGGAGATACGGTAAACACTGTTAGGACTACTGGGGCAGTTCATGTTTATACGACTACAAATGTTTGTAGTTTTAAAGATGATTCGACTACCACTATAGAAGTTAATATTTATGATGCAGATGATTCGACTCCATTAGCCACTCATACTCTTGGCCCTATAACAGGGGCCGTCGGGGCGGTCATACAAGGTATTACAATAATAGTCGCAAGTTGGGCAACTAATGAAGATCAATACCAAGGAACAGTTTCAGTACTTTTTAATATTGATACTATATTGGGCAATATCTCAGGGAGATATAGTGTAGAAATAATTCATCATGATGCAGGGGACGGAGATTTTACTTATACCCAGGGGCCTCTATTTTATGATAATGAAAGTAATGCTCAAACTATTGGTAATGCAACGATAGCTGAGAATACTCCTGTTATTGTGAGGAAGTCGGGAGTTTATTATTATGATACAGGTTCTACTTTTACAGTTAATATAGATGACTTAGATTGGCTTAATAGTGATAGTTACCCCACCACTTTGGTTTCTATAGTAGGTTCTGAGTATGGCTTGCCTACTTTGAGTTTAGGTAGCGGGGATTTAACTGGATGGACTTCTAAATATAATATAATGAATGTTACTTATAATAAAGCTGATTGGACAATAAATCAAAGTAATTATTATACGGTAAGAACAACGGGGAATATTGTTGCTCAGGTTCAGGACTGGTCAGCAGGGGCTAGTGATAATTCTCCCAATGCGGGGATGGCGGTAGACACATATAATGATAATAGCACAAGAATCGTTGAAGATTTTCGGGGAGAAACGAATAGACTTGAAAGTGATTTGTCTACTTCGTGGGATAGCACTCAAGATTTAACAGCTTATGATGGAAACAATGGATTACAAGTTGGAGAAGGAACTAAATTATTTTATCCGAAGAATATAGATTATGGAACTTATGAGCCTAGTTCAGGTGCTCAGCCAGATTACTCGGGAGAAAGTGGTGACAAAGTTTATTATAGAGCATTCTGGCATAGTGGCACAAGTCATGGTAATGGAATATTTGTTATAACAGGAGTAACAGAAACTAATTTAACAAATGATGATGTTATTATAGAAATTAGTTTTGATGGAACGAATTGGTATAACTGTAATGAAAATTGGGTTACTGCTCCTCCATTATCTGATGGACAAGGATGCAGAGTCGAATCAGGTACTTATAATATGACTAGTAATGACAGTTTAAAATTTACTCTTGCTGGTGCAACTACTGATAATACTACTGGGTTAGGGGCAACTTATTGGGGGATATTTGTAAAAATAACTATGCCTGATACTTCTTCTGTTGAGATGGGAAGTATACAAATATCAGATTGGACATAAAATTATGATATATAAATTTGAAATTAAAGAAAGCGATATTAGTAATAAGCATTGGCTGATCATTAAAAGGGAAGAAAAAACAGATGGTTTTTATTTGGAAGCAAAAGAATTAAATGATCTTCAAATTGTAATAAATAAACACTTGGATAAATTGAGAGAAGACAATGGCAGTTAACGATGATTTTAAACTAAAAAAATCATTCTTTCATACTTATGGTAGAGCGCATACTTTAGATACTCAGGATCTTTATGAGTCACTATATAAGTCTGGGCATTCTGTTAAGGCCGAGGAGGTTTGGGCAGAGAGTGTGAATTTCGCAGCCGATGGTGATGCCGCTGATGTTATTGCTGAAAACCCATCTGAGACTAGCGTAGTAAGTAAATATAATAATCGACAGCTTACTGTTATTGCAGGAACAAATAATCAAGCTTATTATTTAGAGTATGAAGGGGAATGGATTAAACCATGGATATCTCCTACAGATGTTCCTCATTCCACCACTGGTCTTCCTTCTAATGGATATACCGCTATATTGTATGAGGAGGATGGAGAAACTATTGTCGGAGGAGGGTCAGGAGAGTGGGTAATAGATTATACAGCAGGTATTGTGATGTTCCAGGTCGGTTCGACACCTGTTGATGAAGCATATGGGGATATAAGAATAACTTGCTATGCCTATACAGGGGAAACTCTTGACGCTGTTTTAGGAGAAGGTGGGGTAGCAGGTAGTAGTGGAACTAGTGGTAGTTCTGGTTCTTCAGGTACATCAGGTAGTTCTGGTTCTTCAGGAACCTCAGGGAGCAGTGGAACTTCTGGTTCTTCAGGGACGTCAGGTAGTAGTGGAAGCTCAGGGACATCAGGTAGTAGTGGTTCTTCAGGAACTTCTGGTAGCTCTGGTTCTTCAGGGACATCAGGTAGTTCAGGTTCTTCAGGGACATCAGGTTCAAGTGGGAGTTCAGGAACTTCTGGTAGCTCTGGCTCATCAGGAACTTCAGGAAGTAGTGGAAGTAGTGGGACATCAGGTAGTAGTGGGACTAGTGGAAGTTCAGGTACACCAGGTAGTAGTGGAAGTTCAGGTACTTCAGGCAGTAGTGGAAGCTCAGGCACATCAGGAAGCAGTGGAACTAGCGGCAGTTCTGGTTCTTCAGGTACGTCAGGTAGTAGTGGGACGTCAGGTAGTTCTGGTTCTTCAGGTACATCTGGTAGCAGTGGAAGCTCAGGAACGTCAGGTTATTCTTCGGTTCATCCGTATCTACACGCTGACATTGCTAGCAATCCTTTTTTGGGGGATATAGTGCTTTTGGACGATGGAGATATCAAGACAGTTACTTTTTCTAATGTAAGGACTATTAGAATCAGTGATGAAAATGATGATGGTCAAGATGTTTCTATATGGATGGATTTATCTTTATCTCTTCCAACTGTGAAAATAATTAATGGTTCAAATCCTACTAATTTTGGCATTTATAAATTAAACGGTTCAGTAGATAGCGGTACGTTTCATACATGGACTGTTCAAAGTAGCGGTGTTGTTCAGGCTGTTGGTTCTGCTGATTTTGAAGATATAAATTATGTTTCTTATGTGGGAGATTCCGGCTCTTCAGGAACATCTGGCAGTTCAGGGACAAGTGGTTCTTCTGGAACATCTGGTAGCTCAGGTTCTTCAGGTACATCAGGTAGTAGTGGAACTTCAGGTAGTTCTGGCTCTTCAGGTACGTCAGGAAGTAGTGGAACTTCAGGAAGTTCTGGTTCTTCAGGTACGTCAGGTAGTAGTGGGACTAGTGGCAGTTCTGGTTCTTCAGGTACATCAGGAAGCAGCGGAACTTCAGGTAGTTCTGGTTCTTCAGGCACATCAGGAAGTAGTGGAACTTCAGGCAGTTCTGGTTCTTCGGGGACATCAGGTAGCAGTGGAACTAGTGGTAGCAGTGGAACTAGTGGTAGTGGTTCTTCAGGCACATCAGGTTCTTCAGGAACATCTGGAAGTAGTGGAAGCTCAGGAACGTCTGGTAGTTCTGGTTCTTCAGGTACGTCAGGAAGTAGTGGAACTAGTGGTAGTTCTGGTTCTTCAGGTACGTCAGGTTATTCTGGGACATCAGGAACATCTGGAAGTAGTGGAAGCTCAGGGACATCAGGTTCTTCAGGTTCTTCAGGTACATCAGGTAGTAGTGGAACTTCTGCTGCAGCATCAATAGCTGCTGGAGCAGAATTTAGTGTTGCAAGATATGATGGTGCTAATAATATTGAACCATCTACTACTGCTCTTTTAGACGATTCTGATGTAATGACTCTTTTGCAAGAAGTGCATTCTAGGAATTTCACTATGACTAATGCTTCTGATGTTGATAAGGCAGAGATGATTTATAATGCCACTACTGACACTATAGATTTTAATTTCTTATAAAAAGGAATTATTGTTTTTCTTTATAATAGTATAGTTATTGGGATATTCGAACTCTACTTTATAATACCCTAATATAAAAATTAAATAAAAATCAACGAAAAGAGTATTTTCTCTTTCCTTTAGTAGAGTTCAGGAATTAGATTTTACTCTTTTTTTATATGCTTATGAAGTTTAAATTTAAATTTGACGATAATTATAAATAGGAGAGATATATGGGAAAAACAAAAGAAGAGAAAAAGAAATATTATAGGCAATATTATTTTCGTAATGATGGTAAGAATAGAAGGAGAGAAGGTACATTTTCGAGGAAAAAGAATTTATTAGGTAAAAAATATGGTAGGTTATTGGTTGTAGCAAAAGCAGATTCTGTTAAGTATAACAGTGGTCATCATGCGCAGTGGGAGTGCGTGTGCGAGTGTGGGAAAATTAAAATAGTGAGGACAAGTGCTTTGATGAGTGGAGATACTGTAAGTTGTGGTTGTTATAAAAGAGATAGGGTGATGAAGCCGAATGGAGTAGCTTCTTTTAATTTATTTATTTATAATTATAAAAGAAGTGCAAAAAATAGAAATATAGATTTTCTTTTATCCAATGAAGAAATAAAAGAAATAATAAGTCAAAATTGTAATTATTGTGGGGCAGAACCTAAAGAATATAATCGTTCTGCACAAAAGAAGAATAAAACTAATGGAAATATTTTAGCGAATGGCATAGATAGAATTGATAATAGTAAGGGATATACAAAGGATAATTGTGTTCCTTGTTGTTCTTATTGTAATAGCATTAAAAATGATAAAACTAAAAAAGAATTTCTAGATCACATAGAAAAAATATATAAATTTTCTAAAGGGAATATCATATGAAATCTTTCCATGTAATTAGTGGACTCCCGAGGAGTGGGAGTACTCTTTTATGCAATGTTCTTAATCAGAATCCTCGATTTTTTGCTTCTTCTACAAGTTTTTTATTACCTATTGTAAATTCTATTATCACTGCATGGAGTAATTCTGTTGAGATAAAAAATTTACTGGATAAAGAAAAAGATAAGACAGAAGACAGGATGAACAGTTCTTTAAAGAGTTTTATTGAGGCATGGTACAAAGTAGAAGATAAAGAAGTCATTTTTGACAAATCTAGAGGTTGGGTTTTGAGTCATTTGTTATTGAGAAAAGTTTTTCCTGATTCTAAATTCATTGTTATGGTTAGGGATTTGAGAAACATATTTGCTTCTATTGAAAAGCAATATTTAAAGAATCCCTTATTGGAAGAAGCTATAACTCCTACGGGTAAAACAATTTTTCACAGGGCGGACCATCAGTTTTCTCCTGAGAGTATTATAGGTTCTCCTATCGCTGGGATTGAGGATATCTTACGCAGGAAGACTAGTAAAAATATTTTGTTTGTGATATATGAGCATTTTAGTGTAGACCCAGAAAAAGCTATGAAGAATATTTATGATTTTTTGGAAGAAGACTATTTTTCTCATAATTTTGATAATGTAGTGAACACTGCTATTGATCCTGATGCTTATTATTTACATAAGTATCCTCACAAGGGAGAGGGGAAAATACTTCCTTGTAATGTTGATGAATGGAAATCTTTTTTCTCTGAAGAATTAGCTAATACAATTATGGGCCGATTCCCAATTTATAATAATTTTTTTGGTTATAAGTAATAGGGGTTTGTATGTTCGATAAGATTATAGCTCATACCAGTTTTATAGGAGAGACTGGTTATGCTAATCACTCTCGCAATTTTTTTACAGCTTTAAACAAGATTATTCCTGTCAAGGTAAGGAATTTTCCTGCTGGGAAGACATGGAATGGGCTAAATAACGGAGAACCTCATAATAATGAATGGTATTTAACTGATGAGCATAAAGAAATGCTATATAAGCAAACTTGTATGGATGGTGATAAGAGAACAGATTATTATATTTATGGCGGCAATAAAGAAGTTGAAGAAGGAAATAATCTTCATATCATATTAAATGAGACTAATCATTATTATTTTTATGACAAATATGACGGTCCAAAAATAGCTTATAATGTTTGGGAGAGTACTTTGTACCCTAATGGTTTTTTTAAGAGGCTGTTGGACTTTGATCAATTATGGGTTCCTACTCGGTGGCAAAAAGACTGTGCTGTTAAGCAGGGTTATTTAGAGAATAAAATCAAGATTGTTCCAGAAGCTGTGAATGGTAGTATATTTTTTCCTGAAGATATTTTAAAAGAAAATTCTTTAGAGGGATATAAGGATAGTAGATTTAAGTTTTTGTTATTTGGCAGGTGGGACTATAGAAAAAGTACAGGAGAAATCATAAATTCTTTTCTGGAAACTTTTAATAAGGATGAGCCTGTTGATTTAATTGTTTCTATAGACAATCCTTTTTCTGTTGATAAAATAAAAACAACAGAAGACAGGTTAAAACATTATGGTTTTGATGATGATAGAATAAAGATTAAGCATTTTCCAAGTAGAGAAGATTATGTAAGGTATTTGAAAAGTGGTCATGTTTTTCTTTCTTGTGCTAGGAGTGAGGGGTGGAATCTCCCATTAATTGAAGCAATGGCATGCGGAACTCCTTCTATTTATTCTAATTGGGGTGCTCAGCTTGAATTTGCTCAGGGTAAGGGCATCCCAGTTAATATAATAGGAGAAGAATTAGCTTCAGGGGGAGATGGGAAATCTTATGATGAGATGGTTCCTAATGTTAAAGGGAATTATTGCGAACCAGATTTTAATCATTTGTTTCAAGTAATGAGGGATGTCTATATAAATTATGATAGTTATAAGAAAAGAGTAATAAAAGAGTCGGAAGAGATAAGAAAGAAATTTACATGGAAAAATGCAGCTAAAAAAGCTGTAAGCTATTTAGAAGAATTTGATGATAGTAAAAAATTTATTGTTAACGGAGTGGAGGTAACTAATTCTTCTGATCTTGGTTTTTTGAAAGATGAAATGAATAGAAGAATATATGAAAAATATTTTAGGGTAGAAGATAATGATGTGGTTGTTGATATTGGTTCTCATATCGGTTTATTTTCTTTAAGTGTTATAGATAGAAATATAAAAAAATGTTATTGCTTAGAACCAGATGATAAATTTTATCAAAATTTATTGGTTAATATTGAGAACTCAGGTTGCAGTGATAAATTTGTTTTGGTTAATAAGGCTATTGGTGATCATTGTGGGTATGAGTTTTTTAATGTAGTAGATGGGTTAGGAGTAGAGAAGTCCAATAATGCAGCAGGTGATAAATATTTGCCAACAATTTCTTTTTCAGATTTTATTAACGAGTATAACATTCCTCGAATAGATTTTTTAAAGCTTGATTGTGAAGGAGGGGAATATGACATTATTAGCAATGAAGAGAATTATGAATTTATTAAAAATAATGTGAAGAAGATAGCGGGAGAACTTCATCTTGTAAAAGTTCCACATAGTAAAAAAGAAGGTCTAGATTTGATAAATAGACTGAAAGAGATGGGTTTTAAAGTTGTATTAAATAGCATAGATGGAGTGGACATAACTAATTATTTTCCTAGTCATGTTGATTATTATACAGAAATACTTTTTTATGCTGAAAAAATTAAGCCTAATGAATTGAATCATATCTTAGACAAAGCATATTCTGTAGGTATGCTTCAAGCGAGACAGGAAATCGAAAGTTTCGTTAAATTTATTGGGGATAAGAAAATAAAGAATGTTTTGGAGATAGGAACTGATCAAGGAGGAACATTTTATGTATGGTGTTATTTAGCGGGAGAAGGGGGAAAAAAGATATCTCTTGATTTGCCACATGGGATATTCGGATGTACTAATTATGATAAAGAAGATAGAAACAGACAGATGGTTAGTTGGTCTAACAACGTTTCTATTATTGAGGGAGATTCACATGATAAAAAATATATAGAAGAAATTAAACAAATTTTGAATGGTGAAGAAATAGATTTGTTATTTATAGACGGTGATCATACTTATAATGGTGTAAAAAAAGATTATGAGATGTATAAGACTTTAGTAAGAGATGAAGGAATTATAGCTTTTCATGATATCAAGGATACTGAATTTCATAGGCAAGCTGGTTGTTTTGTTCATGATTTTTGGAATGAATTAGAAGGTGATAAAAAAGAATTTAGAGATGATGAATCTAATTTTGGTGGGATTGGGATGATAGTTAATAAAAAAATATCAGACCAACCCAATGTTGATAATAGCATTTTTGTTATTGGGTCATGGGCAGATACTGAAGAAAAAATTAATATTTTAAAGGAAACAATTGGAAAAGCTAAAGAATGTTTGGGGGTTAAAGTTTTATTGGTTTCTCATCGCCCAGTTCCTTTGGATGTGCAAGAGATGGTAGATTATTATATATATGATGAGTGTAATCCTATTCTGCTTAAGGCAGATTATCAAAAATATAACTCATTTCCTTTATGGTGGTTTGCTAATGGAGAGTATACTATATCTGTTCCTCAAATATATAGACATGATTATGCTTGCTGGACATCCTATCAAAATTCTTTTAACTTTGTAAAATTTCTTGGAAAAAAATATATATTTTACACGGAATTTGATTGGGTTATTAATGTTGATGATTTTAGAAGAAGTTTCATAGCTCCCTTGTCTAAATATGGAGCCTGTGTAGGTAGTCGTTCTCAGAAAAATATGAGAGATTTGAAGAATAACTTTGATGCATGTGAAACTGGTATGTTCTCTATAAGAACAGATGCTGCTATGAAGTTTATTAATATGTTCTCAAGTAAAGAAGAGTTTTACTATTTTCAAGCGGAAAATAATTTTTTTATGATTGAAAGTTTGTTTGCTTCTTTAATTGCTGAGCATATTGGTAAAGATAAAATACATTATTCTGATTATGAAGATTTTAATAGCAATATAAATCAAGCAGGAGCGGACAATTCAGGTTTTTTCAAGAGTAAAGGTAAAAAGTTCCATTTCTATTTTTGTGAGGATAAAGAGAACGGGGGTTGTTACTTGTTTTTAGATTTGAGGGAGATAGAAGATCAATGTTTAGTTATAGACTATAATAATATCCAAAAAGAAGTTAAGACTATAGATGCAGATGATTTTGTTTTATTTAGAATCGGGGATTTTGTAGATCAAAGATCGGGGGTGAAAGTTCAGGAGGGCGATACTATTGTTGTAGAAAAGACAGGGGAAAAAGTTAGGCAAGATTTAAAAGAAAATAATATAGATTTTCAGTCTCTCCCTGACCCAAGGAAGTATGACAATAGTTTTTTAATTAATGATGAGGAAAAAATTCTTGTTTCGTTTGATAGCAAGTCTCTTGGAGATACTATCGCATGGATGTCTTATGTTGAAGAATTTAGAAAAAAATATGATTGCAAGGTTGTTCTTTCAACATTTTGGAATCATCTTTTTGAAGGAGAGTATCCAGAAATAGAATTCGTAAATCCTGGAACTGTAGTTCACGATATACATGGGCATCATAAAATAGGATGGTTCGAACCTTGGAATGCAAAAAACAATCCTAATAACTTTAGAACTATTCCTCTTCAACAAACTTGCTCAGATATACTAGGATTAGATTATAAAGAAATAAAACCAAGGATAACTATTCCAGACAAGCCTAGGAATATAGAAGGCAAGTATGTTTGTGTCGGAATTCATTCTACTACTCAAGCTAAGTATTGGAATAGCTTTGATGGGTGGAAACAAGTGGCAAATTATTTAAATTCAAAAGGGTATAAAGTTATTTGCATTTCTAAAGAAGGAATGGATTATATGGGGAATAGAGTTCCTAATAATATTATAGATAAGACAGGGGACTATCCTATAGAGGATAGAATTATAGATTTGAAATATGCAGATGCTTTTATAGGTATTAGTTCGGGTTTATCATGGTTGTCATGGGCGGTTGGGACTCCTATTGTTATGATTTCTGGGTTTACAGCACCATGGTTTGAGCCTTCTACTGGAATAGAAAGGGTTCATAATGCTGAAGTTTGTAATAGTTGTGCTAACAATGCTGATATAGTTTTTGATAAGGGAGATTGGAACTGGTGCCCTAGAAATAAAGATTTTGAATGCACTAAGAGCATCACTCCCTCTATGGTCATCGATGCAATAGATAGAGGTCTTTCTGTCCAAAAATGGAATATAATATAGTACATAAATAATATTCAGGGAAATAATGAATGTCATTAGTGAGATGGTGGAAATTAGATGGTAATGCTTATGATAGTAGTCCCAATAGAAGTCATGGGACTGTCATGGGGACTCCCGGAGTAACTTATGATTCTACCTATGGCAAAATCGGGCAGGGAGCAAATTTCGTAAGTTCTAGAAATTCTTATATAACTATTCCTCAGGTTGATATCACTACTCACCACTCATTATCTTTTTGGATGTACGGGAATAGTGAAGCGTCGGCGAATGGGTCTTTTCTAATGGGAGAACTTAATACTACGACTAATTATCTTTTTGCGCAGGACGGCAGTGGTTTTGGGTATAGTGATGACACCGACAATGGCTCTTGGGTAGGAGATAGTGATTTTTTTCAGAAATGGAGACATGTTGTTGTGCTTTTTAAAACATCTACTATTGAGTTATTTTTAGATGGAGTCGATCAGGAGAGTCCTGGTACTTATGACGGAACTTTTACTTTAAATAATATAGGAACTGGACATGTAGTGCCTACTTCTTTTCTTGATTTCAATGGTTATCTTAATGATGTAAGACTATACGATAATATTATTTCTACAAAAGAAATAAAAGCATTAGCACAAGCTAAAGTTCTTCATTGGCAATTTAGTCATGAAAGAAATGATACAGGACAATTAATTTTAGATGGTAGTGGATATGAGAGAAATGCTACTTTAGATGCTAATGCTCCAACATGGTCATCAAATACAGGAGCGGGAGTAGGGTGTTATGATTTTGATAACAAATATATAGAAATTAATTCCACTGATTTTCCGGTTAAATTCGGAGATGCTATAACTATTAGTTTTTTGGTTAATTTTAATAATGTTCTTTCTCTTAGCTCTGAAGTTTTAATACATGGAACAACAAGTGGACTCCTAACAGTATCTTATGTCTTGTCCACTTATAAAAGTGGTGCGAATCAAAGAATGAGATGGTCAATTAACAATGATATCCTCGATGATTTTAATACTGGGATGGTATCTGATACTTGGTACCATGTATGTGCTACATATGATGGTAGTAATTGTAATGTTTATATTAACGGTGTTGAAAAAGCTGGTAACTTTGCAAGGAGTGGAATAATAACTAGTCAAAATGGTTTAAAAATAGGTTTGAATGGCGGCGGTGGTTTTCCTTTTGAGGGAAAAATGACAGATGTAAAAATTTATAATAAGGGATTTACATCAACAGAAGCAATTGCTTTATATCAAACATCTGCTCAGTTAGATAGTAAGGGGAATTTGTGGTGTTAAAAGAAATGGGAACCTCATCTATATTTATAACGGAGATATTATCGTTAGCTCCGCCTTTTATAGATGGCCCTCCATTTCTTTCTATAGGAAAGGATAAAATTTTATACTCTGAAAATTTTCTGGAGATTGGACCAGTTGATGGTTTGATAGGTTATTGGCCTATGAATGGTAATTTATTAGATTATAGCTTAAATAATAATGATGGCACTGCAAGTGGGGCTACGGTTATAGCAGACTTAGCTCCTAGAGATAAAAATTGTTATGAATTTTTAGCTGCTGCTGATAAGGTAGAGTTAGACGATATAATAACATTGTCTGCTGGAGAGGAATGGAGTTTGTCGTTTTGGGGGTATAAAGCTTCTTATGGGTTTAACGGAATAGGGGGGAATCAGACAGTGGCTAATGATGGGCAGATTTTTTTCTTTTTAAGTGATAATGTTACTGTAAATACAACGGGGACAAATGCAAGTATCGCCGTTTCTCCTGTATTTCCAACAGGGGAATGGTTTCATTTTACTATTACTCATACTGCTGGAAATTCAATTGTTGTATATAAGAATGGTTCTTCTGTTGGGTCGGGCAGTGCGAATGGGAATATACTTCTTAATAAAATAGGAGATGGCGTTGATTTCAGCGGGATTAATTCATTTACAGGACATATGTTTGATTTTAGGATTTATAACAAGGTATTAAGCACTCAAGAGATAAGTATATTAAGTAAAATGTTTGATACAGATGCCGCTAATAGAACAGAAATGGAAATAGGTTCAGATGCATGGTACTCATTTGGACAATTTAAGGAACAATTATAATGGCTGAATTAGGGCCTACGACAGTATTCGGAGATTTGATTACCAATGGTTCTCTTGGGGGGGCTATCCGTCTAGCATGGTGTCAAAATGATGCTGGTGCTCAAAATTATATTAGTTGTTATTTAGATACTGATGATACAGGAGAACTTGTTACTGTTCAGTGCCTTACAGGACAGGCTGGGGTTTCTTTCTTAAATGCGTCGGTTCCTCGTCTTTCAGATGGAGATCCATTGCTTGTTATTAAGCATAATGACACATGGTATTCTGCTACTATTTTTGAAGATTCAGAAGATTTTGATGAAGGCGTTGCTATGCCTAAGTTGAAATATCTTTCTGGGAAAACTCTTGTTGATGCTTCCGCTATTCCGACCTCTCTTGCTGGTTCTCAATGGGGGGTCAGTAAATCCATTATAAAAGCCATAAAAGTTCAAACTAACTCTACTGATTGGGATTTAGTTTTATGGGCTAGTGCCAATGCTAATGATGTGGGTATGTATGATAATGGGTTTATTGATTTGGCCCTGGCTGCTGATGGGGATCAGGTTTTATTGTTGGATCTTCCGTATATAGATTATGATAGTAGTAGTTCTGTTCATTTGCAGTTTATCGATAACGATGGTTATCATAGTGCTATTGTCGATGTATATGGGGTGGAGGCAAGAACATAGTGGCAGCACTATTAAAATATATTTCTTCTACCAACATGAGTGAGGGCACGTTTGTCTCATTATCTGATTCTACTAATTGGAACGTGAATAATGCAATTATAAAAAATATTAGAATTTCTACTCTTTCTACTGATTGGGATTTCTATATTGGGTGTGCTGATGATTTTCTTACCGGGATATTTGATTTTATTCAAATAGCAAATCATGATAGCGGGATTCAAAATATATATTTAGATTTGCCTTTTATTGATCATGACGCAAGCGAGTCTGTGCATTGTTATTTTTGGGATTATAGTGGTTCTGAAACTTGTGATGTTGAAGTTTTTGGGCAGAAAGCAAGAATAACATAATGACGAAAGTTTATTTTTATAATGGAAAAGTGCTGACTATCTCTGATGGAGCAGGGACAAGAGTTCTAACTACCCCAAATAATTTTCGTTTTGAAATTGTTACAGACATTCATGGGCAGTTTGATATATTCTCTAGGGTTTGCGACGCTATGTTGGATAAACTGCCGAATGGAGAAGTAGGCGAATTCGTTTTTACTACTGGGGATACTACTTCTGCTAATTTTCATAAAGATAGATATCCTCATCAGCATTTTCCGAGTATAATAAGGGAAGTTATCGATGATAGATTTGGTACGAATTACCCATTCTACCTCGTTCTCGGTAATCATGAGATAGAGGATTTAGTTGAAGATGATGCTCATATATGGGACAAGGACGGTATGCAGTGGGTAAGATCTGAATACAATGATATTACTCATGCTTCATTTTTTACTAAGGAGAGTCGTGGATGGAGCTGGTACAAGGCTGATGCCGGATATCCAGGTGATGATGATGATACTGATGATTGGAGAAGTCAGGATTATGATGAAGATGATGTGGCTGGTTGGAATCCGGATGAGCAAGGAGTAATCGGTTTCGGAGACATATATACGCCTAATCCGTCCGCTGTTCCTCCTCCTTCAATAAATTGTAGTGTTTGCCCTACAGAAGATGGTTCTACTGTTACATGGTGTTTTAGAAAGACATTTACTATTAGTAGCCAGGAAGATTTAGAAGCTATTAGGACTGTGAGGCTTGAAACTTTATTTGATGATGGTTGTTTTGTTTATCTTAACGGGAATAAGATAAGGCATTATAATATGGACCTAGATGATGAGTTCAATTATACCTCGATTGCGGTAACTGGTATCGGATTTTCAAAAGAGTATGTTTATAGCGATTATACTTTAAGCGCAGATTATTTATCATATTTAATAGTCGGAATTAATGTAATAGCAATAGAAGTACATCAACATAATCCTGTTATGAGCACTGATATGTTTTGTGATGCTGCTTTACACTATAGCACTAGTTTAACAAATCCGAGAGATGCAATCAGTGTAAGACAGCATATGAGCAATGTTGAGCCGGTCGGCAAAGAAACCACTTATGCATGGGAAAGTAATGGTTGCTTGTTTGTTAATATTAATATGTTTTATGATGGGGAGGTAGATAATAATAAGAGTTTTGATAATGTCCATAGCAATACTTATTTTTGGTTATGTAATTTATTGCAGAATAATGATAAACCAGTATTCGTATTTGGTCATGAACCTATTGGGAATTCGGTTTATAAAGGAGGCGATGAGATAGGATTTGATAGTGATTTTTGGAGGTTGCTAGAAAATCATCAATGTGTTGTTGCATATTTTTCTGGTCATGATCATGTGTACCGAAGAATACAACCGAATCCTTCTGTTAGTCCTATATGGCATATCACTAACAGCCCTGCTGGTGGGCCTCCTAGATATGACCCTCAGCAAAGTGGTGAGGACTGGGCAGGGCAGGGTTTCTCTTTCATGGATGTTTATGTAGATCATGATGCCAAAGAAGTTACGTTTACTAGATGGGTATCATATACTCCTAATGCTAGTGGGGCATGGGAGCAGGGAGAAACTTGGACCCAATCAATCAGTGATTTATGTGTGTCTCCCTACTGTAGTTCTAGCTCAAGTAGCTCAAGTAGCTCAAGCTCAAGTAGTTCTAGCTCAAGTAGTTCTAGCTCAAGTAGTTCTAGCTCAAGTAGTGCTAGTGGTGTTAGCTCTAGTGTTATTTCAAGCTCGAGCTCGAGTTCGAGTTCAAGTTCGAGTTCAAGTTCAAGCTCGAGTAGCTCAAGTTATGTGCCTCCTCATGAGCCTCATCATGTTGCTTCTGGTTCGGACGGTTCGGCTGGAGCGGCCCCATTTAGTTTGCATCGATATTCTGAAGAGGAAATAGAAGAATTGTATAAGGAATATCATTCATTGTTAGATGGTCTCACGAATGAGCAAAAAGAAGATAAACTTGTAGATTTAGTTAGTGAAGGAGAGCTTACTGCTGAGCAGGCATTGTCGATGGCCATGAAAGAAGGATTACACATTGAAACTTAAAGAAAAATTGAAAATAATTTCAGGTTATAAGAATGCTGATTTTTTTAATGCTAAGAGTATAGGAGTTATAGGTAGAGGCCCTTCTGTTTTTAGATTAGATTTATGTTATAAGAAATTCGATCATTGTTTTTTAGCCGGTGAGTTTAATCATACTTTACATAGAATAAAGAAGTATATTTGTAATAAGCAGATTGTGCTGTGTATTATGCAACATAATAGGTATAGGACTACAAAAGAAAATTGTTGCGAGTTCGATATACATAATATTCAGGTTAGATGTCAAGGTGGTACTAAAAGATATAGAAAATGCATGTCTAAATTCCCCGACTTGAAGGTTAGTGGGTTTACGAAAAAACATTATGAAATAGTAAATAAAATTAATAATAAGAATTCTGATATCAATCATAGTATCTTTTCTACTGGTATAGGAGGTATTGTATCTGCCTTATATTTTGATCCTAAGGAAATACATATAATAGGTTTGGATTTTTATAACAAAAATGTTAAACCTTATTTCATTAGAGAGGATAAGGACCTGTCTAATGCACGTCGAATAGAGCAATCAATAAGAGGATTGCGTAAGGGAATGATTGAAAGTATAAATAGCATATGTAATAATTTTAGAAATATAAATTTATATCTATACACTACATATAGAGGGGTTAAGTCGAAAGACAATTTATGTGTTAGATATGTATAGGTATTATGCAAGGAGAGATAAATGGCACAAATAATTATTAATATACCTCAGCAATATGTGGATAGGGTATTAGCATCTTTCGCGGTTAAATATCCTATCCCTAAAATTTTAAATCCAGAATATGATATTGATAATCCTTCATCGTATAGTGAATATATAGATGAGTATACTTTCGCGGTATGGGCGAAGATGAAAATTATAGAGTATATTA
>SDBT01000860.1_pt1 | contig 50484 bp, 93 predicted proteins | sample 2277101 | NCBI WGS metagenome assembly SDBT01 (sample SAMN10404973, study PRJNA504765) | marine sediment metagenome | isolation source: marine sediment core GS10_PC15, 103 cmbsf | place: Arctic Ocean: Southern Knipovich Ridge | collected 2010
AATGTTTTAATTGTTATTATTATAGAAAAGATTTAAGTCTATGTAAGTTTTTTATTCCACATGACAAAGTACATAAAGATAATACAGACTGCAAATATTTTAAGGGAGGTGAAGAAGATTGAAATATTGTATTTTAGATGATACAGGTTTAAGGAAATGTAATATGTGTAACGATTGTGGATGTGAGGAAGAGCTTGAAGAATTAGCAATGAAAAGAGGTGAAGAAGATTGATAATGGATATTGATACAACAAAGCCAGAAAAGAAAGTGGAAGTTGTAAGACTTGAAGGCTTTATAACGAGAAGGATAAAGTCAAAAGGTATTGCATATGTACGGATTGCCGGCAGGGAATCATGCCAGGCGATAAGGATTAGGGAAGATGAACTGTTGAAGAAAAAATTATTTAGATGGAGGTAGAAAAATGAAAATTAAAAATATAGAAGAATGGGAAAAGACGGTAAAAGCTAATGATGACCCTTATGGTAGTGCTGCTGTCAGATATGCTAAAAATTGGGCTAACATGATGGAAGAAGAAATGAACGAAGGAAAAGAGCTGAAAGATATAGCCGAGGAAGCTTCTCATAAGGCAGACACGGAAGGGATAACAGGATTTATGTATGGCTGTGTTGTCAATATTTTGTCACAATGTTGGGAGCACGGCGAAGAATTAAGAAAATGGCATAACATTGATACTCAAATTGGCAACGAAATTGAATATAAAAACTGAATAATTTGGCTGTGGTAGAAGGGGAGGAGTGATATGCCAGTAGAGGACAATATTGGTAGTAGAAGACAAAGAGTTAAAATCTATAAATGTAAAAATAAATATTGCAGAAGTACAAACACAACAAAAGAAAAAAGAGAGATACATCCGAGGATAACTTGTAATGAATGTGGTTTTGTATATTATGCAAAGTAGGGAAGGAGTGAGGTATATGTACGTAAGGAAAGATGTGTTAAAAGCTAGGGATGTAATGGAATTAATAATCTATGAGCGTTGCTATGCAACAAAGCAGCACGGACATTTAAATTCGGCACATGAGGGTTATGCTGTATTACTTGAAGAAATGGACGAGCTTAAAGCAGAGGTGCGGAATAGTGATAGGGATAAAGAAGCTATGAAGAAAGAAGCTGTGCAAATAGCAGCAACGGCAATTAGCTTTATAATTGATTGTTGTGGGGAGGAATGAGGTATATGTTAGTACAGGCATTTCCGAAGGTGAAGAAGAAAAAGAAACGTATATTAAAGAATAAGCGTATCACTGAATATATTCCTTGTCGGTGCGGTGAGGCAGCTCCAGAATGGCATGAACCATTGCGTGGAAGCAACAGACAACTATCAATCAAATATAAGTTGCAAATACCGTTATGTAAGAAATGCCATGATAGAACAGAAATAGATATTGAATTTGCGGAAAGCTTGAAACGTGAAATGCAAAGGAAGTTTGAGGATAGATATAGCCATGATTTTTATATGAGAAAATTTAGGAGGAACTATATTGATTAAAATAGTTATAGGGGATATACCACCAAGCTTGAATCAGTTAAATACAATGCATTGGGCTGAAAGAAGAAGAATAAAAGAACAGTTTGCACATGATGTTTATTATTCTGCTTATAACAAGAGACCGTCAAAGCCATTCAAGAAAGCAAGGGTTAGAATTACATATTACTTTAATAACAAACACAGACACGATGCAGATAACTATAATCCTAAGATGTTGCTTGACCCTCTTGTTAAGGTAGGGATATTAATTGATGATAACTATGATGTAATAGGACAGCCTGATATTGTTATGGGTTATGACAAATATAGTCGGCGTGTTGAAATTGAGATTTGGGAGGTGGAATAATGAAGATAACAGCTAACGGCATAAGGATACAATACAACGAGAATCATAAGACTGAGGTTATACTAACTACAAAAATAGGGTCACTCACAGAGGAATATAACAAGCTTAAGCAGGCAGTAGAAAAGGGTAAGGAGTTAGCTGTTGAAATTAAGATTTATAGAAAAGCAAGGAGTCTTGATGCTAATAGTTACGCTTGGTTATTAATAGCGAAAATTGCAGATGTGTTAAGGACAGATAAGAATTCTGTGTATATTGAAATGTTGAAACGGTATGGGCAAAGAGAGAAGGAATTATTATCTGTTGTGTCTGAAGCTGTAGATATGGTTTACAGGGCAACGGACAATCACTGTTGCGTTGTAGGGGGAAGTGAGTTAAAGGATAAAACATTCAAGCATATAGCGATATTGAAAGGCTCCAGTGGGTACGACACGAAGGAAATGTCTATCTTGATTGATGGAATTGTAAGCGATTGCAAGGAACATGATATAGAAACCTTAATGCCGAGGGAATTATCATTACTAAAAGAAAAATGGAGGAATCAGAATGATAGAAGGTATTACAATATTAAGTGAAGAAATAGTTTATACAGTTACGGGGTGGAATATATTTGGTGGAGTTGTAGTAATAGTAATAGCATTGTTTTTTTTAAGTGCTGCTATATATGCTGCTATAGAAAAAAATGAGAAAGTATTATCAATATTAACAATTATGCTTTTTTCAATGCTTTTCGGTATAGTGGGTATTGTAACAATTGCAGAATACATAAATAGAATAGAATATATACAATACGAAGCAATAATATCAGAAGAAGTAAGCTTAACAGAATTTTATAAGCGATATGAAATAATAAATCAAAAAGGAAATATATTTACTATAAAAGAAATGAATCAGGAGGAATCAGAATGAAAGTAAATAGGGTAAAGGTAGATAGGATACAGGGAATAAGCGCAATATTGGCTGAGTTTGAAAGAAATTCAGGAAAACGAAAAGACTTTCCTAGATATGCAAGGAGGATAGCGGCTTTGCCAACGGAACGGATTGAAAGTATTGAATTACACGGGTTTGTATCTATAGAAGCACATAAGCAATTTATAACCATTAAAAAGGGAGAAATTATGCTAAGTCTCCCAAATAAAAACGTACCTGAACTTATAGAAGCATTACAGGTGGTGATGGAATGAAGCTGGAAGATACAAGAGAAGCATTAATAGCTGATGTAAAAAAAGCATATGAAAGACTGATAATTGCAAAAGAGCATTTCGACTTTGCGGATAATATGCCGAGCATAGATTATTTCACACATAAGATTAGTACAGCAGAGGCAAGGTACGAACAATGTTTAAAAGAATTAAAAGAATATGAATACTGGTTAAGGAAGATGAAAGATGTGGAGATGGTTAGCAAGGTTAGTTCATAGAATATTAAGGGATTGGAGGGTCAAGCGTTGAACATGAGCTGTATCATGAGAGACTTTTCGGAATCGACTGAAAAGATTAGATACTGGAACAATGAATTGAAAAAGATGCTTGAGAACAAAGACGATTTATGTGATATTTTAAAAGCCACAAATTGGAGTAGCATACCAACAAACAATATATCAGACATGACAGCAGATAAGGCAATTGAATTATGTGTTAATGGATTGAGTAAGAAATATGTTGAGTATTCAAAGTATGCATTAGGAAGAATAAATTACTTTATGGATTTGAAGAAATATATTGAACAGGCATTCTTAAAGATGGGGATAAATGAATTTACAGTAATTGAATTGAGGTATTTTCATCACAAGAAAATGGACTGGATTCCGGGGATTATGAAATATTCACGCAGACAGGTTTACAGAATGCATGAATCAGCAATAATGAAAATAAAAGCTGGATTAGAAAAGATGGCACTAAATGACACTTTTTATGTGTTATAATAAGAATAGATAATAACATGTAATGATATATTCCCTTATCTCAATAGGCACCGTTTTGGCGGTGTCTATTATATTGGAGCGATAAAATGGAGTTTTGGAAGACTGAACATTGGAAAGAATATTTGTTAAACAGCAAACACGCAAAAATAACAGATTGGTCATTTGATGATATAATTTTGATTCAGGAAGGACAGGAATTATATTCAACTGGATTTCCTGATGATAAAGATATACTTAACAAGATAAGGCGGGTAGCACTAGAAAACAGTGTTAGGCGTATATATACAAAAGATAAAATTAAAACTTATCTTGATGTAGTGAATTATACTTGTATATTAGATTTAGACAATATAAGACCGACTAAGGGTCATAAGTCAGCGATTAAAAAAGGACATAAGAATTTAGAATTTGAATTGAATCCTGCAATGTATGCGTTTATGAAAGATTATTTTAGAATAGCGGGGAAAGTTACCAGACCAGAAAAGACCTTCGTAATTCTTGATGAATGGATTGAACAAGGATTTGGAACATTATTAAAGGCATTGCATCAAGACAACACCGCTGGATATGTATATATATTACATTATCTTGATGAAGCATATTATTTTATGTCATGTATTGAGCCTGAATATAGAGAATTTAACGTTACTCATTATTTACAGGATACAGCATTTGAGTTATTGCGTGCTAAAGGTGTGAAAACGTATGAATTAGGCGAACAGGTACGAAATAGTCTAATTAGTCAACCGACACAAAAGGAATTGAATATAAGCCATTTTAAACGAAATTTCGGTGGTTCTATAGTGGCACAGAATGAGAGCGAATATTTCTTTGACAAAGAATACATGGAAAAAACATTTATTGAAAGGATAAAGGCGTATTGTGGAGCGGAGTATATTAGTACAACCAAAACTAGAGCCACGTAAGGACTTTCACTACATGCCGATTTCATTATTGGCAGCGGCTTCTACAATGGAGAATGTAAAGATATTTGACGAGAGAGTCAGTCCCATTGCGGAATTAACAGATAGCTTGAATGACACTGAATACTTGATGTTTAGTGTCTTTACGGGCTATAGTCTTAAAAGGGCATATGAAATGTCCAAAATGGCGAAGGAAATCAAGCCTGATATTAAGATAGTTTGGGGAGGTCCGCATCCGACAGCATTACCGGAACAGACATTAGAGTCTGAGTATGTAGATGCTGTGATAGTTGGCGATACAGACAAAGGCGAAAAACCGTTACCGTATTGGCTGATAGATATTGAAAAATACATTAATCCAGCGACTAAAAGGTTTATATATGTATCAAGCTATGGATGTCCAGGTTCCTGTAGTTTTTGTGCATTGAAGAAACGAAGAAAATTTCAATTAATGCCATTGGAAAGAGTTAAGGGCGATATTGATTATTTGATGTTTGAATATAGATTCAAGGAATGTGTTTTTTTTGATGCCACATTATTTACTGTTAGGGCTAGAGTCGAATATATAAGTGAATATATGCAAACATACGATTTGAAATGGATTGCAGATGCTAGGGCTGTTGATATTATGAAATATGACAGCTTGTATTTCAAGGGACTCAAGCAATTGACAATAGGGTTAGAGTCGGGGAGTCAGAGAATCATTGATTTGATGAAGAAGGGTGCTAGACATTTAGAATATTATAAACAGGCAGCAGTCAAGCTAAGCGATTATCCTATTAAGATGGTATCTGGTGTTGTATTAGGTTGTCCTGGTGAGACTGTGGAGGACTTGAAACAGACTATAGAATACATAGAAATGATTAAACAAATAAATCCTAATTTCAGGATGTCTACAACGTTTTACAAGCCTTTACCGGGAACTGAAATGTCAGATATGTCGGCAGAATATGGATACAAGGAGCCTGAGAATTTGGAAGAATGGGCGAAGGTAGGCGAGGGAAGTCATTATAATTACAATGAATGGAATGATGTACCGTGGATAATTGAGCCTGATAAATATAGATTGGTCTATGATGAATTTAAAAAGTCGAATAAGGAGTTATTTATATGAGTAAAAAGATATGTGCTATTATACCAGTAAGAATGTCGAGTACCAGACTTCCGGGAAAGGTCATGGCGGACATATGCGGCAAGCCAGCATTGCAAAGGGTAATTGAGAGGGTGCGAGGCAGTAAGTTACTTGATGATGTGATAATAGCGACAACCATAAACAAGGATGATGATTGTATAAAGGAACTATGCAAGAAATTAGATGTAAAATGTTTCCGGGGTTCTGAAGATGATGTATTTGACAGGACTATAAAAGCAGCAAAGAGATTCAAGGTTGATGTGATTGTAAATGTGACTGGCGATTGTCCATTGATATATTGGAAACACATTGATTTATTGATTGACTCGCACATGAAAAACAGGGCAGATATAACAATGAATATACTGACAAGAACATATCCAAGAGGATATGATATAAGGATTGTTGATACTGACATATTGGCTAAAACTCGCAAGGAAATTGACAATGAATTAGACTTGCAGCATGTATTTACATGGATGTATTTAAATCCTAAAGGAAGCAAATATAAGGTCAAGAACCATGAAGCGATTGGCGGTGAAAGAAGGCCTGATATTGACGTTACTCTTGACACATTTGAAGACTTGGAATTAATACGCTGGTTATATGGTTATGAGACACAAGGATATAATATGGAGTTGAGTTGTGAACAGGTAATTAACCTGATTGACACATATCCTATGATGTACAAGAAAGTTGGGAATGTTCAAAGGAAGGATTATTTTAAGGAATTGAAACATGCAAAGAGAATAAAGAAATAAGGGGCGAATATGTATAATTGTTTAATCATTGGAGCGGGCAAACAGGGCTGTTTAAGTGATGCCCTAGGAAGTGGAAACGAGCATAAGATAATAAGTTTTGCACATGCTATAAAAGAGCATGAAGGATTTAGATTAGATGGATTTATGGATAATGATTATCTGAAAGCAAAAAAAGCAGTTGAAATATGGGGTGGTAAGGCATTTGACAATATAGTTAATGCTGATATTTTTATCATTACAACACCGGATGATTTGCATTTTGGAACTCTTTTAGAGCTAGTGAAATACAGACCTAAGCTGGTGATATGCGAAAAGCCTTTATGTGTAGATTTGGATGCCGCAAGGGCAATTGTACAGCTTTATAAAGACAAGGGAATTCCACTGATGGTTGGTTACACAAGGAATTTCATGTCGTATTATGAATTTGAAAAAGATATAGTTGCTGGATTTTTGACATTCAATAGAGGCTGGATACATACAGCTACACATGCCATTGGATTATTTAATAAATTAGGTATAGAAAATTACACAATAAGCGAAATTAAGGGTTGTGATTTCAGGGTATGGGATTTGATTATTTACTTTGCTGATGGTACGTTTTTTCAAGAAAGGCGTATTGCAAATATGCCAGTATGGGATTATTACGATAATTGCACAAGACATTTGATGGACAATGCATATAAGTTCTTAGGGGGAAAAGAGCCTATAAAATGCACCGGAGAAATGGCACTAAAGGCATTGGAAAAATGTTATGAATTAATGGGAGGATAGGAGCGGAAGAAAAACAAGCGGTAATGAGGACTAGAAGAATAGATTTAATTAACAGAAAATTTGGTGAATGGACAGTTATTAAATTTAGCCATATAAATGATAAGGATAGGAGCGCATATTGGAAGTGCTTATGTTCTTGTGGTATAGAAAAAAGTGTAAAAGGCACAACCCTAATAAATAACAGAACTAAATCTTGTGGTCACATGGTTTGGAACAAAAAAGAAATAGCTTGGAAGGTTGACGAAAATAATTGCTGGATTTGTACAAGTCATAAGACTGATGCATATGGATATCCTGCTTGTAAAAGGAATAATAAGTTAATCAAGATACATAGATTGTTTTATGAGAAACATTGCGGGAAAATACCAATAAATATGCAAGTATGTCATAAATGTGATAATCCAACATGTATAAATCCTGAACATTTATTTCTAGGAACACATTTGGATAATATGCGTGACATGGATGCAAAAGGCAGAAGAACAGTTGGGGAAATGTCTCCTCATTCAAAGCTTACTGAAAAAGATGTAAAACAAATAAGATATGTTTTATTAAATACGTCAAGAAAAAAAATTGCAGAAAAATTTAATATATCTATAAATTATGTAAGCGTTCTTAGAAAAGGGCTAAAATGGAAACATTTAAAGGAGCAATGAAATGGCGATAGGTATTGAAGAAATAAATGCCGTCAATCGAGTTATGAAATCGAAGATATTGAGTGGTTATCAGGCGAATTGGAGCGACTCATTTTATGGTGGAATTGAGGTTAAGGCCTTAGAACAAGAATGGGCTGAATATTTCGGAGTTAATAATGCAATAGCCTGTAATTCAGCTACAAGCGGATTGTGGATGGCGTGTAATGCAATAGGATTGACGGGAGAGATACACTACGATAACGGAACACCTGTATGCTTAAAAGCACCAGATGAAATCATAGTTTCACCGTACAGCATGACGTGTTCTGCCAGTATACCGTTATTATTTGGAGCCAAGCCTGTATTTGCTGATATTGAGCCTGATTATTATTGTTTAGATCCGAAGTCGGTAGAAGAACGGATAACTGAGAGAACAAAGGCTATAATAGTGGTAGATTTATTCGGTCACCCTTATGACGTTAGAATCAATGAAATAGCTGAAGAATACGGCGAGAAATATGGACACAAGATATGGGTAATTGAAGACGCCGCACAAGCCGCAGGAGCGAAGTATAAGGACAAATACGCCGGAACTCTTGGCGATATAGGGGTATACAGTTTAAACGTTCACAAACCGATACAATGCGGTGAGGGTGGAATAGTCGTTACAGATGATAGTTATGAAATCACAATGAAATTAAGATTGTCAATGAATCATGGTGAGGCGGTTGAAAATGATGTAAATATAAGTTCATATTACAATATGTATGAAAATCAAATCAAGAATAGTAATATAGTCGGCATGAATCTTAGAATGACTGAAATACAGGCGGCAATAGCGAGGGAGCAGTTAAGAAAATTAGCTGTTATAGTAGGCAATAATATAGAACATGCAAAAGGTATTGATATAAAAGTGCGTGAACACTGTGAACATTCTTACTATAGATATGCATGGAAAGCTACTAAAGGGGAGTATAAGACATTGAAATATTTATCTGAAAATAATAAGATAGATATAAATATTAAAAGACATTACATCACACCCATAAACTTGATGCCATTGTTCAAGGGTTTAGGCTATGAAGATAACTGTCCAGTATGTAAGGAAGTAAACGAGAATATAGTATTGGCGTGGTTGAAATGAAAGGAGCGATTATGAATAAAACAATGAAGTCGGTACAAGAGAAGGGAACAGATATATTAAACAGAATGGACAATGTAAATGGTGTCCTTGCGAACACACTAAATATGACAAGTGAGCTTATTAAAGTTCTTGATAATACTAGAATAAAAGTAAACGAACTCGCTGAGACAAACAAGAGATATTACAAACTTATTGTTGGACAAAACAGAATACTTAAGGATTTAATCATTATATACGGAGAAGAAGAACTAAAAGAGAAGCTTATAGCACACAACAATATGAGCGATAAAGTAAGGTGATACTATGGAAGGATTAATACAGCGTACGAGGTCAAAGAAGAAGAAATTGTTTCAAATAGGAAAGAGCATAAAGAATTTAGATATTATATTAGAGCAATGTCTACCAGGTAAAGATGAGTGTATTAAATTAATAAGCCTTGATGGTGGGTTTGCTTCTATAAGCTTTATAAGTCTTGTAGCTTTAAATGAATCAATACTAGAACTAACAGCAAGTACTCTAAGGATAGGCGAGAAACAAGCTGTACATATGGCAAAATTAAGCGATGCAGGGATGCTCGATAAGGTAACATTCTTTGTATGTACGCTGATGAAGGAAAACAAGAAAGAATATGACTACTATAATAGGTTTGAAATACTATGTAAACAACACGGCTGGGAGAACATAGTAATAAATAACCACTCAAAGATAATACTAATGAGAACTAAAGATAATTACTATGTACTAGAAACAAGCTCAAACCTAAACGAAAACCCTAAGATAGAACAATATAGCTTTGAGAATGATAAAGAACTATATGAATTCTACTACTCATTCTTTATAGCACTGAAAGGAAGATAACATGTCTAAACTAAAGTATACACCAGAGACTTTGAAAATAGGTATAGAGAAGTACTTTAACCAGATAGAGGATGTAAATAAGAAACGTAGAATATTAGACAGTAGAATTAAACCTCATACTCTTAATAGTTTGTGTGTCTATCTCGACATATGCCCTGATACTTGGTGTGAGTATGCTAAAAAAAACGAATACGCCGAAACGATAAAAAAGGCTAAAAGGCGCGTAGAGAGCCTTGTTGAGGAGGGTATGCTGTCTGGGGAACTGGCTACAATAGGCTGTATATTCAGTTTAAAGAACAATTTCGGATGGGTGGATAAGATAGATATTGCAGCAACGTTGTCACCTGAGAAATTGAGTCCACATGAGATAAGCGAAGCCATTGCACGTAAGAAAGTGGTTGACCATAAAGTGAGAATACTCCCTAACCCTTGATATGACTGCGTTACAGAAAGGCGTTATGTAGCATTAGACAAAATAGTAATTTTGTGCAGTATAGGGGGTCTTTTTGACCCGTTTATCGGCGGAGGCTGCCTGATTACCCGCTTAAAAATATTTTTCAAATAAAAAGGAGCCAACCATGACATACGACTGCGAAGAGCCTGTAGTACCGCCATACATCATGTACACAGAGGAACACATGCCAGACACACAAGAGTTAGTTATAGGTATAAACACCTTAACAGAGCGCATACAAGCCTTAGAGAAGCGTATAAGGACACTGGAGAGTGGCGATTCAGATATAACTTCGCATGCTGCGAAGTTAGCACGAATGGGAGTTATATCATGGGGAGAGGCTAGAGAAACGATTGGCATAAAACCCTGAGTCCCCGTAGAACTTAATAGGGTTTGCGGACTTGAAAGGAGCGAATATGAACAAGACTGAGATACTTGGAAATCAAATGAAGCTAGAAGCACGTATAATAATGCTTGAAACTGACGTTAGAGTACTAGAGCACAGCATGGATACAGTATTGAAACATCTATTTCCACCACTACCTCCGATTACTACAGCTGATTATACAGCTGATATATTGGAAACAATTAAATGCAACTCATTATGTAAACCTTAATTATACTAACAATATACACTAAAGGTGAACAGATGTTGACGGAATATGAGGTTGTCTCACGGGCGGGATAAAAGGAATAGTGAAATACGGTTTACATAACAATATTACGAATAAAGGAGCGGATTAAAATAAATGAATTAATATCTGTAAATGAATTTACTGGAAGTGAATTTACTGGGGACGTTAGTAGTCCTGAAATCGAGGTTGATTATTATGAAAAAAGCAATTGTCCAATATGCGGTGAAACAATATTGAACGAATATGGAAGTTATGGGAGACATATTTTTAATGAACACAAAGATAGAGACAAAAAACAAACGTGTGCTGGAGGTATTGAAAGAGGAGAAATTTATATAACAGAGTTTTACATTAATAAAAAAGATACAATATCAAAAGAAACAAAAAATATCAAATTGCCTCCATATTTAATATATGCGGAATACAAAGATACTCGTGGAAATTTTAAAGTGAAATTATGCGAACCATTATAAAACTAATAAGGAGCGGATTAAAATGAATAAGGTATGTTTAATATGTGAATATCGGTCTATGGGTATATGTTTAGAATGTCAGATTATACCGAAAAGAGATGTTGAAGAAAAGATTGTAAGTGATTATTCAGACGAGGCATTAAAAATAATTAAATCTTAGCACACTGACTGTGATAACAGATACCGGATTCGCTCCCCGGTTTCGGTGTGCTATTAAGGAGCGATATGATAAAGTCAGATGAGATATTGAATAAAGTTAAAGAGTTGGTTGGTGATGAATACGAAGTTGGACATATGGAATTACAGACATATATTGATAAAGAACTTTATTTAGTCAATATGAATATTAAAATAAGATTAAGGGAGCGTGAAAATGGAACTAAGAGCATTAAGACTTGAAGATATGGAACAAATACGTCAATGGCGCAACTCTCAACTGGAAAGTTTGAGGACACCGCATATGTTGACAAAGGAAATGCAGGATAAATTCTATACTGATGTTGTATGTGATAGAAATGCAAGGTCAAGGTATTGGGGGGTAATTACTTCAAAACGTACTGGCGAATATAAATTTTTAAACTGTCCTGATTATTGTTCAAAATATAATTCAACATTAAAAGATATTGATTGTAAAGCATGTGAATATAAATCAATATCTAAAGATATGTTGATAGGCATGGCAGGATTAGAAGACATACAATGGGAAAATAGGCTTGCTGAAATTAGTTTAATATTGAATATTAACAATTTGGAAGAATTTGAAGAAGCATTAAGACTGATTTTGCATGAAGGGTTTATGAATATGAACCTTGAAAATATATTTACAGAAGTTTATGTTTGCAATCCCAATTATAAATTTTGGGAAGAACAGGCTAAGGAGTGGGAATGTATTACTACGGGGTTGCCTGAACGCAAATTTCATCTAGATACATACTGGAACTCAATATATATTAATTTTAATAGGAGTGTATGCCTTGAACATATTATTTCTAAGTCCTCATAAGTACTTGGTGGACTTTTTAATGTCATTTGGAGATAAAGTCACACAAACAATAGATATTTTGACTGATGAAATGTTAGAGGACAAGGATTTCATAATAAGTTTCGGCTATAGATATATAATACCGCTGGAAATTGTTGAAAGGTTTAAAGGCAAAGCAATTAACCTTCACATTTCTTATTTACCGTACAACCGTGGTGCTGACCCTAACCTTTGGTCATTTTTGGAGGATACCCCCAAGGGCGTGACTATACATTGGTTGGAAAAAGGCATTGATACTGGTGATATAATAGAACAACGGCATATAGTATATAATGTAGAGACTGATACACTCAGAACGACATATGCACGGCTAATGAAGACAATGGAAGGTATGTTCAAGGACGTTTGGCAGGATATAAGGGAAGGAACAGCTAAGTCTGTCCCACAAATGACATACCATGGGTCGAAAGATAAGATTACTATAGAACTACCGCAAGGCTTTGATACACCGATTAAAGAATTAATAGGGAGAGCGAAAAATGAGAATTTATGATGATGGAAAAATTATTAGTAAACATGAAACAAAAGAAGATGCAATGGAATCAGTAATAAGAGATTTGTATGAGCGTTATAATAAAGGAGAAATAAAAGATATTCTAATTATTGCCAGAACTACAGATGAAGAAATAGGGGAACATGGATTACCTCACAATATAACGAATTGGACATCGGTTGATACTGAATATGAAGCAACTGTATTCAATAGATTTGCTTCTGATATGCTGTTCGATAGAATGAAACATATTGCAATAGAAGAATTTATGGAAAGTGTTGCAGAGGAACATAAGAAAAAGGAAGGTGACGAACATGATAATACTTGATTTTGGCTCTGGAAATTCATCTCAAAACAAGACAGAATATGTTAAAAAGATGCTAGATGAACTAAAAACAGTTGATTCAGGCAAACATCAGGTCGTTATTAAGTGGCAATTATTTGAGAAGCTAGGCGAGAACATACCATTGAAACATGAAGTCTTTGACTATGCTTATAAGTATGCCGAGAAACTAGGATATGAAACAACAGCAAGTGTATTCCACAAGAAGTCCCTAGACTTTCTACTGAAATATGATGTTCCGTTCATTAAGATAGCTTGTCTTAGAGACTGTGACTGGTTAATAGGCGAGATACCTCGCAAGATAGATGTTTATGTGAGCTATGATAATATAGAAGACATTAAAATGGTTGAGTACGATGATAATATAATTAAACTACTTTGTATCCGTAAATATCCAGCCAAAATAGAAGATTATGAGAAATTTGACCTTGATTATTATCTTCATTGTGGATATGGATACTCAGACCACACAATAGACTTTGAATTGTACAACAAATATCCATATAAGCCAGACCCTGTTGAGTGGCATTATGTATTGAAACATGATAAAAATAATTTAGATGCGGGAACGTTTGCAAGAACGCCGAAACAACTTAAAGAAATACTTTAATTAAAGGAGCGGATTAAAATGGATATAGAAAAATTAAAGCAAACATGTAGGCTGTGTCCTAGCCAGTGGGATGCATGGACTGATGATGGGCGTTACATGTATATTCGTCATAGACACGGATACTTATCAGTAGAAACGGCTGATACAGAAGAAGATTACATACCAGATAAAGAACTTGTATTTTCAGAACATATTAACGAGAATAGTTATTTATCGACAGTTGACATGCTGGAATTTTTGCATAAATTTGATATTAAATTTAAACATAAAACAAAAAAGGCTTATATGGAAGAAGAGATAGAAGAAGTAATAAAAGGTACATCTAAATTAGAGCCGAGGGGGATATTATGAAACCTGGAAGCATATGTTGTTATACAGATGATTGCATAGTATTCATAACGACAGGCTGTGATGGAAAAGACTATCCACACTGTGATATTAAAAAAGAACTTAAGGAGCAAACGAATGACATTCAGCGATAAAACGATATTGATAACAGGTGGAGCGGGTTCATTAGGAACTGCATTTGCAAAGTATTTAATTGACTATCCACCACACAAGCTAATTATATTATCAAGAGATAGTCTAAAACATAATATCTTAAAGGATAAATTAGGCAATCCAAAATGGTTAAGAGTATTTGTCGGTGATGTAAGAGATAAAGACAGACTAATACGAGCATTCCACGGTGTTGATATTGTAATACATGCCGCAGCAATGAAAGATATTGAAGCTTGCGAATATAATCCTTCGGAGACAATGGAGACTAATGTAAGAGGCACACAGAACGTCATAGATGCATGTATAGAGTGTCAAGTTGATAAGTGTTTATTTATATCCACTGATAAGGCGTGCAACCCTATAAACACATATGGGACATCTAAGGCTATGGCTGAGAAGTTATGGTTAAATGCTAACAATTACGCAGCCAGTAACGATATACAGTTTTCATTTTGCCGATATGGAAATGTGATAGGTTCAAATGGTTCGGTAGTGCCTTTATTTAAGAAATTAATTAAGCAAGGCGTGACTGAGTTACCAGTTACAGATGAAAGGATGACCAGATTCTGGTTTCCAATCAATGATGCAGTTGCATTGATAGTTGACTGTCTTGATAATATGCAAGGTGGAGAGACTTATATCCCCAACATATCAAGTATAAGGATAACTGATTTATGTAAGGCAATGGGAAAACCGCACAAGATAATAGGAATACGTCCGGGCGAAAAAATACACGAGGAATTGGATATTGGTTATAACTCATGCGAAAACCGATTTCTGACAATCGCTGAAATAAAGGAGAGTATTAAGGACGTGATTTAAGTGGAAGATACAACAACGAGTATAAACGGTTTAGATATTAGGGTCATCGAGAATGGAGATGGTACATACTGTTTCAAAGTAGATAATCGGAAAGACCATAGAACACCATTTTATAGTCATAGTTTTTCACAGGCACAGGCACCTACCGCAATAATAACACCCACAGCAGGAAAACGTTTAATTATAAATGATATACATATTAAAACGGAAGCTGTTATTGGTGAATTGAAACTAGACTTTTTGACAAGTGGAATTATAGTCGATAGAGAATATTTTTCAGCTTTTACATCTGGCACACCAAGCGGAATGAGCGATTTGATAATTAAAGGTGGTATAGATGAACCGTTAACATTTGAAACAACGACAGGTTCTAAGGGAGTATTTATAGCTATACAATATATTGAAAGATAGGAGTACAATGGAGCAGATAAAACCTGAAATATTTAAAGACAATTGGGCATCACTTAAAAAGCACAGACCTGAGATTTGCGAAAGACTGAAAGATGTTATTATAAAAAAGTATGAATTATTCAAACAACCAAATTGTATTCCGAATGTTCTAGTAGACGGTCAGCCTTATTACATAGGTGTAGTTAAAGACTATTGCGAGGAACAATTCAACGGATTAGAATTAGAGAATGTAAAGCAACCTATATTTTGTGGATTTGGTTTGGGATACGAAGTAATGTATTGGATGCAACACAAGGCTACGGGATATAGGACACAGAATATTATCATCATTGAAAAAGATGTTGAGATGTTTATGTGTGCATTAAACATAACGGACATAAGAAAGATTATAGAGCATAAATGTATTCAATTGTATATTGGATTGGCTGAAACTGAGATGTATATTACTTTCGGGGATTATTTCAATAAGAATATAGCTAATGCCTTGATATGCGGAGCTACGCAGCCAGTTTTTGTATATTCGTCTATGAAAATAGGCAAAGAATATTACCTCTATGCAATAAACAGAGTATATGAATCAATATATCATTGCATACAGAACTATGGCAATGACCCCGAAGATTCACTAATAGGACTTGAAAATATGCTTGCTAACGTGGGAGAGATAGTCAATAATCCCGGTATAAATAAGTTGTATGATAAATTTAAGGGCAAACCTGCGATAGTTGTTGCAACAGGACCATCTTTAAAAAAGAACATGCACTTATTGAAAGGACTTGAAGATAAAGCGCTTATACTGAGTGTAGATGCCAGTTTTAAATTGTTAATGAAGAATGGTATCAAGCCACATATGGTTACTTCGTTGGAAAGAGAACATGCAGTACAACAGTTCTTTGAGAAACACGACAAAGAAGAAGTCAAGGACGTATATATGACGGCTTGTCCTGTACTGTTCAATCATGTTTATGAATCTTATGTAGGTCCTAAAATTATAGTCTATAGAGATTTTGACCATTTTAAGTGGCTTGAAATCGACAGAGGAATACTGGATATCAAGTTATCAGCATCTAATATGGCGTTTAAGATTGCCGAAGTCTTGGGTTGTGACCCTATAATTTTGATAGGACAAGACCTTGCCTATGGTGATAATGACGAAACACATGCAACGGAAGTTCCATTCTCAGCTGAGGGTGAAAAAAAGTTCATGGTGCCTGGAAATTATAAAGATGTGAAGACTAATTCGGGATGGTATGGATTTTTAAAAGCATACGAGTTAGATGTAAACGACTATAAGGGAACATGTATTAACTGTACTGAGGGTGGTGCTTTCATTCAAGGGACAGAAATATCTACATTCAAAGAGACCATAGACAAGTATGTTACTGAATCATTTAATCCATTGGAAATAATAAAGGAAAACTTAAAAGATTTCAAGATAGAGGACAATATAGAAAAACTGAGAGATAAAATTGATAAGACTGAAGCTGATATAAAAATTATAATAGAGAAATGTGTCGAGGCTGTTGACATATGCAAAAAGCACAAAGAAGAACTTGAAGGAGAAGTCAAAATTGAACGGCTGGAAATATTAAGGAAAGAAATCATTAAAAACAGAATAGAGATTGTAAAGGATTATACATTTACATTCCAAAAGTTCTTAATGCATGTGGTCCAGCCATATCATTTAAAATTTGAAATGGAAACAATAATGATGTACACTGAGGTCAAGGACTTCTTGTTGCAGTTTTTAGACTGGTACGCTTTCATTGGCGATATATCCGAGATTATATTACAAAGTCTTCTACGGGCAAAGGAGCAACTAAATGCTGGAAATTAGATGTACTCATCCTAACTGCAATCAATTTATCGTTGAATCAGGTGGTGAGGTGAAGCGTGAATGTCCAAAGTGTAAAAGAAAGATACATGTTGTTGTTACCACGAAAGGTATTATTGATTTAAACACCTTGAACACGGTAACATTGAAAATAGATTTGAATAAACGTACTCCATAGCGAGTCATGTTAAAGCGTTCCAAGCGAGCCATCCTAAACAGGGTGGCTCTTTTTTTTATTTTAAAGGAGTGAGAAAATGAAACATTGTACATTATGCAACAGACCTGTAGACCCTGTAAAGAGCAAGTTTAGTTGGGCATGGTTTATATTATTATGTTTTACGGGTATCGGTGGAATATTTTATATCTTATATCATATTTTCATGAAAACAAAAAGTTATTGCCCGGTTTGCAATACTAAGAGACTTATATCTGAAAGAAAATTTGAGAGGAAAACAAATGGAACAGGAGCAGAAAAACCTTCTGATTGATACAGTCATAAAATATTTTGGCGAAAAAGATACTGAATTTATATTGACTGAATATAATCTTACGGGTCCTGACGGATTAAGACGAATGTTAGGTGAGATGGACGATGAATATTTCTGCAAGGCCTTTTTGGCAGACCAGTTTGACCGTGAGTTTGGGGAATATGCAGGAGAGATACTTGGAACATTGTCTAAGGCGATAGACAGCGATAAACAAGAGAACATTGCTATTGTGGCACCGAGGGAGCATGGGAAAGCATTAGAAGCTAATACGCTAATATTAACATCAAAAGGTTGGAAAACTCATGCGAATTTAAACGTTGGTGATTTTGTTTATAATAATCTTGGAAATCAAGTAAAGGTGCTGAATGTGCAAAAACCATATATGCATCAGTGTATGAAATTAACATTAGATACAAAGGATTCGTTTGTTTGTTCTAATGAGCATGAATGGATTGTAGAAATAAATAGAGATAAAAGAGTAGATAATAAGAGAAATGGAAAACGGATTGGAAGACAAACTGAAATATTAGAAACACAAAACATTTATAAGGGCTATCAAGTAGATAGTCCTGCAATACGGTTGCCAGAAGCATTGGACAATTACGATATTGAATTACCGATTGACCCATATTTGTTAGGCGTGTGGTTAGGTGACGGACATAGTGGAGGCAGTCGTATAAGTTGTGGCAAAGATGATCTTGAACATTTTAGATATTTAGGCAATGTAACAAAAGCCAGTAGTTGTTATTGTGTAACTTCTAAAGGATTAGTTACATTATTGAGAGAATATAATCTGTACAAAAATAAACATATCCCTGAAATTTATTTTAATGCGAGCAAGAAACAACGTCTTGAATTGTTAAAAGGATTGATGGATACAGACGGAACAGTTAATACGAATAGAGCACAATGTGCTTTTACTAATATTAATAAAAAATTAATTGATGATGTGTTGATATTATGTCGTTCATTAAATATTAAAGCAAAAATAAGAGAAAAAGATGCAAAAATATATGGTAGATATATTTCAAAAGCCTATGAGGTTGGTTTTACTGCAAGCAGAACTGATAAAATATTTAATTTAAAAAGGAAACAATCAAGAATAGATAGTAAAACAAAAATAGAACATATCGACAAAAAGAGATATTTTATAAAAGAAATAGTAGATGTTGAAGATGCACTTGTAAATTGCATTTCAGTTGAAGGTGGTATTTATCTAGCTGGTCGTGGATTAATACCAACACATAATAGTACGTTGTGTACATTTGCACTCCCTACAAAATCTGCATTATATAAGAAGAAAGAATTTGTTTTATTTATTTCTGCAAATGCTGATATGGCAGCAAACTTTTTAGAGAAAACGAAAAAGGCCTTGCAGAATCCGGAGATTGTTCAGGACTTTGGAAATCAAAAAGGTAAGATTTGGAACGCTGATAATATATGTTTGAAAAACGGTACATGGATAGCTTGCACAGGTTGGAAGTCTGGAATAAGAGGAATCAATAAAGACACAAGACCAGATTTGGTAATCTGTGATGACCTCGAGGATAAAATGACAATGGAATCTGATTCTATGAGGTTGAAGTTAGAAAATTGCTTCAAAGAAGAAATCGGCAGGCTTGGATATTATAAAACTGATATGTTTTATATTGGTACTTTACTAAGCAATGATTCCTTATTGGCAAAAGTAATAAAAGACCCAAGTTGGCAGACATTGTTTTATAAATGTGTCTTGTCGTTTCCTGATGATGAAAAACTTTGGGAGCAATGGAGAGAGATATATCGTGATTTAAACAATGATAATCGCAAAGACGAATCATACGAGTTTTATCTGAAGAACAAAAACGAGATGTTAAAGGGCACGAAAGTCTTATGGGAAGGTAGATTCCCTGAAAGCAAGATGGAATACAAGGGCGATTATTATAACATAATGCTTATGCGTGAAAAGTTTGGTGAAGATGCATTCTGGAAAGAAGACCAGAACGAGCCTAGAAGTGGCACGGATAAGAAGTTTAAACAAATAACTTATTGGGATAAGTTGCCGGAAATAAAGACTTTAAAACTAGCGATAGACCCATCAGAGGGCAAGGGAGATAGTACGGCTTACGTCTGCGGCGGTGAACACAATGAAGGTTGTTATGTGAAAGATGGACAATTAAAACTACATGACCCATATGAACTCATGGAGCATGTTGTTTGGTATATAAAAGAATATCCAGATATTGATGAAGTCTTGCTTGAAAGTAATTTATTTAAAGATTTGTTGAAGTCTGAATTGATAAAAAAACTATGCGAAAACGATTGCTATCGCACAGTTACACATAACCATGCCAGCGAAAACAAATATATACGAATAATGAAAATGGAGCCTGACATAGTGAGCGGAAAAGTTTTGTTTAATGAATTAAATGTACAATTTAACGAACAGGTTAAGGACTTTTCCAAGACTTGCAAGCATGATGATGCACCAGACGGATTACAAATATTGTGGAAGAAATTGAAGACTCCTAATTATTACATGAAATAGAGGTGGTTGAACGTTGAACATAAAAGATAGATTAAAAATTATAGGCACAGCTTTGGCGAAACAACCAAACCAGACTACATTATTTAATAGATTTATGCCAATTTATGGAGAGCCACCTAAGAGGTCAACACAGAACTGGACGGATTTATATAACAAAAGTCCGAGAATGAACCCTATACACCAGATTGCTTCAGATGTAGCAACCTCTGACTACGGCGTTTTTGATAAGTCAGACCCCACAACTAAGTTAAAAGATAATTCACTTGTTAAGTTATTAAAGAATCCAAACTCAAATGTAACTATAACTGAGTATGTTTTATTTTATATAACTGAAGTCTATCTTTTGCTACCTTCAGGTGAAGCGTTTTGGATAAAGGAAAGAAACGGTTTGGGACAGGTCACGGAAGTATGGCCAGTACCGCCAGCTTGGGTCAATGAGATACCCCGCCAGACAAATCACTTCTTTACAATATATGCTTCGGGCAATATGAGTTCAACACCTATAAGAGTACCACCACAAGACATGGTGTATTTCAAAAGACCTGATGTGGTTAATCCATATCTAAGGGGAATAGGTCGTGTTGACGGTATTGGTGACGAAATAGAAACTGATGAATACATGGCAAAGTATGAAAAGAGATTTTTCTTCAATAATGCTGTACCGGATATGGTTGGCATGATGCCAGGGGCTGACCCGAACGTAATAGACAGAACGGAAGAAAAATGGAATACTAAATTTGGAGGTTTTAATAACTCACATAAAACAGCTTGGTTGAATTTTGATGCTAAGTTTCAGATTTTGAAGGAAACTACTAAGGACATGGACTTCATTGAGTCCAGGAAATATTTAAGAGATGTATCAAACCAGCATTTCAGTATACCACCTGAGCTATTGGGGATACTGGAAAATTCTAACAGGTCAACAATAGATGCTGCATACTTCTTATACACGAAAAACGTATTAAGGAAAGAACTTAAATTCATTGATGATACAATAAACATACAGCTTGTGCCTGATTTTGGTGATTTTATATTCAGACACGATAATGTCGTACCTGAAGACGAGGAATTTGAACTGAAAAAGTCTTCAGAAGGATTGAAGAGTGGTGCTTTATTAGTAGATGAATGGAGAGTTACCAACGGAATGGAGCCTTTGCCCGACAATAAGGGACAGGTGCTTTATATTCCGTTTAATATGATGATAGTGCCGATAAAGGAAGATGTTGTAATAGAACCCATTGCCCCTGTTGAGCCTCCAGAGAAGCAGGAAAAGGACTTGACAGGTGAACAGAAAGCCAGAATGTGGATTATCCTTGACAAAGCGGCAACTAAGAATGAAAGAATGTTCAATAATGCAATGAAGAAATTCTTTCAAAGTCAGCAGAATAGAATAAATCAAGACCTTTTGAAGACAGCAAAGGCTTTCAATGATGTTGATTGGGAAGAAGAAGACATACTTTTGCTTGCAGTAATGACTCCTTTATGGCTTGCGACTTTTACCGAGAGTTTCAATACTGTAAATGTGACCTTTGGTTTTGGATTGAGTCAAGATTTCATGCAACCTAAATTCACAAATTGGATTGACAGATTTGGACTTGACCAAGCAAAGGAAATAAACAACACAACTAAGGGTAAGTTGCAAAAGACTTTATCTGAAGGTATAACGAATGGTGAGTCTGTGCCTAAATTAAGGGATAGAGTTTCAGGGGTATACACAGAAGCGAAGACAAGCAGAGCAGAAAAGATAGCAATAACCGAAACACACAACACAGTAGGAATTGTGACACAAGAAACATATCAAACAGCCGGAGTTCAGCAGAAAGAATGGTTGACCACAACGGATGGTCGAGAGCGTGACAGCCATGCAGCAATAGATGGACAAATAGTTGGAGTCAATCAGACATTTGGAAATGGATTAAGTTTTCCGGGTGACCCAACGGGCGCTGCGGAAGAAGTCGTAGACTGCCGCTGTGTATTGCTCCCTGTACTCGGTTAATAAAATAGGAGGAATTATGAATAACTTTGATGTTGTAAAATTAAAGCAGGAAGCATGTCAGAAAGAAATGTTATCAATCGTAGGCGAATTCAGAAACGCCCTGATGAAACATTTTGAGGTAGTAAATTTTAATGCACGAAAACTTATAAATGAGAGGTGGGATAAAGATGCCGAATAATGAATTCTGGAGATGGAAAGGTGATGTTGATGATGGAGCCGGATATATACAATCGTTTGGAAATCTAATTGCAAATCAAGAAACTATATTCTTCGGTACGATTACGTGGACAGCAGGAACAACAGCAACAGCTATTCAGACATTATCGGTGGCTACATTGACAGCGATTAACACCACCGTTGCACATGAAGTAATTATTACAAATGACGGACATTATGACATGACGGCAGCTGTATACAAAATTATAAGTGCATCGGCTACGTTTAATGCGGATATGAATGTTAATATAGCAGTTCCGGCGATAGATTCCGCTGGTTTGACTGTAGATGCTAAATCTGTACAAGTACAGGGATTGTTTAATATTGATTTGGGTTTAACATTTACATTATCTGTAACAGCGGCGATAACAGCAACAGTAACGAATAATGTCTTAATAAAAGAATTGGATTTGTAGGTGATGAAATGGTATATGAATGTTGTGTGCATATAAAACTTATTGATAATTTGCAAATTCTTGATGATATTTATAACTATATTATAGCAAGAAAACAAGAATATATTAGAGGAAATTATATTAATAGGGCTTCAAATATGATTGTATTTAGTCAACGATATACAACTGTAGAAGCCAGAACAGAAATACTTGATTTTATAGCTTCTATAAAAAACGATTCCACTGATGGAAAAATAACTATACACGATTGTTACCATGACGAAAGAAAATCATGTGACCCTGCTGAAATATTTGCAGAATGGGGTGAACTACATGATTATTAATAAAAGTATTCCCCAACCATATCCCCCAATTTATCCATATCCACCAGAAGAAGGTCTTGTTATGTTTTTTGATTTTGAAGAACAGGGCAATAAATTAATAGACCATAGCGGATATGGTAATCATGGTATAAATAGTGGAAGTGTGTTTTCTCCCGTAAATATTGGAGGAAGCAGACACTTTGATGCAGCGGATGATTTAATAACTATACCAGCACATAAGAGTATAAATGATATGCCGCAATTTACTTTTAGCTGTTGGTTCTTTTATGGCGGGGTTGGAGGAAGAAATAATGGTTTAATATTTTACAAAAATTCTATACGTTTTGTTATATCGGCATTAAATAATTTTTTCAATTTTATTTGTATATTTTCTGGTGATGATGGAACATGGAACACACCTTCAAGCGGATTATCTATGGGAAATTGGTATCATGTTCAAGTATCATATGACCGTTCTTCGGCAGACAATAATCCTTTAATTTGTATTAATGGAGACTCTAAGACTATAGCAAAAACAATAGCGCCTACAGGAACGGCTAATATAGATGTGGCAGAAAATTTAATTTTAGGTAATCGTGAAGCAACAGACAGTTACCTAAACGGCAAAATAGGAATACCTCACATGTGGAATTATTTAAGAAGTGAAGCAGATGCAAAAAACGATTTCAATAATACCGCATGGAGATTTTTATAATATATATGGGATAGCAGTATAAGGAAGTGATAATATGATTGCGACAAAAATTGAAATAAAGGCATTATTGGCAATAACATCTACAACACAGGATAGTTTGATTGATAGATTGATTCCTATTGTCGAGGATGATATAAGGGAATATACTAATAATTCATTTCAAGATGATAATGTATTTATACAAAGTGGTGATATATTATTTACACGAAATTCTACATCTAATGATACTATTGTTTTTAACACTTGGCAACATATAGCTGTAACATTAAATTCAGTAGGCAAAAAAATATATAAAAATGGTATAGATGTAACTTCAGTTGGTGGTGGTTTAACGGCATTACCTCCAAATATTGCCGGAGTAGTGTCAACAGGAAACAGAGCGAACAATACAGATAGAACATTTGATGGATTCATAGGAGATTTAATAATGAGTAATATAGCATTAACTCAAACTGAAATAAAACAAATATTTCAACAACAGGCTTGGAAATATGATATTGCAGTTTAAAAGCAGTAAGGGAGGTGAACAATAATGGCTGACTTAAATAATAGTAGCTTTGGAACAGCTTCTTCAAAAATGTTGGATAGTGCAAATGAAACAGTGTTTATAATTGAATCTGTTTCTAAAGGATTTCCAGTATTATCAACAGACCATAGAAATATTCATGACGGTATTTTTTACGAAACATCTTATCAAAACACCCTTTCCGCAGGAGGGACATTCGACATAATTTTGACAACTCCCGCCACTTTGTTCATGCATTATAGGGCTGCAAAAGTATCATCTTCTGCGGATAAAATAACTGTACAATTATATGAAGATTGTGCCATAACTGGTGGTGATACAATCACACCTTTCAATCGTGATAGGATAGTTACGTCTGCGGCTACAATGACATTAGTTAGCACTGGAAGCGTAACAGCGGATGGAACATTAATACAACAATCATTTATTGGCGGTGGTACAGGAGTGGGGCAAACGAGTCAGGGTGATGAATCAAGCCAGATAAATGAATGGATATTAAAACAGTCAACAAATTATTGTTTGAGAATAATAAATGGAAGTACAGGTTCTAATATAGTTAATGTAAATAATGTTTGGTATGAATCGCCGAGGGGGTAACAATATGGACAGAAAAATTTATACATCTGAAATTAAACAAATAGGTGACGAAGAAAACAGGACATTAAGATTTATAACTAGCACGGAAACAATTGACAGAGATGGGGATATTTTGAAGGTGGACGGTTGGAAGCTGGATAATTATTTAAAGAATCCTGTTATACTTTATGGTCATAATTACGGAGGACTTCCTGTTGGTCGTTCTGTTAAAATCGAAAAAGATAATATTAATAAGAAGCTTGTACAAGATGTTCAATTTGCAAAAAGGGAAGAATACGAATTTGCCGATACGGTTTACAGACTTGCAAAGGGTGGTTATCTCAATGCAACTTCTGTGGGATTCATTGGTATCAGGCAGGAGCCAAGACTGAGCGAAGAAGGTGAGCATTTAGGCATAATATTTCAAGAACAAGAACTGCTTGAAACATCTATTGTGCCAGTACCTTCTAATCCAACTGCATTGATGGAAGCAAGAAGTAAGGGAATTATAGATGAAAAAGAATTAAAGATTTTAGAAGAAGGAGACAAGAAGATGGAAAAAACAGTTATATCTTATAGAAAATATCCATTGGATGACGAAGCCGCAGCATGGGATGGTCCGGCTGAGATTAGAGAAGCTGATGTTGCACAATTAAAGTTAATGAGTACGTGGTTTGACAGCGAAAATGCAGATTCAAAAAGTTCTTATAAACTTCCACATCACAGGGCGAGTAACCTTAATACTGTATGGCGTGGTACTGCTGCAAGTATGGCAGCTTTGTTAGGAGCTAGGGGTGGAGTGGACATTCCTGAAAACGATAGACAAGGCGTGTATAATCATCTTGTAAAACACTATAAGGAATTTGACAAAGAAGCTCCTGACCTGAGAAGTTATTCTGAGATTGAATTAAAAGAAATGTTCCCGGAAAAATCAGGTGCGACATTATCAGCGAAGACTGTTGAGACTCTCACCAGTGCAATCAAGTCAATACAGGCTGGTATAAATTCTATCAATTCACTATTGCCTGATGGTGAAGAAAGAAATACCACAATTTTAGAAGTAAAAATTGAAATGTCAGACGAACTTAAACAGGCGTTTGAAGACATTAAGAAAGAAATTGAAAGCTTAAAAGATGTAAGGAAAAAAGAAAGTAAGGAAGTAAGGAAGAAAGAAAACAAGGTTGAAATAGACCTTGATTCTATAGAGTTGCCAAAGAATGCAAAAGTCACTGCCTTAGACGAACTAAATATCGAACCAGAGGAACTCAAAAAAATGATGAAAGAAAGTATGAAAGAAATTATTCAAGAAACTATTCAAGGAGGTAATTGAACATGGAATTAAAAGATTTAAAAATATTAGTAAAAGAAGAGTTAAAGCCAATATTAAAGGAAGAATTAAAACCTTTATTGGAAACTCAAAGAAAATATGCTGATGATTTGACAGTAATGAAAGCAGAGCCAAAGGCTGATGAAAAGACTGAGCCTGGCATGACTTTCACAAGAGCGATTAAATGCTTGACGTTAGCTAAAAACGACCCTGATAAGGCGTTGTTTTATGCAACAGGTGGAGAAAACAGCTCAAAGGGAATGTATCCCAATGACAAAAAAGTCCTAGCACTTTTGAAACAGTTATCAGCAACAACTCCGAGCGAAGGTGGATTCCTGATTAATGAGCAGTATGCGAATGATATTATCCCTTTACTGCTTTCAAAAACCGCTGTAATGGAATTGGGAGCAAGAAGAATCCCAATGCCGGGTGGGAATCTTAATCTGCCTAAATTGACAACAGGAGCGACTTCTTCATACATCGGGGAAAACAGCAATGCACCTAAGTCACAAGAAGTTTTTGGAAACATCAAATTGAGTTCTAAGAAACTTGTGACATTAGTACCTGTTTCAAACGACTTGATAAGAAATAGTTCCCCTGCTGCTGATGCAATTGTCAGAGACGATATGGTAAATCAGATGAAGTTGAAAATCGATTTCACTAGTCTTTACGGTGATGGCACTGCATTTGAACCAATCGGCATAAAGAAAAGTATTGCAACTGCTAATATCACAATTGGAACGGGTGTTGCTACATTGAATGCAGATGTACCGGGACTTATGGTCGGCGAATTGATGAACGGCAATGTACCAATGATTTCCGTAGGTTGGATATTCAACTCCAGAATTTGGAGTACACTGTACAACTTAAAGACAACGACAAACCAGTATATCTATAGGGATGAAATGAGAACAGGAAAACTTGAAGGATTCCGGTTTATAATTTCTAACCAGATTACAACTGCAAATTCAACTGCTGGTACGACTTTCTTCGATATATTCTTCGGAGACTTCTCTGAATTTATGTTCGGGGATGAAATGGCATTTGAGTTTATGGCTTCACAGGAAGCTTCATGGTGGGATGGTTCTAATTTGCAGTCTGCTTTCAGTCTTGACCAGACTGTGTTAAAGATTACAGCCAAGCATGATATGGCATTAAGGCATGATGTCTCATTCTTAGTCTGGAATTTCCCAATAGAATAAGGAGGTAAAATTATGAAAAGAAAACTTATAGAACAAGTAATCGGCAAAGCTACACAGATTGATACTATATCTGCCGCAGCTACAACCGCTCATATCTCTAGTTCAGTAGACAGAGAAGGATTCTTGTCTGCTCATGTAGTTGCACAGACTAAAGCGAGTGCAGGAGATACCGCTACAATTACGATTCATGTCTATGATTCTAGCGACAATAGCACATTTGCAATATTTAATTCTGCAATTAACACAACCACAGTAGCAATAACCGCAGTTGTAACGGCAGCAACATTCGATGTTGACCTAGTAGGAGCGAACAGGTTTATAAAAGTATATTCAACACCTACCGATGCAATAAGTGTAACGGCAACGATAACGGCAGCTATAGTATTAGGAGATGCACAGATTGAACCAGCCACTTAAAAAGAAAAAAGACAAGATGATTAAGAACAGTTCCGGCAAAGTAGAATTAAAAGAGGGATATAAAAATCCCTCTTAATCTGAAAGGATGGTTGATATGCCTCTAACAGCACAAGCATTGACTACAATGGCGAATGCACGGTTATACTTGAATCTTTTTACCTTTACGAGTGTAACAAGCTCAGAAACGCTCACAACGTCTGCTATAACATATAATTTTGCTAATACTGATATATCACCAAATTCATTCGGAACATTTGCCGAGGTTTCAGGAACTGCGAGTGATACTGTATCTACTGCCGTTATGACGATTGATTATCCGCTTGGTACAGTGACATTTTCAGCTTCTAGGACTGGAGATATAACGATTTCAAGCTATGATTATTTTGCTTGGGATTTCAGTCAGGATAAGTTCATTGAACGAAACATAAATTCAGCATCTTCATTGGTATCTAAGTATTGCAATAGACTTTTTATCAAAGACACTTATGATGAGTTTTACCCAGGAACAGGGAGACAACGACTGGTATTAGAACAATATCCCATTAATACAATAACGTCTGTTTCTGAAAATAGTGCTGCCTTAACAGCCGGAATTGATTATGTAACATCTAACAGTACGCTTTTAGATGAAGGTATTATATTCAAGGAAGACGGATGGACTTGGTTTGGGTTTTTGATTGGTCTTGTGGGTGAGCCTACAGCACCGATTAATAATATCGAAGTCATTTATTCATCAGGATTCACACTAGAGCCTGAGACTGAACGAAATCTACCGTTTGACCTAGAAGATGTAGTTTTGTCAATCACCGCAGATGCATTCAATGAACAGCAGAGGGCTACAGTTGGACTCAAACAATTGACACAAGGCAAACTGACTTATGTATGGGATACTGCCGCAGTAGTTAAGCAATATTCTGGTGTGTTAGATGCATACAAAAAGGGAGTGTTTTGATGTTTGTTGATACTACTATTACAGTCCAAAACAAAGAGAAAACCTTTGATACAGAAGGAATGTCAATCGAAGTCTGGACAGCAGACGAAACGCTTCTTGCTGCAAACCACCAACCGCTATCAGGAGAAGTAGCATTTAAGGAATATGGTATATCAGATGCAAGCCTGACGGACTTGTTTTTTACTCCTGTTCACACAGCGGTACACACAAACGCTAGGATAATTGACGGTTCAGAAACCTTTGACATTTATAGGGTCGAAAGATTCTCTGCTCATTACGAGTCAATTTGTAGACCGGTGGTGGGCGAATGATTAAGGGCGAGAAGGAACTTGAAAGAAATTTGAAAAAGATTGATAAAAAAACGAATACACAAATAGAAGATGCACTGGTATTCGGTGGATTAAAGGTTGAACGTGATTATAAACTGAATGTAAATAAAGCAGGATTAGTTGATACTGGTAGATGGATAGGTTCTATAACTCATAGGAAAAACGATTTTGGTACACCGAAACCATCTGTCCAAATAGGTGCGGCAATAAAAGACCCACCATATCCAACATTCCATGAGTTCGGCACGAGCAGATTTCCAGCAAGCCGTCCGCTGACTAGGGCTTATAATCAAAACAAAAGGGCTATCCTAAAAGAACTTGCAAAAGCATTAAAGAGGGGGACAGGGCTATGATGCAAAACTTGAAACCTACAGTATTAACTGCATTACAGACTGCAACGGCTTTGTCTACTTTGCAAGGTGAGAAGTTCCATTTTTTTCATCCACCAAGTTTTGAAGTTTTGCCTATAGGTAGTTATTTTGAACTATCAAACACAGGTGACTTATACGCAGATGACCAAGAAATAGGTAGCGAAGTCATATTCCAGATTGACCTTTGGGGTAAGACGAGTTTATCTGATTTGGCAATAGGCGTAGATGATACAATGACAGGTATAGATTTTGCCAGAACATCATCAGTTGACCTTTACGAACAAGATACAAAGATTTTCCACAAATCAATGACATACAGAATAGATGTAAGTGACCCAACATTTTAAGAAAGGAAGTGAAAAAATGGCCAAAAAAGTTCTCATCGGCTTAGATAAATTTCATTATTCGCTTTTAACAACAGATGACACAGCTAATATATCTTATCAAACTCCTGTTGCTTTGCGGGGTGCTGTGACCGTAGCATACAATCCGAACTCAGAAATTTCCACGTTGTTTGCGGATGATGGTCCGTTCGACACAGCTGAAACGATAGGTGAAATTGAGTTAGATGTCGGCATAGCAGACATAACACAAGAAGATGTTGCTGCATTGCTTGGACATACTATTTCAGGTGGAGTAATGGAGGAAGATAAAGAAGATGACCCTGTTGACTGTGCGTTTGCATTTAGAGCAAAACGTTCTAATGGTGGCTTTTCGTTCTTCTGGCTATTGAAGGGCAAGTTTTCAAAGCCAAGTATGGACCACGAAACAAAGGGCGATACTGTGAATTTCCAAACTCCTGTAATGAACTGGAAGGGCGTTGCCAGAGTGTTTGATGGACTGTATAAGTTCTCAACGAGAGATGATGCTGATAACTTTTCATCTTCGACTGGTGATACATGGTTTGATGCAGTCTTTGGATTGACTGCTGATACTACAGCCCCGACATTTGTAAGTAGTGACCCGTCCGCTGATTCAACAAGTTCAGCAGCTACAGCAGACATTACTATAACATTCAGTGAGCCTATATTGACAAGTTCTATAACTGCGGAAAACTTCTCTATCTTACAAGGGAGCAGTTCAACTACAATACCTATTACAGCATTTGCTTCATTGTCGGCTACTATAACACTATCACAGACAGCATTAACGGCATCAACAAGCTACGATGTCTTAATGACTACAGGAATCAAAGACGAGACTGGAAACGGTTTGTCAGGTTCTGCTACATTTAGATTTACAACAACAGCTTAAAACTAGGGGGGGAGGAAACTTCCCCTAAAATTTGAAAGGAGCATGAAAAATGAGACAACTAATTGCAAGAGATTTAGGACCCTTTACGAAATTAATTTCTAAGATGGAATTGAAAGAAGCAATAAGAAATATGTTTGCATCAGATAAGAAAAAAGATAAGAAAAAAGACAGAGACGGGGATATGATTGCAGAGTTGGTTTGGGGAGTAGTCGGGAATTATTATAAAGCCGAATCTGATTTCTTTAAATTTCTTGCAGACTTAGAAGGTAAAACTGAAATAGAAATATCAGAATTACCAATGCCTGATTTTATAAATCTTATAAGGGAATTATTCAGTAAGGAAAATATGTCTTTTTTCAAATCAGCTGTGAATTCGACACAGCCGAAATAAATGATTTATTGTTAAGAAATTATAATGATATAGATTTTGTGTTGAATATGGAAATGGACGATTTTCTGAATCAATTTACAAAACTCAAACAAAAGGAATTAGAACAAAAGGTTTGGGAAATATGGCTTGCTAGGTATCCTCATATGACAGAAGACAATTTTACTTCGTATGAAGAACTTTTAAATCAAGCAACACAACAAGAAACTCAAATAGTAAACGAAGTTGATTATGTGGCTAATGGTTATTATGTTGATCAAATTGGATTTTAGGTGGTGAGATAGTGGCACAAGAAGATATAGGCACTCTAGTTGTTAAGATAGAAACTGACTTAAAAAAATTCAATAAAGGACTTAAATCAGCAGGTTCAAGTATAGGCAAATTCTCTAAAAGTGTATTAAAAGTTGGTGCTGCAATAACTGGAGCAATGTTAGGGGCTGGAATAGCAGTCTTTGGATTTGCAACTAAAGCAGCAGGAGCAGCAGACAGAGTTGATAAACTATCTCAGAAAATAGGTATTTCCAGACAGGCTTTTCAAGAATGGGATTTTATTTTGTCACAGGCAGGAACCAGCGTTGAAGGATTGCAGATGGGTGTAAAAACGCTTTCTAAAGCAGCTTTTGAAGCTTCGCAGGGCGTTGCAACATATAAGGATTCGTTTGATGAATTAGGTATAACAGTAACAGACGTTAATGGTGATCTAAAAAGTCAAGAAGATTTATTGAACGAAACTATAGCTGCATTGATAGCGATGGATGATGAAACAAAAAGAACGGCATTAGCATCTGAACTTTTAGGCAGGTCAGCTACAGAACTTGCCCCGCTTCTCAATGGTGGAACTGAAGCACTTGAAAATATGCGAACTCAAGCAAATGAATTAGGACTTATTTTAAAAGACGAAACTATTGATGCTGGAGTTGTTTTTACAGATACTATGGACCAGCTTAAACGAACTCTCAGTGCTGTTTTGACTGAATCGTTAGGACCATTACTTCCGACTATAAATGATTTAGCACAGGAACTTATAAAAATATTACCACCATTATTGGGATTTATACAGCCACTTATTCAAAAACTTTTACCGGTAGTTGACAGGTTAATCACAGCACTTTTGCCTGTATTCTTGAAATTATTAGACGCATTTATGCCGATACTTGACCCGGTAATAGATTTGTTTTTATTGTTGATTGATAAAGCACTTATTCCTATGCTAGAAAGCATGGTTCCTATAATCGAAACAATAATGCCTGTATTTATTGATTTTTTAAATATACTCATAGAAGTGCTAACACCTTTATTTGATAAACTTTCACAGTTAGGACCCATCCTTGGAATTGTTGGTGCTGGACTGTTATTGTTAATTTCTCCAATAGGGTTAATCGGTGCTGCTATAATAGCACTAATAGCTGGGATAACATTGTTAATAAAAAATTGGGAGACTGTTTCTGAGTTCTTTGTGAAGATTTGGACAGATATATCTAATTTCTTTACAAGTATTTCTGAAAAGATTGTATCTACAGCAAAATCTATTTGGAAAGGATTTATTGATTTTTTCATAGTTACTATTCCAGAAGCGTTTAATAAATTTATAGGCTTTATAGCATCATTGCCAGAAAAAGTGTTTACGTTTATAAAGGATTTATTTATAGAAAAGATACCCTTTGCGGTTGGGTTTGCAATAGGGTTTATGATTCAAACGGTGAAAGAGGGTATACCTAAGTTATTAAAGTTCTTTGCAGAATTGCCCTCAAAGATTGGAGCCTTTCTTGTCGAAACTATCAATAGAATTATAGAATGGGGAAAACGCATAAAAGAAAACGCATCAGAAACAGGTAAAAACTTCATAGATGGTATTATAAATTTTGTGAAGAAGTTGCCGAGCGAAATAGGTAAATGGATTAGCAATGTAATATCAGAAATTATAAGTTTAGTTCCAAAAGTTATTAAAGCTGCCAAATCTATAGGCAAAGGAATACTTGATGGTATTGTTGATTTTATAAAAACTCTTCCGAGTAAAATCTTATCAGTTTTGACAGATGCTTTAAATGTTATTAAGAATATAGGTAAGAAAATAGGCAGTTTTATTTCTGGTATATTTAAGGGCGCCGGGAAAGGTATCTCTGCTGGTACAGCTTCAGCTATACAGACACCGAATACACCCGGACTTGCACATGGTGGTGAAATAACAAGAGCTGGGCGTGTGCTTGTCGGTGAAAGAGGAAAAGAAGAAGTTTTATTGCCGAGAGGTGCGCAAGTAAGACCATTAGGAGGAATTGATGAAAACAAAATCGGTCAAGCTGTTGCAAAGGCTCTTATGCCAATGTTGAGCAGACAGTCTATTATAGTAATGGATGGCCAGAAGGTTGCTAAGACTTTATGGTTGCCACTGGTGCGAGAAAAGGATAGGTTAGGAGTTGGGACATTATGAGTAGTGCTAGAATGTTTTTAGGAATATCAGGCTCCGAGACGTTGTTGATTCCTTCAGGACGAACTTTTACAGAATCACCTATTCAATTCAAAAGAGAGGGACGTACAGCCTCTGCAAAATTAGTCAGGGATGTTATTGCTACAAAAAGAGAGTTCTCACTGAATTATTCTACAACCACAAATGAAGTTAAAGAACAGTTAGAAACTATTTTTGACCTTGACGCTACATTGAATTTCAGGGTTGAAAGAAGGGACGGCTCTATAGATGATTTTGCTGTGTTGATGCACCCTGTTGAATCAACTAGAATTAATGCACATGGCAAGTGGCTGCATTCAGTGTCGACATTATTGGAGGAAGTATAATGCAAACCGTTACAAATGATTTCTTAACAGCTATAAAAGCAACTACAAGAAATATATTCGGTAGAATTATAATAGATTATACGTCCAGTGAAGTTGATGGAAGTATAGAAGTAACAGCAAACGAGACAGCGAATGTATCGCATGAATCACAGGTTGCAAATGGCGTGTTGAGTCCCACACAGAAATGGCTCTCATTAGACGGAAGCTGGGTTTTAGACGGTACTTATCACTTAGCACCTTCTGTTCCCTCTGAGGGTGAAATGGGATGGTGGGGCTCTTCGCTGGCAACAGCAGGAGGGACTTTTACCGGCACCGACCCTTTGCTTACAGTGACATTTTTGCCACGACCTATCAGGGTAATTAGGGTTGTTGGGGACGATAAGAGAAGTGAATTCCCTGTTGACTTTGAGGTTAAGCTGTTTGATGGTGATGATATTTTATTGCACACTGAAACTGTTAGCGCCAATGCTACGATTAATTTTTCCACAACGATAACACAGGTTAATTCTGTTGAAAAAACGACTTTGGAAATTTCTAAATGGAGCGAAGCAGAACGACAAGTTAAGATATTGGAATTTTACGATTCAATCATAGAGACATACGAAGGTGACGACATAATCGAATTCAGCACCGTAGAGGAAAGAGATATATCAAACGGAAGTTTACCTATTGGAAATATATCATCAAATGAAATATCAATAAAAATAAACAATATAGACAATAGATTTGATGCTGGCAATACTGCTTCAGATACATTTGAACTATTGAAACCGAATAGAATTATAACTGCATTCCTAGGCGTTGAATTGCCTGATACATCAATTGAATTTGTGCCAATGGGGAAATACTTCTCCGAGGACTGGGAGACACCAGAGAACGAAATATGGGCTTCTACAACAGGTCGTGACCTTATGGAACGAATGAGGAAGACGACATTTTCAACAAGTGTTGTAGTTTTTGATTCAACTTTATTTGCTTTGGCTGAAACGGTCTTAGTTAATGCCGGATTTACTTCGGCTAACTATACAATAGATACTGAACTACAAGACTTTACCGTTCCGTTTTCGTGGTTTGACCCTATTAGTCATAGAGAGGCCTTAAGGCAGATTGTAGAGGCAAGCGGCGGTCAGGCTTATGTTGACCGTACCGGAATAATACAAGTACAGGGACCAACATTTTTTGATTCAATCTTAAGTGCTTCCTTGACTTTGGGATTGGATGATATTTGGGACAAGAGCAATCCTGTTGTGTGGTCTGAGGTGTCTAACTTCATTCAGGTTTCCGTCAAGCCGTTGACATTGGCTGACAGTCTTTCTGAGGTCTATAGGTCGACTGAGCCTGTTGAAATCAGTGCCGGTCAGACTTTGAGTTTAACAGTGTTTTACAATACGATTCCGTCTATATCAGCAGTTGCCACTATTTCTGCTACGACTACAGCAATAACAGACGAAACTTTCTTTGCTTGGGGTGCAAATATAGACGTGACTAATTCAGGAACAGCAAGTGATACGTTTACATTGATTATAAACGCTCTGACATTGACTGAGGAAAACAAAGGAACAGTTGTTAGTCAAGATGCTAACAGTATTTTAGACAATGGGAAATTAGTATATGAAATCCCTGATAATAATTTAATTCAGACCACAGCATTTGCACAGACTTTGACGGATAATATTCTGTCAGCATTCAAAGACCCGCGCAGGGATATAACAATTAACTGGCGTGGTAATCCTGCAACTGAATTAGCAGATAGAATAAACGCACCAGATTTCAAGGAAATAAGCAACCAGGATTATTTCGTGGTAAAAGAAACTTTTGAATTTGATGGTGGCTTGACAAGCACAATCAACGGAAGGAGACCTTAAAATGGCAGTATATGATTCAGCGAATAACACAGCTTGGATTTCGGCAGACATACCATTACCAGCCGATTTGAATAGAATAGAAGGTAATCAGACTTTCTTCAAGCAAGAAGTAGATAATAATTCAGCAAATTTAACGGCACATGCGGCAGATAATGAAGTTCATATTTTGAATGAAAAAATAGAAGACAGTAATAATAATGAATTGATGAAATTTTCAGCTTCGACAACAGCAGTAAATGAAGTTACAGTCAAGAATGCTGATATAGGAGATTCCCCAGGATTTCAAGCTACTGGTGATGATTCTAATATAGATTTCAATATAGAAACAACTGGGGACGGAATTGTAAAAGCAGATGGTTTGGGATTAAGTATGATAGCATTAATATATTCTTAGAGGTGATATAATGGCAGATATAAATGATATTGTTCAAAGTTTTGAAGGTGTGGCAAATAGCGGATTTATGACGATACAAGCTACAGCAGGACAGACATTAATGATAGTTAATATTGGGTCTTCGGGGTCATCAGAACTATACAAATATAATGGAACAGACCAGATACTTCTTGATTCTTTATCAGAATCAGGAACTTTTGCAAGCTTCAAATTTTTCATTAATGATGTGAATTATCTAAGATTAAAAAATACGTCTGGTGCTTCGGCAAATATGACTTTTGATGGGGTGAGAATCACATGAGTATTGAAACACCTTTTTCAGCGGCTAAATTTAAAGGGTTTGAAAATGTCTTGGCTGAAGCATCAGCAGATTTGACAGTAACAGGAGTTGGAACTTTAATTTCTGTAATTCCGGGCATTACAGTGGGTGCATTTGCTGCTCTTACAACATCAAGTTTTATTGATAACAATGGATTACCGTTACATGATTTTTCTAACATCACTCAGGCTGATGGTAAAACCGGAGCAGCGTCTATTGTTTTTAATGCAAGATTTAAAACAGGTTTTAGAATAGATGTTAGTAGCGGTGTCGATTTACCATTAATTATATATTCATTAGATTAGGAGGAAATTATAATGGAATATTTAATTGAAAATAATATAGTATTTACAAAAAAAGAAATTAAAACATCAACACAAACAGCTATTATAAAAAGTATGCTTAATCATGGACACGTTTATAATATTGTTTTATTATATTCTAATAATAAAGTTTATGCTGAATATAGAAATTATCTTAATGAATTGCAAACTGATTTTGCTGGAAATATTATCTTTGACTTAGAGGGTGAACAAATAACAGTACAAGCCGTCAATGGAATTGCTGAGATAGACTTCACTTCAACATTTCCCGGGCAATATATTGTTAAGACGGTCAACGAAAATATAAGCAATGGGAGTGTGATAATAAATGTCGAATAAAGTTATAACTAAAACAGTAAAAGGATTTAGTATCGCACCCTCTCAGGAGTATTTAGACAAACAATCCAAAATTATAAGCGCAGACATACAAGAACGCATAGAAGCAAAGCTTGATTTATTGTTTGAAAAGTTCGACATTAAGCTGTAAAGGATTTGTTAATATGGAGCATTGTAAACAAGAAAAAAAATCCTAAGTATTGAGAATTCTCAAAGCGATATAAGAGATTTAGTCATCGAAATGCGAGTGAGTAACGATTATGAAAAGAAACATATTGAAAGATTAGATAAAATAATTGATGAATATGGAAGGGGGATTGATAAGCTTGAAAGTCGTAACGAAAAGGTGGAACTGATTGTAGAAAATCAATTCAAACTTTTCGAGATGCAAGACAAGGACATAAAGGAGATTCTTAAATCTCATACTGAAGATATTAAGAAATTGCAGGATGAAAGAAATGTAAATATAATCAAAGTAATTGTTGCTGTAGCTTCAAGCACAATAGGATTAATTACAGTTGTTATTCTTGCTGCATATGTAGCGTTAAAAAATAAAATATTCTAAGGAGACGAAATGGGTTTATGAGCCTAAAGTACCAAAGTCAATAAGAAGAAGGTGGAAGTAGTGAGTTTAATAATAGACCCCGGTCATGGTGGAAAAGATAAAGGTGGCAACATATATGGATATTATGAAAAAGAGTTAAACTTAATTGTTGCAAAACGTCTTCAAGTAATTCTTGGGAAATTCAATCCAGACATAACAAGAACTGAAGATGTTTACTTGTCTTCCACTAAAAGGTCAAGAATGATAAAGAACAAATATGAACACTGCCTGTCTATTCATTTCAATATGAACGCAGGAGACCGCATAGAGGGCATATATTCAATTTACAGTAAAAAGGGTAAGATAATAGCCGAAAGCATCACAAGTACTTTAAAGGACAATTTGGGACTTCCTGTGAGGGTGTTTAGTCGCAGCTATGTTTATCGTGATGGAACAGGAGATTATTATTTTATGCACAGACTAACAGGCTCTACCGTCACTGTAATAGTAGAATGTCTTCCCTTGGACACTCAGTATACTAAGCTACAGATAGAAAACATTTGTCAAGCTGTAGCACTTGGATTCATTCGGTCATTTGAAAAGAAACCTATAGTTGAGTATAAGAAAATAGGTTCTACTAACATTATGACTTGTGACCCTCTTGACCTACGCTTTGCTAAGACTGGAAAGACAACAGACAATTGCATTAATGGTATGTTTTATGGTAGAGGATTGACAGTGGGAACAGGATACAGTGAAGGTGAGATGATAACTAAACGTCTAAAATGGGATAATGTCAAGAGAGGAACATTCATTGTACACAAGAACGGAACAGTTAATGTAGACCGGACAATTGACCCTGACAAAGATTATGATAATATCTGGTTCTGTGTACAGGGTCTTGGGCTTAATCCTATAGACTTAAAAGCAGAATGGCAACCATTGAACATAGGCAGAAAGACTAACCGTATTCTTATAGGATATAATCCAAAACAAAAGAAAATCTATCTAGTTTATAGACCTAATACGGACTTAAAAAGAGGAAGAAGAACATTGATTAACTTGGGTTGTGTATTAGATGGTAAAGTCTTGGGAATAGGTTTAGACTCAGGGCTACCGTGTACATTCATAACCAATGGAAACGATGTAATAAAAGGTAAAAATCTTGACAATATAATTTACGTGAAAGGAGCCTAAACATGGAACAAATACAACCATTACTTGTTGATTTAGTGGCTGCTATTATAGTAGCGGTAGGAGGATTCTTAATTGTCCTAATTAAGCAAAAGACAAAAGAGATAAAAGAAAAGAACAACAATGATATGTTGGACAAATACATTGACCTGGCATTAGATGCAATAATAACATCAGTTTTGTCAGTCCAGCAAACCTATGTACATGAACTCAAAAAGAACGGAAAGTTTACAAAGGAATTGCAAATAGAAGCATTCAACATGGCAAAAGACAAGGCACTAAAGATTATGGACGAATCATCTAAAGAAGCTATTAAATATGTATTCGGTGATATGGAAGAATGGATTGATAGTAAGATTGAAGAAAATATCCACATTATAAAATAATTTCAATGGCCTCTTCGGAGGCTTTCTTTTTTTGCCCATTTTTATAGGTCTACAGTCCTATCTTTGCAAAAAACTTAATATATTTTATAAAAAAGTCTTGACACACGTATAGACTTATGAGATAATAAGAGTATAAGATGAACATTGGAAATTGAATATTGAGGCTGTTAGTACAGGAAACACGGTCAGGGATGGCTGCAGGGAGACGACAGGAAAGCAGTAAAATAAAATAAAAGGAGGATAATGAAAATGTTTAAGCCAGTACGAAATACAGGAGGAAGAATATAGAGAATGGCTTAATTCTATATTTTAATAGCCAGCCGGAGGCCTATCCGGCAGAAGGAGGAAATAATATGGAAATGAATGATAAAATAATGGAATATGTTGAAAGGGCAAGAAATGATTACCGGGATATAGAAAACACACCCGTGAGATACAGAAATAACGGCAAGCGTGATATCGCTATAGCTAAATTAGTACAAATAGAATGTCTTGCAATAGACTTAGAACTTATTGAAACTGGAACAATATAATAATCTAGCCAGCCGGAGGCTTATCCGGCAGAGAGGGGAAATTATGAAAACATTTCAGAATAAAACAATAACAAAAGAACACTTGTTAGAGGAAAACATCACATGGATTGAGGACGAATATCCAGAAAAAACAGATAGTGATAAAAGAAAGGAAGTAAAAAAAATGATGGAAGATACATTTCCTTTAATATTTGAATCCGAAAAAGAAGAAGAAGAATATCACGAATTTGTTAATAATATTGAAGTATAGGAGGAAATAATGGATAAAAAAACAATGATAAAAATATGGATTACATCACTTGTAACATGTTTAGCTATATATATATTGTTAGTGATGACACTAGGGACTTGGGGGGTATTATGATACTAAAGAGGCAGCAGTTCAACTTTAAAATATCAACATTTGAAATGCGTAAGATTAGAGCAGCGGCAAAGGCTTGTAAGGAATCTACATCTGAATATGTACGCAAAGCTACAGACCAACGGATGACCAGGGACGAACTGAGAGAGGAAAAATAGTTAATCTCCTTGTAATAGAAAAAGTCCTCTATTGTCAGAGGGCTTCTTCTTGCTGCGTAAATAGTTGACTCTTTTTAGCTTCTGTGATATAATAGAACTAATTAAATAATGTTTAGCCTAATGATATGTAATTATCAAGAGGCGTTGAAGGTTCACACCAACCAAGAACAGTAAAATACCTAAACATTATATATACATTATATATATAATCAGGTAAAAAGTCAAGTGTTGTCGGGAGCCGAAGCACTTTTTTTCATGTCATTAGCCAGGTGGTTAAAGGAATAACACCTGTCTTAAAAAATTGCCCCTGTGGTCGAGGGAGAAGCCTTATTAAAAACGACTATCTCAGATAATCCGTCGTAGTCGCTATATGCGAGAAAGATACAATGAGTTAGCTGGACTATACGCTGTAAAGCTACACCTGAGGGCGTTGAAATTGTATATGTGTAAACATTCTGATACTTGAGCTGCTGGATACTTCAAAGATACCTCAAGACGAAATCAGGCTTTTCCTGTAATGGGGAAAGTCTGTCCTTTTCACAAACTGTTGCTTAAATTTCCTAAGACGATAATAAAACTCCTCTATTCATATATAACCATAAACCACCAAGTATTGTTCCTGAAAAAAAGTTTATAATGTATCCTATTACTTCAAGTTTGCTCGTTATCTGAGCAATAAAAACTATTAACATAATAGCGTTATTATTACTTTCTTCATTCTTACTACCTCCCTAGACCGATAATTAATCAATCCTGTGACATATTATAACCATATACAAATAAAAATGTACCTATGAATATCTTCCAATCCCAGTAGGACACTTCCTGTTACTCCAATAAGAATACCTACTATCTTTCGTGTTGTAAATATCTTTTCCATCTCTTACTACCTCCCTATAATATAGCCTTAATAGCTTCCCATAGTGCATTACACAGTTCATCATCTTTCCAATATTTTAAATTCTTATGACTTCCCAAATCATGCATTCGTGTAATAAATATTATCTGTTGCCAGTCATCGCCAAGTATTTCTATCATAGTACCTATGTCAATTTTTTCTACATCTGATGGTCTATAATGTTCAATTATTACATCATAAACAGGTCTGCTATATCCTAATTTAGACATTATCTTTGAAAATGTTTGTGAATCATTTTTTGCTTGCTCCTCAGTTATATGTTGCTTCATTACTCTATACCTCCACTTTTCCACCGCAATGAGGACAAGTAGTATTTTTTATTTCTTCTACATTAACAGCAATATGTCCACATAGACTAAATTCATTTCCACACCCTACACATGTCTGATTGATTTTAAAAAATTCTTCTTCAACTATGCATCCATTCTCTTCTTCGCATTCGGGACATTTCCAATTTCCTTCTAATTTCATTACTCTTTCCCTCCATATTATATAGCCTACACACCACCAGTACTAATGGATACCTCCACTACCCACGCAACTTTTCGCTGCTTTCCTCGACTGTATATTTAATTATCTACTTCTTTTTTGTTTCCCAAGCTTTCCTTTGGCTGCCGGAATTGTTAGATGTTCCGTAATTCCCCGTGCGTTCTATAGAGTTTTTTACAGCAGTTCCACCCGGTCCGCCTCTATGCGTCCGTGGAGTTTTTCTTACTGCCATACACTCACTTCCTTTCTTTTTTATTATACAGCCCGACAGGTGGCTATATTTCTCCTATAGGATTCTAATTAATATCACTTCTAAGCGTGTACATTCGCTTTGCATATGCGTTATAACCATTTATCGTCAATTGTTTGGTGTTCTCTATGCCTGCCCACTTCATCAAACACCGTCCTCTATGGTGTCTTATATTATACAGCCTACATGTAACAACGCTATTGCTAGTTGAATTGTTACTCCTCCACCACAACCCGGCTGTATGGTGGTGTATGTTCTAAGGTACGTTTGCAACCGTCACACCATCACCTAACTCAATTATACTACAGTGACGTGATCATGTCAACAATTATTTTATTTATATGCATTGCATTGTATTTCAAAGTGTGTTATACTATGCTTAAAGGAGGTGACCAGCATTGAAGTATTTGACAGTAAATGAGGTGGCAGAAAAGTTTAAAATTGATAGAACAACTGTATATAATTGGTTGCACAAAGGTTGTCCTGCTCTAAAGATAGGTGGCAGTAGAAGGTTTATTGAAAGCGAAATTGAAGAATGGGTTAAGAAAATTGGAGTTGAAGAATATATTGAGAAAATTAGACAAGACATTATAGAGGATAAGGAGGTATAGCCATGACAAAACAAACAATTGAATTAATAACAAATAAATTCAAAGAGGATTTTGATGGTATATCTTATGAAATTCGTAAAAATAAACGTGAAATTAAAATACTTGCATCAAAACAAAGAAACCTAAAAAATTTACGTAAAGGTTTATTTGAAATATTAAGCAAAATTAGAGGTTTTGGATAAGGAGGTATAAATATGACAATCCTAAAAAAATATTACGATGTTGATGGCACATATAAAGGTATTAATATTATGACATTTGATTTATTCCAATTGTCATTTTCATGGTTTACTAATTGCGGAAACTGGTTTGTATATGTTTTTTTTCGCAACGGCTGGCGACGTTTTAGCAATTGTGGTTATATAAAATGCACACATAGTGAAGTACCAGCAAAAGGAAGATTTATAGGGGAGGAGATGTAAGGATGACAGAAGCAGAGATTAATATAAAGATAGCAGAGTGGATGGGGCTAGAATGTTACAAAACATGTATAAATTACTATGTAATTGGCGGTGAATGTTGTGAAGACAATTGCAAAGCAAACAGCAAGTATAAGCCATTGGATTACTGTGATAGTTTGGATTTAGTATGGGAAGTAGAAGAAAAGCTGAAAGCGGATGGAATATTTACGAGATATATAAATGAGATAAATTACATGATAATGCATTATATAATGCCTTATGATGATTCGTTTTCTACATATAATGCATATGTACAGCATTTGACAGCTAAGCAATGTTGTGAAGCTATTATAAAAATATTAGAAAATATATGAAAAACATATAAAAAGGGTCAACCAGAGAAGGACGCAATAGCAGAAATGAAAGATAATTTTGGAGATATAGAAACAAAAGATTGCGAACTGCTCTGTGATGATTGCTATAATGAATTTATGCAATGGTATAAAGGAGTGAATGAAGTATGAAGGAGTTGCATATATGGGGCTTAGGTAATTTCTTAAATATCGTAGAAGCACTAGTAAAAGAAAGATATGATTTTAAAGTAGAGTGTAGCAGCAATGGCTCTTATAATATTACCTTACCAGACATCCAAACACTGCACAGCAACATGCATGAGTAAAAGAGAGGGTTAATCCCCTCTCCCTACTACAGCAATTAAAACAATAAGTACTATACCCAACAACGTAAATACCCAAGTTGCAACAATAGATTCACGTAATAGTTTCATACTCGCACCCCCAGTCAGACGATTCAGGCATTGTGTAACGGCTAAAATGACGTATTTCACCGCATATTTGTTTACAGTCAGAGTCAGAATCATATGTGCCGAGCAAGACCTTAAAACACAGAAAATAACCGTAGATATTATATCCGTAAAAATTGCCCTGGAAATAATGTTTTTCCCACTGGACTTTGTAAATTAAATAAATTTTATCTCTGTCTTGGTTTTTTACTATCATATTATCACCTCACTACATACTATGTTGAATTAGAAAATAAATGCATAATTTATAAAATAATGCTTGACAGATTAATGCACGTGTGATAATATAATGGAAATACGAAATGGAGGTTTATTATGAAAGCAACAGGAATGATAAGACGATTGGACAGCTTGAACCGCATAACAATACCCATAGAAATAATACGCAAATTTGGCTTAAAAAAGAAAACGAAGGAAGAGAAAGGGTCAGCATTAGAAATTTATATTGACAATGAGGAAATCATATTACAGAGATATGCACCTGGTTGTATATTCTGTGGCAATGCAGATACAAACGAACTGATTATATTCAGGTGTAGGTTGGTATGTATACATTGCAAAGATGAGGCACAACATGAATTATGAGGTAGCATGGGAAGATTTGAAAGAAACTGTGAAATGTCATAAAAAAATACATGCTGGCTTAAAGATGGCAAGTGTTTCAGAATCTTTTCAAGCTAGACATGCAGACATTGAAGAAGCATATATAAATATTATGCGCGAAATGAAATCATTAGAAGATGAATAAAGTTTACCCATCCAGCAGATTCGGAAACAGTTGCTCACTTAGCTAGGTTTAACAGACAAGAACTGGATGGGTATAAATTAGGAGGAGAGTATGGATAACGAATTATACAAAAAAATGTCAATGGTTATGAAGGAAATAAACTATCTAAAAAAAGACGGTAAAATCGAATTCGGTACTACTAAATATAAGGCAATAACCGAAGAAAAGGTTACTGAAACAGTACGTAAAAGTCTTATTAAAAATGGCTTAGTAATATTCCCTATACGTCAATCGCACAAAAGAGAAGGAACACTTTCCACAGTAGATGTTGTTTATAAAATTGTTGACATTGAAACAGGACAGAGCGAGGAACTATGTAGCAGCGGTACAGGTGTCGATACTCAAGATAAGGGTGTAGGCAAAGCCATGACATATGCATATAAATATATGATGTTAAGAACATTTGCTATACCAACAGGAGAAGACCCTGACAAGATAAGTAGTGCCGAACTTGATGATAAGGAAAAGAAAATGACATTGTGTGAGGAATGTAATTCTGTAATAATAGCATATGCCGGAAAAACAGTTGAGCAAATGATTGTAGGAAGTCAGAAGATGTTCAATGCTAAATTGTGTCATGTGTGTATTAAGAAAATGTCAAACGTTGGGGCTAGTTAATAACAGAAAGGAGAGGTATTATGAAAGTTAAATTTATTTTACATGCAATAGAGGAAACAGAGGAAATTGTTGATGTTGATATTGACTCACCGATACAATCACTTGAACAACTTTTTGGAATTCAAGATATAGATATGAAAGAATTTACAGAAGGTATACTGAACGAAAAATGGGAAGAATGGGTAGCATGTCAGGTTGATGGTAAGTGGGAGAAGGTTAATAGCAGAAAGGAGAAACTATGAAAAAATCAGAATTAGAACAAGGTTCATTAGTTTTTATGACAGGAAACAAAAATGTTCCGGATGGATGGTATATTTTAATCGGAAAAGTATTTCATAATTTAGAAGGTTACGGAATCAGACCCTTGGATATGTTCGATGAAGAACTTAAAAATGAAATGTATCGCTATGAGCCAGAATGGCAGATAACAAAAACAGTTAATCCAAAAAGATTAGCCCCTTTCCTTAAATATTTAGCGGAGGGAAAAGATATTAAAAAATTTATTGAAACAGAGTATATTGAACTTAAGGGCTAGGTTAATAACAGAAAGGAGAAATATGATTAACGATAGAAAATTTATAATAAAAAAGAATTGGCTTAAGCGAATATGTAAAAATAAACTATGCAGAAAATGTAATTTATACGATTCTGGAATAGGTTGTATGCATAATCAATACCCAGGTAGACTTATTCATTTTAACAAAAATTCAGCTTGATATTAGGGATAGCAATATCCCTTTTCTTTGTAAATAATGCTTGACAAATAGATTTAAGTAAATTATAATATAAGAAGGAGGTTATAAATTTATGATAAAAATACAACTCAAAGAAAATGAAATGGCAAGTTTAATAGCAAAAAATGGAGATACACAAGTGAGTTTTTCAAACAAGATTGGAATTACTAAACAGGGATTGGGTCAAATTTTAAGTGGAAAATTCAATCCAAGTCCAGTAACAGCAAAACGAATATGTGATGTTCTTGATTGTGATTTTGATGAAATATTCATAACAGAATAGAAGGTGGTGATATGTCAGGATGGATTAAACTTTGGAGAGAATTGTCTGAACATTGGATATATAAAGATGCCGAATATTTGAAAGTGTGGGTTGAAATGCTTATACGTGCAAGATATTTAACAGAACCAAAAACAAAATTAGATAATGGGATTCAATATAAAATAAATTATGCTCAATTTGTTTATGGAAGGAAAAACTGGAGTAAGAGATTAGGTATAAGTGAACAAAGGTTGAGAGGGTTATTTAATAAATTATTAAAAGATGGAATGATTAAAGTTATAAAGCACTTGCCAAGACTAACGTTAGTAGAAGTAGTGAACTATGAAAAATTCAACCACCAGGATAACCACCAGCAAGACATAGATATATGCGATGTTCACGATAATGGCAACCACCATAATAACCATCAAGTAACCACCACTCAACCACCAAGTAACCACCAAGTAACCACTGAAGAAGAAAGAAAGAAAGATAATAAAGAAAAAAAGAAAGATATATATACACAGGAACGGATTGAAATTATTGATTATTTAAACTTAAAAACATCTACAAAGTATAGACATAACTCTGATGTAACAAAGAAACATATTAGTGCTAGGTTGAATGAAGATTTTACTGTTGATGATTTCAAGAAAGTAATTGATATAAAAGTAATTGAATGGACTGGAACAGAACAGGAAAAGTTTTTAAGACCACAAACTTTATTCGGTTCATATTTTGAAGGATATTTAAATCAAAAAGGTAACAAAACAAAAAAATATGATTGGAGTGATTTTAATGGAAAAGAAAAAAATTGATAGGGAAGTGTTCAAAAAACTAATTAACATATTAGAAATTGAATATGAAGAAAAAGGGTTCAGGATGTCAAAGGAACGTGCTGAGATGTGGTATGAGTCACTCGGGAGTTTTCCAGAAAAGAAATTAAGGAATGGAATAAAATTATACATTGAACAATGCACTTTCTCACCACAATTAGCTGACATTATTGAAAAAGCATGTACACCTATTATGGAAAGTGTTGAAGAATACGAAAAAAGAATAATGGAAGAAAGGAAAGTAAATGTTTAATATTGAAATTGAGAGAAGTGTATTAGCCTGCTTAATAAGCGGTAAAAATGAACAAATAGTTAAATTAAATGAGAATGACTTTTGCGATAGCACTAATATACTTATCTTTAAAGTAGTTAAGTACTTACTTGATAATAATAAACACATAGATGTAATAACTGTATCTGATTTATTGAGCAAAAGAAAAGGCAATTCGCTTGAAATTATAAATGGAATTGTTGGGAGCCTTGCATCACCTGAAAATATTACACATTATATAAAAATATTAAAAGATTACACAATAAGGCGTGAATTTAATAAAATTGCGTTGGAAATAATAGAAAAATGTAAAGACATAAATATTGATAGCATAGAATTTAAAAATGATATATTGCAAAAATTTAACATAGATGTATACGGTAGAACTAAAAGTAATTATGGAGTTAAAGATATAATATTAAGCCTATATGAAACTATAGAAAAAAGGAAAAATGATAAAGACTTTAAAAGACTGTATACCGGATTTTATAAATATGATAAATTGACTGTAGGTCTTCATCCGGGAGAAATGACAATTATAGCCGGAATTCCTGGTACAGGTAAAACAGCAATGACAATTCAGCTTTTTATAAATATGGCTAAAAATAAAAATAAATGTATATTATTTTCAAGGGAAATGTCAAAAGAACAATTGACAGAAAGGATATTATCAAATATAAGCGGCATTGATAGCCAGTTAATGAGGACAGCAAAAAACTTAACAGAAAAAGACTGGATTGAATTGAACAAGGCATCAAATGAAATTTTCAATTTGCCCATAACTATAAACGATGAGGCTTTTGATACACAACAGATAAGGGCGGCTTGTAGGGAACTAAAAAACAAAAATGAACTTGGAATTGTGGCAATAGACTATCTACAACGGTGTAAAACAACTAAAAAAACAGCAACAAGAGAACGTGAAGTTGCTGAAATGTCTTGGGATTTTAAACAACTTGCGTGTGAATTTAAAATACCTGTAATAGTATTAAGTCAATTTAGCAGGGAATCACAAAAACAAAAACGAGAGCCTGTAATGAGTGATTTGAGAGATTCTGGGGCTATCGAACAAGATGCAGACAATATTGTATTCCTGCATGTGCCGGAAGATACAGACACAACTCAAAATATTTTTGATATTAAAGTTATTCTGTCTAAACAAAGAAACGGACCTACGGGATTCTTTCATTTGAGATATTGCAGGAAGACATTTAGATTTTGGAATGTAAAATAATAAAATTACCAAGGGGTGAAGGTATGGAATGGATAATTAGAGAATTTGAAAAAGGAAATTCAATTAAAGGAATATCATCTCTTTTATATTCTAGCGATAAGGCAATGGGATATAAGGGTACAAAAATGGAGGCAAAAAGAACAGTTGAAAAAATAATATTTGATTATATGCATAGAGAGAAGGATTTAAATGTTAGAGATTAACAAAATATACAATATGGATTGCTTAGAAGGTATGAAGCAGTTGGAAGATAATTCAATAGATTTAACCGTAACAAGTCCTCCATATGACAACTTACGTAAGTACAAACCCATTGGCTATTCATGGAATTTTAATGGGATGGCCAAAGAATTATATAGAGTTACTAAGATTGGTGGTGTGGTCGTATGGATAGTTGGAGATGCCACAATTAATGGGAGTGAAACAGGGACAAGTTTCAAACAGGCTTTATATTTTAAGGACATAGGTTTTAATTTGCATGACACTATGATATATAAGTCGGGAAAGCCTCCATTAACACATAGAAGATATGAACAATGTTTTGAATATATGTTTATTTTTATTAAGAATAAAATAAAAACATTCAATCCAATATTGAAAATAAATAAACATAGAGGCGCAAATGCTTTAAGAAATAGTACAAGGGCCTCATCAGAAGATAATTGTGCAATGAGGGATAGAAACGGATTTGTCGCAATAAAAGAATACGGAATTATAAATAATATATGGGAATACAGCACTGGTGGAAAAAACACAACAAAAGATAAAATAGCATTTCAACACCCGGCCATATTCCCTGAACAATTAGCAAAGGACCATATAACATCTTGGAGCAATGAAGGTGACTTGATATTAGATCCATTTATGGGAAGTGGCACAACGGCTAAAATGGCATTTAAAACAGGTAGAAATTATATAGGCTTTGAATTATCAAAAGAATATTGTTATATAGCAGAACAACGAATCAAAGAACACACAAGGCAACTAAGGTTTGAGGATATAGGGGTGAAGATGTGATAGAAAAGCAGGAATTACATTGTCATGATTGTGAAAGATATGTACAGTTTGAAGTTGATATGAGTTTAAACGGAAATCATGTACTCGAATGTCCGAAGTGCGGGCATGAACATTGTCGAGTTGTTCAGAACGGAATCATTACAGATGATAGATGGGACAGAAGAAATAAAACTCATAAAGTTGGTGCTTCTACATGGACTTATGTTTGTACTTCAAGTTCAACATCATCTGGAAGTACATTTTTAGCTGCTTCGTGGACTAATAGTACGTGTACTTCTTCTTAATAGGGGGTGAAGATATGAAGTATAGAATGAAAAAAACAATTATTATAAGCACAGTAACAGGGATTATAACTACATTGATAATGATTTTATTATTAACAGGATGCAACGATAAATATTTAGACTCTGA
>SDBT01000861.1_pt1 | contig 50467 bp, 46 predicted proteins | sample 2277101 | NCBI WGS metagenome assembly SDBT01 (sample SAMN10404973, study PRJNA504765) | marine sediment metagenome | isolation source: marine sediment core GS10_PC15, 103 cmbsf | place: Arctic Ocean: Southern Knipovich Ridge | collected 2010
CTGGTGGCCGTGGGCAACGACCGCCGGGTGATCAACTCCGTGCTCGACCGGACCGTCGACTTCATCGAATCGCTCGGCACGGCCGTCGTCTCCGGCCACGAGCTCGAGATCCTCAATTTCTGACCATTCAGGCCAGAAGCATTCTCATTGGCTGTAGGGTTCTGTTGAACGGGTTCAACACCAGGCCGAGAATCTCCAGTGTGATCACGCCCAGGAGAGCCTCGTCGAATTCTTCCCCCAGTATCACCGGCGTGTGGCATTCACCCTGCGGAAGACGGATGTGGCATTCGGAAACCGATCTCTCCACGGAGGTGCCGTCTGCAAGGGAGAAATCATGCGACCTCTTTGGCTTCAACCCGATGGCTTGCCATGCGGCAAGAGGGAGGAGCGTGTATGTTGCACCGCTATCCACCAGAAATCTAACGGATTTCTTCCCTCCTGGCCCTTCGACTTCGCCCTCTATGTACGTGACACCCATGTCCGCTCCTTTACTCACGTTTGGCTAGTAGTAGTACCAGATCGTCCGGTATTCCCGGAGGTCCTCGCCGCGGGCGGAGAGCTCTTGCAGGTAGTCGTAGATGGGCACGTCGGTGTAGTTGTACGGGGGCATGGGGACGATGTTCTTCTCCCACGGGTGGAATTCGTAGACCCGCGATCCGTCGGGCCTGATCATCACCAGGCGGTGGTCCTGGAAGGCCCGCAGGTGGTTCTTTCCCAGCCTGGGCACGTTGAAGACGGGTTCGTCGGTCCGATCCAGGCCGGGAAGCAGGCGCGCTTCCTCCTTGCGCTCCTGCAGGATGCGGGCGATGGGCACCATCAGCCGGCGGGTCTCCTCCTTGCCCTTCATGTTGAAGGTGTAGTACGGGTCGATCCCGATGGAGCGCATGTCCTTGCGCAGTTTGACGGTCTCGAACCTGCGCGAGTTCTCGATCGTGAACACCTGCTGGTTGTAGACGCCGATGCCCTGGCGGCGGATGCTCTGCACGGCGGCCATGGCCTCGGGGGTGATCTCGTAGGAGTGCTCGAAGTGGGTTACCACGGCAACTTCACGCCGGCCCGGTTCGTGGTACCTGGCCAGCAGCCCGGAAAGCGATTCCGTCCAGCGCATGGGCAGCACCACAAGAGTGCGTGTGCCGATCCGGATGCGGTAGACGTGATCCATCTTCGCCAGCGCCTCGAGTATGGGTTCGATCTGCTCGTCCTGCAGCACCATGGGGTCCCCGCCGGTGATCAGGATGTCGCCCAGGCCGGGGTGGTCGGCGATCCAGGCCAGGGCACGGTCGACATCATCCTGGCTCGCGGCCGCATCGGGCGCCATGCACTCGTCTATCTCCCAGTTGCGCTGGCAGTAGACGCAGATCTGAGCGCAGGTATTGAAGGGCTTGAGGATGCAGATCAGGGGATAGCGCCGGGTGATGAGGTCTTCCGGAGAGGTGTCATACTCGCCCATGAAGTCGAACACGGAGTCCCGTTTTTCCCGGTGGGCGGCCATGACGTCAACGTAGTCGGGCGGTGGTAGCACCTGCGACCTGACCGCGTGGTCGCAGCCGAGGCCCTGCTCGCGGTCCATCAGGCTCAGGTAGTAGGGCGTGACGCCGAACGGCAAGCGGGCCTCGACCGCCTTGCGCACGGCCTGTCTGCGCTCGCGCGAGACGTCGATCAGATCGAGCAGCGGCTCCGCTGTCTTGATGACGTGATCGAGGTGCCAGCGGTAGTCCTTCCAGTCATCCTCGCCGCCCTTGAAATACTCGAGGATTCGCTTCCGGTTCCCGGCCCGGCGCTCGATCACCTCCGGTTCGAGCCCTGAAGGGTATCTCGCGAACCGTTCGCGCATGGATCGGGCCATCTCGTCCAGCTGCTCGCTCCGATTCAGCGCGGCAGCGCGGCCCTCGAGCTTGAGAAACTCCGGCACGCCCCGCTCGATGCCCTGGTCCTCCCGGTAGATTCCCGAGTGACCGCCGATTGCCTTGAAAAAGTGCAGCATCTCCGCCAGGAAGCCGCAGGTGACCTCCCACCTCAGCTCGGCCCGCCGCTCCCTGGCCAGCTTCCAAAGGCAGTCGAGCGCCGAGACCCCGGTGCGCTTCTCGTTGATCGGCCCGATGATGCTCCTGAAGACCCGCACCGCGTCGCGGATCGTGGCGTTCTCCAGCGGGTGCAGGGGATTGTCCAGATCGAAGACCCTGCGGTCGACCTTCTCCAGGTAGCGGTAGACTTCTTCACGGGCTTTTTCGAGCGACCTGGCCTGTTGCAGGATCTCGTGGATCTGCGGCACCTGCTCCCAGAGGCTCTCCAGCAACTGCTCGGCCTCGACCGAGAAACGGGCCTTGCGCATGTCCAGTGCATCCGAGAAGCTGTCCTCCCCCACCTTGGTCGAAACAGGATTTTTCTTTTGTTTTTCCGAGAGCTTTTGCTTGGTTACGACCATTTCGGGCCCCTTTTCGCATTCTGTTGTCGTTCGTCCGGGGATCTTGCCAGAAGGTCGGATCGTTTGCAAATCGTGACCGCAGTTGACAGCAACCTCCTTGAAGGTCTAGGATTTCGCGGTCATGTCGAGCATACGCGTCAGACGGGTGGCCGAGCAAATCCAGGAGGAGATCAGCGCCCTGCTGGTCAAGGGGTTGAAGGATCCCCGGATCGGGTTCGTCACCATCACCGCGGTGGAGCTGAGTCCGGATTTCTCCAAGGCCTGCGTGTACTTCTGCACCACCGGGGGGGAGGAGGAGCGCGAGCAGTCCCACGAGGGTCTGCAGAGCGCGGCCGGCTTCATCCGCAAGACCCTGGGCAAGCGTCTGCGGCTCAAGACCATCCCCGAGTTCTTTTTCGAGTATGATTCCAGCCTGGACCAGGCCGACCGGATCGAGCGCCTGCTGAGCGAGGTGCGCGAGAAGGAGGGCTGGGACGACCCCACCCGGGTGCGCGGATCGGCCGAGGAGGTCGCCAGGGCCATCAAGGCCGGCCGCCGCTTCCTGGTGGCCAGCCACGCCAACCCGGACGGCGACGCGGTCGGTTCGCTCCTGGCCATGGGCCTTCTTCTCGAACGAATGGGCAAGGAAGTGGTGATGTACAACAAGGATCCCGTGCCGGGCAACTTCCGCTTCCTGCCGGGATCCGAGCTGATCCGCTCGACCCTGGACGACTTCGCGTTCGACACCACCGTGATCCTGGATTGTTCCGAGCTGGACCGGGTCGGATCACTGCCCGACGCCGGACGGCTCGGCACCCTGGTGGGCATCGATCACCACCTGACCGCCGAACCTCTGGGCGAGGTCACCTACCTCGATCCGGGCGCCTCGTCCATCGGGGAGATGATCCACGACATCATGCAGCACCTGCCGGTGGACCTGGATCCGGTCCTCGCGGTCTGCATCTACACATCCATCCTGTCCGACACCGGCTCTTTCCGCTACTCCAACACCACTCCCAAAACCTTGCGCGTGGCTGCCGAGATGGTGGCCCATGAAGTCTCTCCCTGGGAGGTGGCCCTGGCGGTATTCGAATCCCAGCCGCGGACTCGCCTGGATCTCCTGTCCCAGGTGCTGCAGACCCTCGATGTGGACCCGTCCAACCGCTACGGTTCCATAGTCATCACCCGGCAAATGTTCGACCAGACCGGCACCAAGGTGGAAGACATCGACGGATTCATCAACTATCCCAGGGGAATAGAGGGCATCGAGGTGGCCATCCAGTACCGCCAGGTGGACATGGAGCGATACAAGGTCAGCTTCAGATCCCGCGGTAGTGTCAACGTGGCGGGAATCGCCGGACAGTACGGCGGCGGCGGACATGCCAACGCGGCCGGTTGCACCCTGGATGGAACGCTGGAGTCGGTCCGGGAGCGCATACAGCAAGCCGTCGAACAGGCCCTCGACGACTACCAGAGAACATGAACCTCTCCGAGAAACAAGCTCTTGACGGCGTGCTGCTTACCAGCAAGCCGAAAGGCTGGACCTCGTTCGACGTGGTCAGGCGGATCAAGAGCCTGGTGCGGCCCGTCAAGGTGGGTCATACCGGCACCCTGGATCCGATGGCCACCGGTCTCCTGCCGTTGATCCTGGGCGAGGCCACCAAGTTGAGCCGTTGGCTGAGCGGCGACGCCAAGCGCTATCGCGCCCGGGTGCGCCTCGGGGTGGCAACCGATACGCTGGACGCCGATGGCGAGGTCGTGGCCCGGGCCGACGTTCCCGAACTCGACGAAGCCTCGGTAGAGCGGATCCTTCAGGAATTTCGCGGACGTATCGAGCAGGTCCCTCCCATGTTCTCAGCCGTGCACCATCACGGCCAGCGCCTGTACGAGCTGGCGCGCCAGGGCGTCGAGGTGGAGCGCAAGGTCAGGCAGGTGGAGATCTTCGCCCTGGAACTGCTGCGTCTGGGTTCGGATTTCCTGGAGCTGGACGTGACCTGCTCGGCCGGCACCTACATACGCAGCCTGGCACACGACATCGGCGACGGGCTGGGCACCAAGGCCCATCTGGCCGCCCTTCAACGGACCGAGGCCTGCGGATTCCTGCTCGAGAGCGCGGTGGCAGTCCTCGACCTCGACCGGGCAGGGGTGGTCGAGCGAATGCTCGATCTGGAACAGGTGCTCATGCGTTTTACGAGGATCGACGTGCCTGTGGAGATCGCCATGCGGCTGGCCCAGGGGAGCCGTTTGGAGGAGGCCGACCTGGCCCTTTTGGATGTCGAGTTGGCCCGGGACGAGCGGATCGTCTGGTTTCGTCCGCCCCAGGCCGCACCGATCGTGCTGGCCAGGCTGATGCCGTCCGGCTCCTCGCCGTCGGTGAAGATCCTGCGGGTCCTCAGACGCCCGGACCCCGGGAGAGAAAAACATTGACAGACAACGTGGTAGAGCGTAGTTTGGCTCGAATTTCACGCAGCGGGGCGCGTCCCCCCGCTCGCGCACGTCGAGGAGGTCGGACGAGATGAAGTTTCCAGGAAAGAAATCAGAGGTAGTCGAAGAGTTCAAGCTGCACGACGGGGACACCGGTTCGCCGGAGGTCCAGGTCGCGCTGCTCACCAAGCGCATCAAGCACCTGACCGAGCATTTCAAGGTCCATAAGAAGGACCACCATTCGCGACGCGGCCTGCTCAAGCTGGTCAGCCGGCGCAGGCGTTTGCTGGATTACGCAAGGCGGAAGGACGAACAGCGCTACCGCAAGATCATCAAGGCGCTCGGCATCCGCAAGTAGCAGGAGGGAGAAAGAAAGGAACGAGATGGCTCCGATTACCAAGATGGTCAAAGTAGGTGATGTGGAACTCACAATCGACGTCAACCGGGTCGCCCGCCAGGCCGACGGCTCATGCCTTGTGCGCTACGGCGAGACCGTGGTGCTGATGACCGCAATGGCCGACCGCAAGCCGCGCGAGGGGATCCCCTTTCTGCCCCTGACGGTCGACTACCGCGAGAAGACCTCGGCCGCCGGCAGGATCCCGGGCGGATTCTTCAGGCGGGAAGGCAGGCAGGGCGAACGCGAAACCCTCACCTGCCGGATCATCGATCGCTCGATCCGGCCCATGTTCAAGAAGGGATGGAACTACGAGCTCCAGGCCGCCTCGATAGTCTTCTCGGCCGATCCCTATAATCCGCCCGACGTGCTGGCCGCCACGGGCGCCTCGGTGGCCTTCTGCATCTCCGACATCCCTTTCGACGGCCCGCTGGCCACCGTGCGGGTCGGCCGGGTGGACGGCGAGCTGATCGCCAACCCGACTTTCGAGCAGATCGAACAGGGCGACCTGGACATCGTGGTGACAGCTTCGCGTGACGCCATCACCATGGTAGAGGGCAAGGCCGGAGAGGTCTCCGAGAGCGACATGGTCGACGCCCTGATGTTCGCCTTCGAGACCTGCCAGCCGATCATCCAGGTCCAGGACGAGCTGATCGCCGAGATCGGCAAGCCCAAGCGCGAGTTCAGCATGCCGGAGATCGACCCCGACCTGGCCGCGAGAGTGGCCGACTGGGTGGGCGACGGCATGCGTCAGGCCCTGTCCAACAAGGAGAAGCTGCCGCGCTACCGCGCCCTGGACGCGCTCAAGAAAGAGATCAGGGAGAAAGCTTCCGAGGCCTATCCGGACGCGCCCGGCCTGGACAACGACGTGGCCGAAGTGCTCGACGGGCTCAAGCGCGACATCGTACGCGGCAGCATCACCTCGGGCGGCAAGCGGCTCGACGGACGCGACCTGACGACCGTCAGGCCGATCTCCATCGAGCTGGGCCTGATGCCCAGAGCCCACGGCTCGGCCCTGTTCACCCGCGGCGAGACCCAGGCCCTGGTGACCACGACCCTGGGCACGGCCCGGAACGAGCAGTTGATCGAGAACCTGGAGAAGGAGTTCCGCCGCAAGTTCATGCTGCACTACAACTTCCCGTCGTTCTCGGTTGCCGAGGTCAAACCCAACCGCGGCCCGGGCAGGCGCGATATCGGCCACGGCAAGCTGGCCGAACGCGCCGTGGCGTCGGTGCTGCCCGCCCACGAGGACTTCCCCTACACCATCCGGATCGTCTCCGACATCCTGGAGTCCAACGGATCGTCGTCCATGGCCACAATCTGCGGCGGCAGCCTGTCGCTGATGGACGCCGGGGTCAAGATCACCAAGCCGGTGGCAGGCGTGGCCATGGGCCTGATCAAGGAAGGCGACGACTTCCACGTCCTGACCGACATCCTGGGCGACGAGGACCACCTGGGCGACATGGACTTCAAGGTGGGCGGCACCCCGGACGGCATATCCGCCATCCAGATGGACATCAAGATCAAGGGCATCGACCGGCCGGTGCTGGAAAAAGCCCTCCTGCAGGCCCGCGATGCGCGCCTGCACATCCTTTCCGAGATGGCCAAGGCCATCGAGGCCCCGCGTCCGGACCTGAGCAGGTACGCCCCGCGCATCACCACCCTGAAGGTCAAGCCCGACCGGATCCGCGACATCATCGGCCCAGGAGGACGGGTGATCAAGGAGATCGTGGCCCAGACCGGCTGCTCGATCGACGTCGAGGACGACGGCACGGTCAAGATCGGATCGAGCGACCCGGCGGCCGCCGAGCAGGCCGTCCAGATGATCAAGGAGCTGACCCAGGAGGCCGAGGTGGGCAAGCTATACATGTCCACCGTCAAGAAGATCACCGACTTCGGGGCCTTCTGCGAGATCCTGCCGGGCACCGACGGCCTTTTGCACATCAGTGAAATGAGCGACAAGCGCGTCGAGAAGGTCACCGACCTGCTGCGCGAGGGCGACGAGGTGCTGGTCAAGGTGATCGGCATCGACCGCCAGGGCAAGATCCGCCTGTCGCGCAAGGAAGCCCTGACCCAGCAGCCCGGCTGACGTGGATCCTCACCCGGATGAGCCGGAATCCAAAAAGCCTCGTTGACGTTGCCGTTTCCGTCGCCGTCGCCGTCGCCGGATTGTTGAGATAAATGAGCACATACCAGACAAGACCTTCTTCACCGGGCAGTCTCAGTGGTTTTCAAGACTACCATTTGACTCCACCTGCCGGCGACGGCGACGGCGACGTCAACGGCTACGGCGACGGAAACCTTGAAAAGAGAGTCACTTGAGCGAACGCTCGCAACACGTCCAGGTCCAGGTGGTCCGCCTGCCCCACGCGGCCGGCCTGGACCTGCCCGCCTACCAGACCGCAGGCTCCGCCGGCATGGACCTCGTGGCCGCCATCGACATCAACTGGACCATCCAGCCAAAAGAACGCCTGGCCGTGCCTACCGGCCTCACCATCGCCCTGCCCGAGGGCCACGAGGCCCAGGTCCGCCCCCGCTCCGGCCTGGCCCTGGAGCACGGCCTGACCGTGGCCAACGCCCCCGGCACGGTGGACTCCGACTTTCGCGGCGAGATCAAGGTAATCCTCATAAACCTCTCCGACGAGGAGTTCACCATCCAGCCCGGCGACCGCATCGCCCAACTCGTGATATCACCGGTCGCCCGCGGGCAATGGGCCGAGGTCGATCAACTCCCCCCCTCCACCCGCGGCCAGGGCGGCTTCGGCCACACCGGCCGTTGAGGCTTGACAAGTATGCATCAATGATGCATACTCATGCATATGAGGTCAACGCTCAACATCGACGATACCCTCTTGAACCGCGCGGCCAAGCTGACCGGTGTCAAGGAGAAGACCGCACTCGTCCGTCTGGGGCTCGAAGCCCTGATCGCCAGGGAGAGTGCGCGGCGTCTGGCCCTGCTCGGGGGTACGGAGAAGCAGCTCGGACCGGTTCCCAGACGGCGCTCCGGGCACTCGGCATGATTCTGGTTGACACCTCCGTGTGGATCGAGCATCTCCGGTTGGGAAGCCCCGATCTGACACAGCTTCTCGAGAGCGGCGATGTTCTCTGTCATCCCTACGTGGTAGGGGAGCTGGCGTGCGGGAACCTGCGGAATCGGAAGGAGATCCTGGTGATGCTGCGAGCCCTTCCGCTGGCCGAGGTGGCTGGCGACGAGGAGGTTCTTCACCTGCTGGAATCGGAACGGATGTACGGCCAGGGTCTGGGGTGGATAGATGCGCATCTGCTTGCCTCGGTCCGGCTGACAAACTGCGCGCTTTGGACGCTCGACGATGCTCTCCGGCGGGCGGCGAGAAGAATGAAGCTCGCGAGCAAGAGCACAAGTGAAAATGGCGAGCAAGAATAAGGGGAAGGCAGCGAGGAGGGCGGCATCGACCGCCAGGGCAAGAGGCGCTTTGCTCACGCCGTGGGGTGTAGGGCAATCTGCGACGGCAGTGGCTTTGGTGACGACCCCTCGCCCTATTGGTCCATAGTCTGGGAAGATAACAAATCCTTCCTCGCCGATGATGCGGGCACGGACTTCGGCGATGGAGAAGGAGGTCCCATCCGACCTCGAAGCGGCGGGACAGTGGCAGGAGTGGTTTTATCGGTACTTTCTCGGCTTGCAGTGCTACCGCACTAGGGATACGGGTCCGGCATCGTTTTCCGGAATTTCTTCACGGCCGCGTAGGTCTTCATGTGGTCGTCGAGCAATTCCTCGGCGTGCGCGTGAAAGAACTCGGCCCAGTGCTCCAACAGCGCACGTAGCTGCTTGCGGGTCATCGAGTAGCTGACGTCCCCCGGTCGCTTCGCGTCATGATCGGGATCGACGGCTGGAACGGCCTCGTGAAGACCGAAGGCTTCCCTCCGATTGGGTGGACAGAACAGGATCGTAGGAACGCCGAAGGTCTCCACGCATTCGACCATCATGCGAATCTCGCGATCCCCCTTCTTCAGCCGCCAGGTGATTTCCGCGTTGCGACGGGACGGCTTGCTCGCCGTGTAGCCGTACTTCTTCTCGAGCCGAAAGAGCTTGCGGCACAGATACACGAAGTACATGCAGCAAGGATCCATCACGGGCTCCCTAAACATTCGGCGGCCGTGCGCGGCCGATAGCTGAAAGTACCACAGGGCGGCGGAGGGTCAAGGAGGAAAGGAGTTGGCGGAGGGGCTCCGACTCCGTGCCCAGTCTCCCCCAACCCCATCTTCTCCGTCTCCCCTGTCGCCCGCGCCTTCTGGACCGAGGCAGAAAAACTCCCCCCCTCCACCCGAGGCCAGGGCGGCTTCGGCCACACCGGGCGTTGAAACGCAATAACCTGAGCATGTCGCTGAGCGAGCGCTCAGACTCGTGGCGGCTTCCGGACTTGACATCTCTTACGTGGCTGCTAAGATGAGATCTGGAGGATGTGTCCAATGTCAGACGCTTCGTTGAAGCTCAAGGTGGTAGCTACCGATGCTCAGGTCGAGGATGCAGATTTGGAGATACATCGCGGAGCTGCGCTTGCTGTGGAGTCTTTCGAGCGCCTGCTGAACGATGTGCCGCCGGAGGCGCATGAGAGTGTCGCCCAAGCCATTGATCGAGCCTTGGAGTCGAGGGGTTCTCCAGGCGAGCGTGGGCTCGCCGCCAGGTTGACCGATCGCGACTATGATGAGGTTGAACGGGTCGAGCTGGAAGTGGCTGCTCTCGTAGAGCGTTTTTTACGGCGGCGCGAGCTGCTCACGGGAGCTTTGACGACTGAGCAGGTTGCCAAGCTTCTGGGGACTTCGCGACAGACGCCCCACGATCGGCTCGTGGCACGCACCTTGCTGGCGGTGCTCGACCGCGGTGCTCTGCGTTTTCCACCGTGGCAATTCGATCCCGAGGGGCCAAATGGAGTCATGGAGGGATTCCCAGAGGTGCTCCGTGCGTTGCCGGTCACGGGATTCGCGGCGCTGAGCTGGTTCGTCCGGGCCAATCCGTTTTTGGAAAACCGGACGCCTGTTGAGGCGATCGAGGCGGGCGACAAAGATCGTGTGATCGCCGCTGCTCGTGGCGTTGCTGTGACCTAGGGGGCGTCGGTTGGTCCTGATCGCTCCGCCACCACCATCCCAACCTCCCCGGCCGTTGTTCAACTGGATTCGTGCCGGCTCGCGATTGCGGCGGATCTTTGATCCAACAGCACATCGCACAGGTCCAGTGACCTTTAGGCATTTCGGTCCAATTCATCGTTTCGACCACCACCGGCATGACCCCTTCAATCCGCAACGGGATCCCGCAAGAGCTATCCTGTACTCGGCAGAGACATTTTCGAGTTGCGTGGTGGAGGTCTTCGGTGACATGGGGGTAGTAGAGCCAGGCGAAAGATGTGTCGCGCTGCTTGAAGTGACTCGTGACCTCAAGCTGTTGAACCTCCGTGGTCCGGGCGCGATGCGCGCTGGCTCTGTTGCTGCTGTTGCCAAGGTAGCGGACCGACCACTGTCCCAGGAATGGTCGCGGTATTTCTACGAGAACTGGCGTGTGTATTCTCCTGTTGATGGGCTATCGTACTTCAACGCTCACAATGACGAGAAGGCACTCGTACTCTACCAGCGAGCTCGCGGTGCACTCGAATGCCGCGCGTGGAACGTGATGCGGCTGGATGATCCAGCGCTGCGTCATGCGCTCTCAGACATAGCGTTGCAGAACAATCTCATTCCACCACCGTGACCGGTTTCTCTACGCCCGGTCCCACTTCCCCTGGGCCCGGAGCTTCTCGATCTCGTCGTCGGCCATCTTCCCGAGGGCCAGCACGTCCACCTTGGCCACGCGGTTCAGCGGCATTTCGCCTTCCTTGACGAAGATGAAATGGCTGGGTCGCTTGTAGGCGGCGATCTCCTTCATCTTTTCGTCGAGCTCCTGCTGGGTGAGCGCGGTGCCGCCCTTGAGTTCCAGGAAGGCCACGATGGCCTCGGTGAAAACATCGTGTTTGGCGCCCACGCAGCCGGTCCTCAGGACCCTGTCTTTGAAGCTGTCGGTGATGAAGCTCTCCACCTCGCCCGGGAAGACCTGGTAGCCCTTGGGCTTGATGACGAACTTGGACCGGCCGGCGAAGTGCAGGCCCTTGTCGTCGTAGTAGCCCAGATCGCCGGTGTAACAGTAGCCGTCCGTGGAGACGGTCTTGCGGGTGTTCTCCTCGTCGTTCAGGTAGCCCAGGAAGATCTGCTGGCCCGAGAAGCAGATCTCGCCCACCTGGCCGGGTTTTTTCTCGTCGCCGGCCGTGCCGTCGGGCTTCATGATCTCGCGGATGGAGATCGGGCACAGGGGCGTGTCGAAGCCGATGCTGTCGACGATCTGATCCACTTCCCAGTCGATCGGCGTGTAGGTGGTGAACCCGGCCGTCTCGGTGAGCCCCAGGCCGGAGCCCATGAGCGGGGCCATGGTTTTCAGTTTGTCCAGGAAGGGCCTATCCACCGCCTGGCCTCCGTAAAGAGCGAAGCGCAGCGACGACAGGTCGTACTGATCGTAGTTGGGAAGCCGCCACTGCATGGCGAACAGGGCTGGAATCTGGCCGAAGATGGTTACCTTGTGGTCTTGTATGGCCTTCAGCGACTTCTCGGCGTCGAAAATGTGAGGCCTTGGGCTTGATCTTCTCGAAGGCCTCTTTCACCTCCGTAGCCTTCAGGCGGAGATCCAGCGGCGCGATCATGATGCCCGTCTTGAAGCAGGCATACTCCAAGAAGATGTGCTCCTTCAACAATGGCAGGCTGGTTGCGACCACGTCGGGCTTCTCGCGTGCGTTCTTGCCGACGTAGTCCGAAAGCAGCGGCAACAGCTCCTCGTACAGCTCCTCGCATCTGGCTCTCATTTCAGGCTTGTTCATATGGCTCCTCCTTTTACTCGATTACGGCCTTGCTCAGGATCCCGGTCAGCTCCTCGGTCGTCAGCCTGATGGGGTTGCCCTGCATGCTGGGGGAGCGCTTGGCCTTTTCGACCACCTGCTTGTAGTCGTTCTCGATCAGGCCGTACCCGGAAAGGGGAGGGACGTCCATGGCCCGGCACAGCACCTGGATCCAGATGATTCCGTCGACCGCCTTGGCTTCCGGTTCGCCGGTCAGGATCCGGGCGACCTCGTGGTAGCGTTCGAGTGCTCCGGAGCCCGAATCGCGTTCCTTGATCGCGCGGATGTTGGCCTCCATGACGCGGGGCAGCATGTGGCTGCAGATCACGCCGTGGGGGGCGTCGGGGAACATCCCCCCGATCGTGCCTGCGAAGCCGTGGGCTGCGCCGAGCTTGGCGTTGGCCAGGGCCAGGCCGCCGCACAGGCTGGCGAGCGCCATGTCCTCGCGGGCGTCCATGTCGTCGCCCTGTCCGTGGGCGCTCAAGAGCGAGCGGGCGGCCAGGCGCATGCCCTCGCGGCAGATGGTGTCGGTCAGCGGATTGGCGCCCAGGGACACGAACGGCTCGATCACCTGAGTCAAAGCGTCCAGACCAGTGCTGGCGGTGATCCCGGGCGGCATGCTGCGGGTCAGGTCTGGATCGATCAGCGCCAGGATCGGCAACATCAGCGGGCTTCTGAGACTGACCTTGACCCCGTGTTCCGGCGAGGTCATGACCGCGTTGCGGGTCACCTCGGCGCCGGTTCCGGACGTGGTGGGCACAGCCACGAACGGCGCCGGGGGCTCTTCCATGGGTCGACCGCGACCGATCACCTCCAGGTAGTCCATCATGTCGTCGAAGTTGGTCAACAGCGCGGCGACGGCTTTTCCCGTGTCGATCACGCTGCCGCCGCCCACTGACACCACCGCCCCCACCCCATCCTGCCTGGCCTGCCCCAGCACCTCGAGCACCAGGTCGGTCGTGGGCTCGCGATCCACGGAGAAAGTCGAGACCACCAGGTCCTTCGTACGTAGTTGCTCGAGGATCGGAGCGGCGCGCTCCTGGTCCTTACCGGTGACCAGCAGGACAAACTTGTTCATTTGAGCGACCAGGGCTGGCAGCTCGGCGATCGTTCCGCGACCGAAAAGAATGCGGGTCGCCGTGGCGAATTCGAATGGCGTGATCATGAGGCCCCCTTTTGAGACTGATGGTTCCCGCAAACCGTCGTATCATACCATTTCTGCATCGGGAATCGCCAGGGGACTCGAGATCGGGTGGTGAGGAATTCCGGGCGGCACCAGACCTAAAAATCCTTGTCGTACGTCGGGATCTGTGGTAGTTCAGCAACCTCGCAGGCCAAGGAGCGACCCGTGCTTTGTTTCCGCTGTGGTAGCCACAATCCTGACGGCAGCGATTTCTGCAGCCAGTGCGGACAGAAGTTCGTCAACAAGAAGGGCAAGCCGCCCAAGGATCCTACGAACCCGGAGATCGGCACCACGCCGGCGGAAGACCAGCAGACCCTCGAGGTCGGCACGCAAGTCGCCGAGCGATACGAGATTCTCTCCCTGCTCGGCGCAGGACCTGTGGGCGTCGTGTACCGGGCGCACGACCTGGAGATCGACGTGGACGTGGCGATCAAGATCCTGTCGCCCAGTCTGCTGCAGAGCCGGGAAGAGCGCAAGCGGTTCCTGTCCGAGATCCGCATCGTGCGCAAGATCAAGCACTCCAACGTGGTGCGCCTGTATGACGAGGACAATGACGAGGACCGGATGTTCTTCACAATGCAGATGATCGAGGGACTCTCCCTGCGCAATATCATCCGGCTGCGCAAGGAAAAAAAGCAGTCCTTCGCACTGAGTGAGATCGATCCGATATTCTCCCACCTCTGCCAGTCCCTGGACCAGGCTCACGACACCACCGCCCACGGTGACCTGAAGCCCGAGAACGTGATCGTACTGCCCGACATGCTCAAGGTGACCGATTTCGGTCTGTTCAAAGCATTGCCGCACCGCCCGTTCGTTGCGGCCCAGAAGAAATCCCTCGGGGGTGGCGCCTACCTGGCACCCGAGGTTCGCGACGAGAAGCATGATCTTCTACCGGCGGCCGACATCTACTCGATGGGAGTGATCCTGTGCGAGATGCTCTCGGGGGAGATCTACGAGGGACCGTCGTCGTCTCTGCCGCGACTGCCCAAGGAGTTCGAAGCCCTCTCCGGCGTGATCAAGCGGGCGCTGAACGAAAACCCGTCGATGCGCCACTCCTCGCCGCAGGAATTCTTCGAGGAGTTGCACTCCGTTACGGCCGCCCCCAGGCCGCGGGCGACCAGGCCTCCGCGTCCTGCACCCAAGCGAACCGAGCCCGGGGCAAAAGCGACTGGGGAGGAGAAGAAGCCAGCTGTCCGGCCGCCGCGGACAGCGCCCGCGCGCAAGAAGGCCAAGCCAGCGATCGGCGGTGTCGTGGATCCACCCACCGTGGTCGACGCGGAGTTCCAGCCCGACGAAGAGCCTCTGCCGGAGGGCAAGCTCGCCAAGCCTGCGGACGAGGACGAGGCTCTCGATGAACTGGCCGGCGAGGCGGAACCCGACGAGATCGACGAGTTCGATGAAATCCTCGCTGATGACGACGTGGAAACCCTCGAACAAGTCGAGGGCGACGAGGACATCGACACCGAACCGGAGGACGACCTGGAGACCTTCGTGACCACGCCGGTTTCCCCGGTCAAGAAGGAGGTGGATCTCCGGGTGGCCCGTCCGAAGGACGAGTCAAGTCCGCCCAGCGACGAGGACGACGTTTCGGCCCGGCTGGAAGACAGGCCCGAACGGGTAGAGGTGCTCAAGGCGAGGAAACGACAAGACACCCAACCGGTTCGCGCTGCCGTGTCCGAGCCTCCACCGGCCGGGCAAGTGGTCTCACAACCGCCATCGGGTCAACCATCGCAACCACCCATGGCCTTGCCGGTCGCCGGACAAGCGGGACAGCCCGTGGGCCAACAGCCTTCATATCCACCTGAAATGTACAGCCAGCCGCCCTACAGCCAGCCTCCGCCGACTTCCCGGCTGCCGGTATACATCTTTCTCTCCGTCATCACCATCATCGTCGGAATCGGCGTCTACTTCCTGGTGGACTACCTGATAGCGGCCAAGCAGCAGCTCACCCAGGCTCGAACCCAGGTGGCCGCCGTGGGTCCGGCCCAGCCGTCCTTTCCCGGCCAGGTGAAACCGGGACCTGACACCAGGCCAGGCGATGCCGACGCCAAGGCCAAGGAGGAAGCCCGCCTGGCCGAGCAGCGCCGCAAGGTGGAGGAGTACCTCAAGGCCGAGAAAGCCCGCCTGGCCGAGGAACGCCGCAAGCTGGAAGAAGCTCGAAAGACCGATAAAGACAGGCTTACCGCCATGGCGCCCAAGCCCGAGGAGTCAAAAAAGACCTTCGAGGCCCGGAAGGCAGCCGAGCGTCGCAAGGCGGATGAGAAGCGCAAGGCCGAGGAATCTCGCCTGGCAGATGCGAGGCGCAAGGCGGAGGAGAAGCGCAAGGCGGAGGAGAAGCGCAAGGCGCGCAAGGCCGAGGAATCACGCAAGGCCGATGAGGCGCGCAAGGCCGAGGAACGGCGCCTGGCCGAGGAGCGCCGGAAAGCGGCCGCCAACAAGCCCATGCTGGAAGAGGTGCCGATCCCGGGCGAGCCCGCATCGGCCAAACCGGCTTCCGAAAAGCCGACGCCTCCGCCCGCGAAAGAAAAGCCGAAAGAAGTGGCCAGGGTGATCGAGCCGACTGAGAAACCACAGAAGGGCAATTGTCCGCGAGGTATGGTGCTCGTATCAGAGGGCGCAGCCTACATCGGCTCGGCCACCAACGATCCGATGCGCAACTTCGGAGAGAAGAAGCTGCACAAGGTCGAGATGAAGGCCTATTGCATCGATCGCTACGAGTATCCCAACGGTCCCGGGCGCAAGCCGAGGGTCAGTGTGTCGTGGAAGCAGGCGGAGAAGCTGTGCCGGAAACGCGGCAAGCACCTGTGCACCGAGGAAGAGTGGGAATACGCCTGCAAGGGCAAGAGCAATCGCAGCTTCCCGTACGGAAGGAGCTGGGATGCCAACCGCTGCAACACCGAGGACGGTGAAGGCAACGACCGCGAGATCGCCTTGGCCGGCACCTTCAAGGGCTGCCGGAGTCCCTTCGGGGTGATCGACATGAGCGGCAACGTCAGCGAATGGACAGCCAGCAGGTACCAGCCGAACGCGGGAGCGCGGACCTACAAGGGCGGCTCCGCCATGCGTCCCAACTGGGCCACCCGCTGCGCCGCGCGTTCGAGCCTTTCGCCCGGCGCCAGGAAGTCAGACCTCGGGTTCCGCTGCTGCGCCGGTTCCAAGTGAGAGACCGATCCTGTGATCATTTCGCCTTCTCGGCGATCCTGATACAGTTGCGGCCGGCCTTCTTGGCATCGTAGAGCGCGTCGTCGGACGCCTTGAGCAGGTCCTCGACCGTCTCGATCGCATCGTCGGGGACGACCGACAGGCCGATGCTGACCGTCACCTTGACGCTCGTCCCGTCATGTTCGACCTTGGTCTTCTCGACCTCGGAGCGGATCCGTTCAGCCACGACCAGGGCCTGTTTACTGTCGGTCTCCGGCAGGGCGATCACGATCTCCTCTCCGCCGTAGCGGGCGACGATGTCGACCTGGCGGACGTTCTCCATGAGCAGATCGGCGATCTTCTTCAGCACCTGGTCGCCGATCGGATGGCCGTAGTTGTCGTTGACCCGCTTGAAGTGATCCAGATCCAGCATGAGCAGGGCCAGCGGATTGCGGTAGCGCTCCGCCCGCTGGAACTCGTAACCGATGCGTTTGTTGAAGTACATGCGGTTGAAGATGCCCATCAGCGGGTCGGTGGTGGACAACTCCTGCAGGTGTTCGTTCACGGCCCTGAGTTTCTCGTTGGCGCTCACCAATTCGTCCTGCAAGACCTTCAGCCGGAGCATGGATTTTACCCGGGCTTCGAGCTCCAGCGGGTTCAAGGGCTTGATCAGGTAGTCGTCAGCACCCATCTCCAGGCCTTCCACCTTGGTCTGGACGTCGTCGCGGGCGGTCATCAGGATGACCGGCACGAATCCAAAGCTCTTGTTCCCCTTGATGATGCGACACACCTGGTGGCCGCCCATGCCGGGCATCTCTACGTCCATGAGCAACAGGTCGGGCTTCTCGTCCAGGATCAGCGCCAGCGCCTTCTGCCCATCTTCACACTCGACGATCCGGTAGCCCGCGGTCTCGAGCATCTCGGCAACCCAGCGCCTGGCCACCGGATCGTCGCCTACCACCATGAGTTTGTTGGCCATGGACACACCACCTCACTAACCATCCACAATAGAAAGCTCTTTACAGGTTGTCAATTCGATTCCACACGCGCGGGACCACGCCGATTGACGTGCCGGCGGAACGCTGGTATGAAATGCCTTGCGAGAATATCATGGATGCGCCACAGCCGATCTACCCTGCACGTTCCAAGACCCGCCTGCCCGTCCTCGGCCTGGGCCTGATCACGACGGCCGTCGCACTGTTCGGGGTCTGGGCCGTCAGTCAGGCGACCGACGATTTCAACATCATGGGCTTCTATTACTTCTACATCTTCCCGGTGGGAGCGCTGATAGTCGGCATGGCGGCTGGAAGCGGATACGGCCTCGGCTCCTGGTGGACCGGTATCCGCATCTCGCGCGGCCTGCTATTGACGGTGGTGCTTCTGCAGTTCCTGGCCTACTTCGCGGCCCAGTACATCGTGTACCTCTACCTGGTCGACGAGTCCGGTGACGAGATGGGCTTTCTCGAGTTCTTCGACATCGTGACCCGGCAGTTCTCGTTCAAGGAGCAACACGGCGACGGATACGGGGATCCCATGGGCGCCTGGGGCTACGCCTTCCGTTTGCTCGAGATCGGGGGATTCGTGCTGGGCGGGATGGTGGCTCCGCTGTTGCTGCGCTCCAGGTCCTACTGCGAACAGTGCCAGGTCTACATGCGTTCGCGGCAACTGGTGTTGCTGCCGGCGGGAGCCGAGGTCAAGAAGATCAAGCGGAAGGACACCAATGGCCAGGCAGCCTACGAGGCGGAGAACGAGGAGGCCTGGGAGACGGGCATGCGCCAGTTGGAACAACTACGCCAGCACGGAGAAGCAGGCCGCACCGCCGAGTTCGTGAAGATCCTGGACGAGTATGCGCCCGACCGCAAGACCATCAACAAGCTGACCACCCGCGTGCCGGTCCACCTCGACGCCTGTCCCACCTGTCACCAGGGGCTGCTGCGGGCAGTCCAGTTGAGCGGTCAGGGAAACAAGATCCAGCGCAAGGACCTGGGACACAGCCCGGTGACACCGGGCCTGGTGCGCGATCTGAAGGCCTGGGACACGTAGGTAGCCGCCCATGTCGACCGGTACATGCTCGACTACGAGCGTCCTTGAGATTCCGGCTACTCGACCTTGATGTACGCGGTGCGCACCCGCCTGTTGCCGTCGTGCTGGTGTCGGTCGATCACTTCCATCCGCCGAGGGCCCTTCCAGAAGCCCATCCACAGGGTGAACCCCTTGTAGGGATAGTTGGCCGGCACGACCATCTCGTAGTCATCCTGGATGATCTCACCCTTCTTCCACTCGCTTGTGGGATACAGGCCGCCCATCGGGGCGTGGTCGCCGAACACCCGGTGGGCGCCGCCCTGGGGTCCGTCGCCGTGGATGAACACCAGCCAGTCGTCGCCGACCGGTGCCAGGCAGCGGAAGAAGTACGAGACGGTCAGCGACTGCCCCTTGCCCACCTGCGTCGGGGCGACCTTGTAGCCGAGCAACTCGATCTCGTCTCCGAAGTTCACCTTCAGGCGGCGTACACCTTCGGGCAGCTCGTGAAGGATCTTCTCACGGACCATCCTCTCGCCTTCCGGGTCCCGCTGGGTGGACACCAGGCAGGAGAAGGGGTGCTTGTCGAAGACCACGTACAGGGACTTGCCGATCCGCTTATTGACCTTCGGCCTGAGGTCGGCCAGGAGCGCCCGGCAATCCCGGCCGTATCCGGCGCCCAGGATCATGAACGAGCGCTCCGGTCTCTTGAGGAACTGGATCGCTTTGTCCAGGTTGGGTTGGTCCGACCGAGAGAGATCCTCGGCCCGGTTGTCGAAGTAGAACGAGACCGACCGGCTCAGCCAGCCGTTGTACTGGGCCACGGGCGCATTGCCGTCGCTGGCCCGCATGTAGGCCCGGTAGAGGGGCTCCTGGGTGAAGGTGTCGGTCACCCGGGGAAGGATCCAGGCGGTCAGGAATACGCACACCGCGGCCGCGACCGCGGTCATCATCGCGAAGATCGGCACGCCCACCCGGCGGCGGAAGAACAACCAGACCAGGATCAGCAACCACAGGCCGCCCGTGACGGCGAAGAAGGGATAGGGGTTGAGCCGGGCGGGCAACGGCCAGCCGTAGTAGTAGTCGAACAGGTGGATGAACCACTTGTAGTCGTGCAGGATGTCGGCCAACAGAACCGCGGCGATGGGCAGGCCGAGCATGACCGACAGCCGCATCCAGGCCCGGTCTTGGATGTCCGTCGCGCGGTCCAGGTAGACGCCGATGATCACCGCCAGGAAGGGCACCACCGGGAAGATGTAGTGGTGGAACTTGGTCTGGAAAAGGGAGAAGGCCGCATACGGCACGGCCGCTGAGAGGAACACCCACAGGTTGCGTCTTCCCCTGCCCTCCAGGTCGGCGGCGCCCCACTTGAGCAGCCTGATGATCGCGGCCGGCAGCAGGGCCACCCAGGGGAAAGTGGCGAAAGCGAGCTGCCTGACGTAGACGTCGAAGGTGCCCTCGGGCTTGCCGATTGTCCCTGCGGCCCGGTCGAAGTGGTGGTAGACGACCGCCTCGCGTAAAAAAGGCCAGCCGTGCTTGACGATCATGTACACGTGCCAGGGCAGGACGATGACCAGCGCTGCGCCGATTCCGATCCACAGAGTGCGCGGGCTGTAGTTCATCTCGGCCACGGCGTCGCGGCCCATCCAGTACACCAGCAGAAGGGCGAGCACGCACACGCACAGCATGGCCGCGAAGGCCGGGTCCTTGACGGTCAGGAAGAACAAGGCCGCGCTGCCGAGAAGCAGCGCGCCGGACCCCAGCCAGTGCCGGCCGCCCACCCTGCGGAAGAAGGCGGTGTCCCAGCGAAGCACCAGGTAGACGAACAGGATCCCGGCCGGGATGAACAGCGCCAGCAGCCACTTGGACAGGAAGGCGCAGGCGACGAGGATGTAGAACACCACCACGTCCCCCGGGCGCCCGGCCCGGGAGCGGGCCAGGAAGTAGTAGCCCACCGAAGGCGCGCAGAAGGCCACGAACGGCATGTCGAACATGACCTGGTGGGCCAGAAGGGCGTACATGGGGCAGGTGGCCAGCACCAGGGCCGAGTACACCCCCGCCCGTCTCGAAAACAGGCGCGAGACCCAGCAATAGGTCAGCAGCACACCCAAGAGCGCCAGCAGAAAGGTGGGCAGGCGGCCGGCGAAGTGCAGCAGGGGGTCATCGGGGCCGGTGATGCCGAAGACGGCGAACGAGAGGCGTAATCCCCACAATGGCAGGATGGGTTTGGACCACCAGCGGTTCTGCCCGCGATAGGTGGGATCCATCCAGGTCCCATGGTCGGCCATCTCCTTCGCCACCTGGGAGTAGTGCGGCTCCCACGGGTCCCAGAAGGCGTACGAGCCCAGGTTGGGCAGGTAGATGGCGCATACGAACCCGGCCAGCAGGACCATCGCCACCAGGTCCCGTCTGCCGGCCAGTTTGCGCAAGCGCGCGCCCATATTTGAATTTTCTCCTGAAAATCAGTATCAAACCAGATCAACCGGGTGGTGTCAACGATTCCAGGACTCCTGGTGAAGGTTCACACCACTGACAGCGGTGTCATACCCTGCGGTCCGGTCCTCAAAGGCATTCCCGACAATTCAAGGGGTTATCCGATGGCACGACGATTGCTTGGACTTGCATTCGTGTCGTTACGTCGTATAGAATACCGTCATATCGGTTTGGCAAGCCAGATTCTTTGGCGTCCACTCTCCAGGAGGAAAATACGATGAAAAGATTTTTCCCGAAACTCTGTGTCGTTTTGCTGACGGTCGGTCTGGCATCGGCATCGGGCTGCACCGTCACCGAGTCAGAGAACGTCAAGACGTCCGGCATGTGGGCTCATTTCGTCATCGATCATCATCCCGATGACCTGGTGGTGGCCTGGGCCGCTTTGCGGGTCGGGGGACAGTTGGGAACGATCATCGACCTGACCGGCGGGGACAGCATGGAGTGCAATGGCACCCACATGACGGAGTACGTCGAAGTGCTCACGAACATGCACTGGTCGCGGGCCGAGATATCACCGGATACGGATGGAATCTACGATTTCACCTTCATCCGACCCGATGAGGAAGTCATCACTACGGTGGTGACACCTTCCTTGCCGGTTATCATCGAAACCGATCCACCGGTGACAGTGGGTGCCGGTGACATGATCACCGTAACCTGGGATGCCACGGACGCCGGGGACCATATGAACTTCTTCGTCTCCGGGACCTGCATCAAGAACATCGGGGAACTCGACAAAGAAGACGACGGCGAGTACCAGCTTTCGGCCCTGGAGGACTTCGATCCCCAGGATCCCACGGAATGCACCGTCACACTAGAGCTTCGCAGATGGGTCGAGGGAGACGTGGCCTCTGATTTCCAGGACGGCTACACCGAAGCCAAGCGCATGGACGCCGTCACGTTCAACTACGAGTAGCGACTACGAGTAGCGACGGGACCGGGCATGACCCGGTCCCGTCGATTCGATCAGATCGAGAAGGATCCGGGCTGCCGTGGGGGGGTACGAACATCCCGGACCCTGGTTCCAAAGGAACCGATCTTAGTGTCCACATGTGAACCCGAAATGTCAAGAAGGGAGTATCCACTTCGATCCAGTGACCACTGCAATTCAGCACTTGACTGGAGGGCATCCTGGAGACGAGAATAGCGTTTGTCACTGCAAGGAGGAACCGCATGCGCAAGGTTCTGGCGTTCACACTGGCAGCCGTGGTTGTTGTGATGTTCTCGGGCTGCGCCTGGGAGTCGAGCTTCCCAGACGCCGGCGACGACGATTCCGGCACGGGCGGGGACCTGGCGCCCGGGTACCCCGAAGGGCCTTACGGGACCGGACTCGATGACACGATCGAGAACTTCCAGGTCGAACGCGTCTCCTGCCAGGGAGACACGGGAGTCGGCCGGCCCTGGCGACTCGGCGAGTTCCTCGGCTCCAGGGCCATCCTGGTCGCGGTGCACGCCGGCTGGTGCGGGTTCTGCAAGCAACAGGCCACGACGATGGAGGCCGATATCCAGGAGCCGTACGGAGACCAGGGCCTGGAAATCATCCTGCTGATGACCGAGGATCCTGACTATAGCACCAACCGCCAGACACTCCTGGACTACTCCTGCTACTACCGCCGGCAGTACGGCCTCAGCTTCACGATGGGCATCGACCCGGGCGGCGCCGCGACCGGAAAGTACTCCGACGGCCTACCGCTGAATATATTGCTCGATGAGGACATGTCCATCCGCTACAAGTTCACCGGCCTGAATCCCGACTCGGGAGCGTTGCAGGACAACATCGAGGGTCTGCTTCGAGGGCCTGCTCTATGAGTGATCCCTGCTCCACGTGGCGCTGGTCGATCCTCTGCCTCGTCGTCTGCCTGGCCGGGTGCGCGACCGGAAGCGGCGCCAGGATCGAAGAGGCTGAGCAGCCGGCCGGACAGAAAGCCGAAAAGAGGGCGAAACCGGCGGTGGGCGATTTCAGCCTGCGAGACCTGAAGGGCAACACCGTCCGGCTGTCAGACTACTTCGGCAAGGTCGTGCTGGTCGCCTTCTGGGCCACCTGGTGCGGGCCCTGTCATATCGAGCTGCTCCAGTTACAGGCCATCTTGGAGCGTCACCGCGAAAAGGGCTTCATTCTGCTGACCGTCAGCGTGGATACGGCAGACAAGGAGAGCGAGGTCCGCCAGTTCGTCCGGCGCTACCGTTACGAGTTCCCGGTGCTCCTGGACCAGTCGTCCGAGGTGACCGACCGCTTCCACCCGACCATGGAACTGCCCTACTCCATGCTTCTCGACCGCAAGGGCCGCATCGCCGCACGGCACCAGGGCTACAGGCCCGGCGACGTGGAAGGGATCGAAAAGAAAATCATCGGGTTGCTTTCGAACCAGTAAGCCATGAAGAGCGTCATCTTCCCGTTCCTCTGCGTGCCCATCGCGCTGCTGGCGACACCGGCGGGGGCGTTCGAGTTCGACTTCCCGTGGATCGACGCGCCCTCCTCGTTCCAGATCACCTTGACCTCCGTCTTCGACTACCACGACGACAACGTCAACGAGTTCGTCGATGACGACGACTACTACGACCTCCGCAACCGGTTGAACCTCGATCTCTCAGTGGATCGCTTCTCGTTCTCCGGCCGGCTGGACACCAACACGTTCTTCGGCGCGCCGCTCCCGGACCGCAACACGGTCAACCAGCCCTATCTGGACCGGTACACCCCCGAGAAGCTGTCCGCCTCGTACAACGGCCGGGACCTGAAGGCGACCATCGGCGATTTCTACGCCACCATCGGCCGCGGGCTGGCGCTCAACATCCGCAAGACGGACCAGCTCGGCGAGGACAACACCCTGCTGGGAGGCAAGGTCTCCTACCGCCTCGGGCCATTCGAGGTCATGGCGCTCTCCGGATTGAGCAATCCGGCGAACATGGACCTGTTCGAAAAGACCATCAAAGATCCCTACGACCTCGTCAGCGCGGGCAGGGCGAGCCTGCGGATCGCGGATACCGTGACCGTCGGAGTTCACGGGGTCGGGTTCGTGTTCGCTCCCCTGGGGCGCAACGACCAGTCATACTTGCTGCCGGACTACACGGTCATAGCCGGAGCCAGGGTCGAGGTGCCGGACCTGTCCGAGGTGGCCAGCCTGTATGCCGAGATCAACTGGCTCGGCCGCATGCCCAGACCTGGCCTCGCCGACGATTCACCGGATCTGGACCACGGGTGGGCCGGATATCTCAGCGCGAGCTTCTACCTGGGCGACGACTGGACCCTGGTTGCCGAGGCTAAATCATACGCCGATTTCTACGCAGGGACGATCACCTCCGAAGACGGCGCGCGCTACGCATCCAGCCGGATACAGTATCTGCGTCCGCCCACCCTGGAGCCGGCGACCATGGAGGTGGAGAACAACTTCGACCTGACCGGCGGCCGGCTGCAGCTGGAATACAGGCCCGGCGGCGGAGACACCCTGCTGTTCGCCACCTACTCCGGCTTCTGGGCCGAGGACCTGGCGAACGCCGGCGACCGCTGGATCTACCACACGAACGCGGGCGTGGAGCAGGACTTCTGGAAAACCGGGCGGGCACGGTTGACGGTCGGGCTGAGGGAGGAGGCGCCGCAGTATCCGGGCAGCAACAGGTATCACCTGTTTTATTTCGACGCCGTGGTCAAGGTGCCGATCGGCGCGCGTCACAGCATCGATCTCCACGGGACCAACTGGATGGTGCACAAGCTTCTCGGGGGCGAGGCCTTGGACTATCTCCAGGGCGAGTGGACGCTCGGCTATGCATGGTCGCCCTGGCTGTCCACGAGCGCGATCTTCGGCTACGACACGTTTCCGTCCAGTGGTGACAAGAGGCAGCTGTTCCTGGCGGGAAGCGTGTCGATCAACCTCTGGGGCGACTACCTGCTTCGCGTTCTGTTCGGCCAGATACGAGGCGGGCCGATCTGCGTCGACGGTGTCTGCAGGGTGCTGCCGCCATTCGCCGGGGTGAGGGCCGAGTTGACGTTGCGATTCTAGGCCGAAGTTCCTGGAACAACCACGTAAGGCGCCAGCGGAAAGGCCAGCACCTGGTCGATCCGCTCCCTCTCGCACAGCAGCATCAGCAGCCGGTCCACGCCAAGGGCGTTTCCGCCTGCCGCGGGCATGCCCTGCTCGAGGGCCTGCAGGAAGTGCTCGTCCAGGGGAGACGTCGGTCTGCCGGCCCGTTCGCGCTCGAGCACCTGGGCCTCGAAGCGTCGGCGCTGCTCTTCCGGGTCGGTCAGCTCGCCGTAGCCGTTGCACAGCTCCAGTCCGCCTGCGTACAGCTCGAAGCGCTCGGCCACGGCCGGATTGTCTGGCCTCAGCCGGGCCAGGGCGGCCATGGGCGCAGGGTAGTCGAAAAGGAACACCGGGCCCATGTCCGCCAGGGCCGGCTCCACCCGGGCCACCAGGGCCAGATTGACCAGGTCGTCCGGGCGATCATCGCCGGCGGGCGGGATCCCCGCGGCCGAGAGGGCCTTTCGCAGGCCGGCCGCATTCCAGTCGGCGGGCGCATCCACGCCGGCCAGGTCCGCCAGGGCCTGCCTGACGGTCATACGCCTGAAAGGAGGCTCGAGATCCACCGCCGAGCCGCAGCGCTCGAAGGCGGTCCTGCCCGTGACCTCCCGGGCCACCTCGCGCACGAGCGCCTCGGTGCGGTCCATGGTCCGCTCGACCGTGGCGCCGGCCTCGTACCACTCCAGGCCGGTGAACTCCGGGTTGTGCAGCACGCCCATCTCTCCGTTGCGGAAGAACGGACAGAGCTGGTAGATGCTTCCGAGGCCGGCGGCCAGCAAGCGCTTCATGTGGTGCTCGGGCGAGGTGGACAGGAAGAGGTCCTTCGATCCGTCGTCGAGCTGCAGGAGGGTGCGGAAGCTCTCCAGGTGCAAAGCCGGATCAGGGGCGGTCACCAGGCTGGGAGTGGTCACCTCCAGGAATCCGTCGCGGTCGAAAAAGGCCCGGATGTCCGCCAGCAGGCGGGCGCGGACGCGCAGGCAGGCGAGCGGGATCACGACTCCTCCTGGCCCGTAGGATAGCCCTTGCGGGTGAACATGACGAAGGCCATGGCCGGCCTCTTGGAAGCGTCCCGCATGGCGAACTGCATCCCCTCGAAGGTCCAACCCTCCCGGACCCACCGGTTGATGATCTGTTCCAGCTCATCATCGGTCACGATGCTCGTCTCGACAACCTTGTACTCCACCATGCAGCACTCCTTTTTTCGCCGGGGCGCCTTGAAGAACTGTATGATAACCCGCTCCAGGCGAGTTGAAAACAACGATCCTCGGTCCCGGTGGAGAAATCGATTGCCCCTGCGGGTCAGTTGCGATAGCCTGGTGTGCAAGCCGTGGGAGGTACGGGAGCCATGGAATTCGTCAAGGAGTATCTCGAGGAATACCTGGAACTGGGCGGAGAGGCGTTCGTCACCAAGTTCGACCACCCCTTCCTGCTCTATCCGGACCGCCACGGACACGGCGGCTTTCGTTCCTACCACACCCAGATGGCCGATCGCGCGGATGGCATCGACCTGACCGGCTCCATAGGGTCGCTGCGCGAATACCGGATCCTGGCCCCGGCCTCCTCGGGCCGGGAGCGACATGGACGCAAGCTCCTGGTGGGCCGCAGCGATGAGCGCGACCTGTCCATCGATCACTCCACCGTCTCCAAGCGCCACGCCTTCCTTCTCCTGGACGATGAGAAGAACTCTTACAAGCTGGGAGACGCCGGCTCCACCAACGGCACCTATCTCAACGGCAAGACGGTGGAACCGGGTGAACCGGTCTATCTGAACGACGGAAACGTGGTCTCCTTTGGAGACTGCGACTACCTCTTCTACTCGCCCGCGGGATTCACCGAGGTGCTCGGCAGGCTGGCTATGGAGACCTGATGCGCAGTGCCGCCAGCCCCAGAACCAGGAGCAGGAGCAGCCACCCCCCCTGAGATCGCGTGCTGCCACCGGTCAGGCAGCCGCACCCGTCGCCGCCGCCCTGGTCTCCGGTGTCTCCGGCCGCGTCGCCGGCGTCCTGTCCGCCCTGGTCGGCTCCGGGATCGGCGCCCGTATCCGCGCCCGTATCCGCACCGGCGTCAGCACCGGCGTCCTCTCCCCCGTCCGGGCCGGCGTCCACTCCGCCGTCGGGCTGCGCGGGCTCGTCGGGAACGCAGTAGCCGTCCTGGCAGTGGCTCTCGTCGGGGCAGTCGACCGCCTCGCACGGGTCCGCGGAGCAATCGCCGTCGATGCAGACCGAGCCATCGGGACAGTACACTCCCTGGCACGGGTCGGCCGCGCACTGACCGTCGACGCAGATCTGGCCCTCGGCGCAGATCATGTCAGCGCACAGGCTGTCTGTGCAGACGCCCTCGACGCAGACCTGCCCGGCGCCGCAGGCGGCGCAGACGAGGTCCTCGCAGCCCCCGGCCCGGCAGTATTGGCCGTCCGGGCAATCGACGCCAAAGCAGGGATCGGACTGGCAGACTCCTTCGACGCAGCGCTGGCCCTCGGCGCACTCGTTGCCCGGGGTGTAGCAGTCGGCGTTCACGCAGATGCCCATGCGGCAGTCCTGGCCTTCAGGGCACTGGATGCCCCCGGTCTCGCACACGTCCACGCAGCGGCCGGAATCGTCGCACTCTTCGCCCGGCGGGCAGTTGATGCCGCAGCAGGGATCGGTGACGCACCAGTCGTAGACGCAGGTGAAGTTGCCCGAACACTCGCCCGCGCTGCACGGAGCCGCGCAGTCGCCGCACAGGCAGACCTCGTAGATGTCGCACAGGTCACCCTCGTCCGTCAGGCCGTCGCAGTCGTCGTCCAGGGCGTTGCACCATTCGGGCACCGGGCCCCTCCCTCCGGCGCAATCGATCCAGTACCCCTCGGAGCTGCATATCTGGACTCCCGAGATGCACTCGCCCACGTCCGAGCCGCACTCTCGCTGCTCCCCGGGCTCGCACTCGTCACCGGAGCCGCAGACGTCGTCCTCGTCCACGTCCCCGTCGCAGTCGTTGTCCCGGCCGTCGCAGACCTCCTCCGATCCGGCATAGCCGCCCTCGCAGGGGCCCCACAGGCCGTTCTCGTCGCAGGTCTGGATGCCGGCGATGCAGTCGCCCGCGTCGTTGCCGCACGGCCGCTGCTGGCCGGGCACGCAGGCGCTCCCGCAGTCGTCGTCCCAGCCGTCCACCAGCCCGTCGCAGTCGTTGTCGATCCCGTCGTCGCAGATCTCGGGCCCTTCGTCCTCGTCTGTCAGACCGTCGCAGTCGTTGTCCAGGTCGTCGCAGTTGATCTCGTCTCCGGGAGCGACCTCTCCGATACAGATCAGGTTGCCGCCGCTGCACAGCCGGCTGCCGTACTCGCACACGCCTTCGTCGGTCGAGCCGCACTGCTGGCCGAGCTGGGGATCGCTCTCGTCGATCGCCCCGTCGCAGTCGTCGTCGTAGCCGTTGCAGCGCTCGGTCGCGCCCGGGTTGATGGACGCGCGGGTGGCGCCGGTGCAGCCCTGCATGGCCTCTGTGCCCGAGTCGCAACAGTCGGAGCAGTTGGTCCAGCCGTCTCCGTCTAGGTCCGGGAAGCCGTTGTCGATAACACCGTCGCAGTCGTTGTCCACCCCGTCGCATACCTCCTGAGACGGCTGCACCTGGGCGTTGCAGACAAGCCCGTTCCCGGCCGCGTTGCACACCAGTTGGCCCATGGCCACGCACCCGCCGACCTGCTCGGTGCACAGGTCGCCCTTGGCCGGCCAGTCCTCGTCGACCTGGTCGTTGCAGTTGTTGTCCCGGTCATCGCAGATCTCCACAAGGGCCTCGGCGATGATCTGGTCCATGGCCTGCTGGAGCTGGCTCTGGCTGCCGGCCTGGTAGTAGCTTCCCGTCCCCCCGGCCGAGGCCACGTTGTTGAGCACCGTGGGGTTGGCGCCCGAGCCGAAGCCGATCACGAAGGTGCGTACGCCGCCGGCGAGCAGGTCGGAGGCTGCCTGGACGGGATCGCTGTTCGGGCTGCCGGCGCAGGTGTCGGACCCGTCGCTGATCAGCATGATGAAGTTGCGGCGGTCGGGGTCCTTTAGCTGCCGGTACTGGTTGAGCGCGGCCAGCGAGACCGCCAGGGGGGTCATCCCGATGCAGCTGCCGTACGGCGGGTGGCTGGCGAGCCCGCTCATTATCGCCGAGTAGGTGTTGATGCCCACGTCCACGTAGACCACCCCGACGCCGCAGCCGTCGTCCGAGGGGAACATGTCCAGGCCGAACCGCAGGGCGTGGTCGTAGTTACTGACGATGAAGTCGATCGCGCCGGTGGCATCGGCCCACTTGGTGTTGCTCGTGCAGCCGTTCCAGTGCATGCTGCCCGAGCGGTCCAGCAGGATCATCATGTTCGGCATCTCGCACTGCTGGGCCAGGGCGGTGGGTGGAAGCATCAGTAAAAGGATCGAGATCGGTATTACCAGACGTTCCGGTCTCATCGTGTACCTCCGTTCGACGATCGCCGAAGACGATGCTCATTACCAATCCTCATCCGTCACCCCGTCGCAGTCGTTGTCGACCCCGTCTTCGGTGGTCCACCCGTCCGAATAACCCTCGTCCTGGGGGGTGCCGGCCACCGCGTTGCACATCGTGCCGCTGCCGTCTGCGTTGCAGACGGTGTATCCCAGGCTCAGGCACAGGCCCGTGCCGGCCTGGCAGTTGTTGCCCAGGGCGAAGCCCTCGTCGGTGCTGTTGTTGCAGTTGTTGTCGAAGCCGTCGCAGATCTCGGGCTGGGGCTGCGGGGCCGTGCACGGGCCTTGCTGGCCGTTGATGCAGAAACGGAAGCCGTCCCCGCACGCGCTCGAGCAGGCCAGGGACCAGCCGTCGTCGATGTGGCCGTTGCAGTCGTCATCATCGCCGTCGCACTGCTCGGGGGAGCCCGAGGGCGGGTCGGCGGTGCAGAGGGCCTCGGTGCCGTCGGCCGAGCACACGTAGACCCCCTGGGTGTAGCACTCGCCCACCCCGTCCGAGCACTGCATGCCGAGGGGGAAGGTCTCGTCGTCCTGGCCGTCGCAGTTGTTGTCCAGGCCGTCGCACAGCTCCGGTTGGGGGTTGATCACCGGCGCGTTGCACTGGTAGCCGCCGCCCAGGTCGCAGGTGGTAATCCCGGTGGAGTAGCACTCGCCCAGTCCGATCGAGCAGGAATCCCCCAGCCCCGCGAAGTCCTCGTCGGTCCGGCCGTCGCAGTCGTCGTCCAGGCCGTTGCAGAACTCGACGGTGCCGGATCCCGCCACCGCGTTGCAGTAGGTGCTCATATCGTCCGGGCTGCACACGATGGCCCCGGGCCGGACGCAGATGCCCACGCCGGCGGCGCACGGCTGGAGCAAATCCAAAAAGTCTTCGTCGTACTCGCCGTCGCAGTCGTTGTCCCGGCCGTCGCACAGTTCGGCGATAGAGGGCACCTCGCCCTCGCACGGGCCCCAGCGGCCGCGGATGCAGAACTTGGAGCCCATGGAGCACTCGCCCACGTCGGTGCCGCAGGCCTCGAACAGGCCGTCGAGGCACTCGCAGCCCTCGTCGGTTTGCTGGTCGCAGTCGTTGTCCAGCCCGTCGCAGATCTCGTCCTCGGGCATGCGCGCGCCCACGCACTCCCTCCAGGTTCCGTCCACGCATTCCTGGGTCCCGGCGTAGCAGATGCCCACGTTCAGGCCGCAGGGCCGGTCGGTCCCGGTGCAGGGGCAGCCGTCGTCCACGGCCCCGTCGCAGTCGTTGTCCAGGCCGTCGTCGCAGATCTCGTCGAGGGGCGGGGTGCCGCCCTGGCAGTTGCTCCACAGGCCGTCCTCGTCGCAGTCCTGCGCGCCCGGGGTGCACTCTCCGAGCGCCGATCCGCAGGCGCGGGAGTCGCCCTGGCCGCACGGGCAGCCGTCGTTGACCGCGCCGTTGCAGTCGTTGTCCAGGTCGTCCGAGCAGTCCTCGGACTCGGCCGGCTGGCGCCCTCCCTGGCACTCGCCCCACCGGCCGTCCTCGCAGTGCTGTTCGCCCTTCACGCAGTCGCCCACGTCGGTGCCGCACGCCTGCTTGTCGCCGGGGTTGCACGGGCAGTCCTCGTCCACGAGGTCGTCGCAGTCATTGTCGATGCCGTCGCATTTCTCGGGCGCCCCGGGGTGGATGTCGGCCCGGTTGTCGTTGCAGTCATCGTAGCCCTCGCGCCTGTCGCAGTAGCCGTCGCCGTCGAAATCGGTGCACTTGGGCCGCTCCTCGCACCGGCCGTCCTGGCAGCGGTAGCCTTCCTGGCAGTCCCATTCGTCCTCGCACGTGGGGCCGCCGTCGGGCGGCCGCGCGGTGTCGGAACCGCAGCCGGCCGTCAGGAACGAACCGAGCGTCAAGACCATGAAAACCCGTCGGATCCTGCTCATGGTAGTCCTCTCGCCGTCAGGTGTTGGAACATCGGCACTTCATACCCAAATGATATCCGATATGAGGCGAAAAGGTCAACCGGAGTACCGCATCCATCTTTCGCGACGCAGAAGCGCCAGCATCGCCAGCAGAAAAAGCAGCCCGCTGAAGGGCCGGGACCCGAGGCCGCAGCCGCATCCGGTCGGGGTGGCCAGGTAGGGCTCCGGGCGGCCGTCCACGCCTCCGTCGGTCGTGCCTCCGCCATCGTCTTCAGGCCCGATCCCGCCGTCGCCGTCTTCCGGATCTCCGTCCACATCCCCGTCCGGACCACCGTCCGGCCCCGTGCTGGACCACGAGCAGGTGCCGCCCTCGCAGGCGGCGCCCTGGGGGCACTCGACGTACAGGCACGGATCCGGACCGCAGGAGCCGTCCTGGCAGGACTGTCCGGCCGGGCAGTACACCTGGTCGCACGGGTCGGCAAGGCAGACGCCCTCGACGCATATAATGCCCGGCGGGCAGGTGACCCAGACGCAGCGACTGGCCAGGCACTGGCCGAAGTAGCAGACCTCGTCCGGCTCGCAGTCGGAGCACCCGGGCTCGACGCACTCGCCTTCGAGGCAGTACAGCCCTTCGTCGCAGTCCACGCCGGCGCAGAGGTCGAGCACGCACGCGCCGGCTACGCACAGCTCTCCGTCCAGGCACTCCCTTCCGGGCGAGAAGCAGTCCTCGAACACGCATGTTCCGAGCCGGCACTCCTGGCCCTCGTCGCACTGGACCGCGTCGTCCGCACAGGGATCTGAGCAGTTGACCTCCTCCTGGTTGGGATCGCAGGCCAGGCCGGTCGGGCACTCGTGAGCGCAGCAGAACGGCAGGCACCAGCCCTGGCGGCAGACCCTGCCCGGCTGCTGGCAGACGCCGGCTGCGCAGGCGGCGGCGCACACCCCGCACAGGCACTGCTGTTCGGCGGCGCAGTGGGCCACGTCCTCGTCCAGCATGCCGTCGCAGTCGTCATCCTTCCCGTTGCAGGTCTCGGCCGTGGTCTCGCCCGTCTCGCAGAACTCGCCGCCGTCCCGGCACACCGAAGGCGCCTCGCAGTCCCCGGCCCCGCAAGCGACCGGAATCCAGTCCTCGTCCGCCACCCCGTCGCAGTCGTCATCCAGGCCATCGCAACCGTCGAACGGATCCGGGTCGCAACCCCCGCTGTCCGTGGCCAGGATGGCGCCGTGGCTGCCCACCATCCAGCCGCGCCGGGCGTCGGGAAACGCCAGGCCCTGGATCGAGCGGGTCGTGGGCGTCGGGAGCCGGATCCAACTCGCCCCTCCGTCCCGGGTGGCGAAGAGCACTCCGCCCGCGCCGGCCGCCAACCCGTGCGAGGCATCTCCGAAGGCCACGGCCTGCAAGTCCCCATCCGTGGGCAGGTCGGTCGCCTGCCAGCTCTCTCCACCGTCGCCGGTGGACAGCACGGTGCCGCGCGCGCCGACCGCGAAGCCGTTCTGCGGATCTTTGAAGGTCAGCGCCAGGAGGTCTGCCGATGTGACGCCGGTGACCAGGGACCAGCTCTCGCCCCCATCCTCTGTCCGCACCAGGCTGCCCTGGTCGCCGGCCGCCCAGCCGTGCGATTCGTCCAGGAACCAGACGGAGTGCAGCCACTTGGAGGTGGCCGAGTCCTGTTCCCGCCAGGTCTGGCCGCCGTCGTCCGTGGCCCAGACCGCGCCGGCGAATCCCACCGCCCAGCCGTGGGACGCGTCGGGAAAATGTACAGAGTAGAACGCATGCGGCGCCTCGATCACCTGGACCGTCCAGGAAAGACCCCCGTCGTCGCTGGCCAGGATCCGCCCGCCTCCGAACTCCGAGGCTCCCACGGCCCAGACGTGCTGTTCGTCGACCGCCCAGACCCCGGACAGCCGGGCATTGGTCGGGGAGTCGCCGGGTTGCCAGTTCCGCCCGCCGTCGCGGGTCGTGAACACCTGTCCTCCGTCCCCGACGGCGAAGCCGGTCTGGCCGTCCGCGAACGACACAGTCCTGAACCAGCCGGCGGCCGGGCCGGAGATGCGCTCCCAGCTCTGACCGCCGTCCTCGGTGGCCAGCAGGACCCCGCCGTCGCCGGCCACCCAGCCGTGATCCGGATCCGCGAACCAGACAGCGTCCAGGTTATCGGTCACGCCCGCGTCCCGGGCCTGCCAGCTCAGTCCCCCGTCTTCCGTTGCGAGCAGGGTCCCCTGGTCGCCGACGGCCCAGCCGGTGTCCCGGTCGAGCATGGTGAGCGCGCGGAGGTCGCGCAAGGTTCCCAGGTCCTCGAGCCGCGTGAACGACAGTCCGTCTTGGCTGACGACCACGGTGCCGTTGTTGCCGACCGCCACGATGTGCAAGTCTGTCAAGTCTGTAATCACGGCCACCGAGTGCAGCGTGTAGTACGTCCCGCTGGTGGCCCTCTCCCAGCTCAGACCGCCGTCCAGGGTCCGGTAGATCGCTCCCCCCTCTCCCGCCACCGCGCCTACCAGCCCGTCCGCGAACTGGACCGCCCGCATGTCCTGGTAGGTGCCGATGTCCTGGCGGGCCCAGGTCCGACCCCCGTCGAGGGTCCGCAGTACCAGTCCCGAGTCTCCGGCCGCCCAGCCCACCCGGGGGTGGACGAAGCTGAGGCCGTATAGGTCCTCCGAGGTACCCGAACGCTGGGGCCTGAACGTATGGCCCCCGTCGGTCGTGCGCCAGATCTCGCCGCCGCCGCCGACCGCCCAGCCGGTCAGGGAGTCGAGCAAGTGGACCGCTCGCAGGTCAGACCTTGACGGAGCGCGGGACCACGCCCACGACTCCCCGGCGTTGTCGCTGAATGCCGCGGCGCCGTCCTGTCCGACGATCACCAGTCGCCCGTCGGCAGTTCCAGAGACGGCGTGAAGATCATGGCCGTGCGTCCGAGGAAGCTGCCAGCTCCATGCGCCAGCTCCCGCGGGCAGCGGTGAGCCCACGGCCGCCAACAACAGTCCCCAAGACACCGCCACGATCCAGCGCGCGCGCATGGTCACGGTCAATCCCGTCCCTCGCCCAGGTACTTCTCGACCACCCAGCGGATCAGGCTGCGGGCCCCGTCGGAGATCTCGGTGAACTGGATCGCGAACCCGGCCGGAGCCTGCCGCTGGATCCAGACCACCTCCCCCTTGGCCCGCACCGGCGTGCTGATAAGCGGCAGGTGCAGTTCCAGGTCGACCAGCGTCTCCTCCTTCAAGGGCACCTCGGCCAGCAGGAACACCCCTCCGGTGCTGATGTCCTTGCTGTAGAAACGCCGGCTCCCCTGGTCAGTCTCCACCCGCACGATGACGCCCAGTGGAGCGCGTCTGTGTCTCCGACGTTCTTCGGGAGTCCTTGGTGGCATGGCAGCTCGACCTCGCACCGGGAATCCTAGCCCGCCCCGCCAACAGCGTCAACTGTCCGGTTCCGGTTGCGGAACACTCCCCTTTCCTCGTAGAATATACGGACGGAGGAAGGTGATGCGCACCATACATATCGTCGCGATGTTCTTCGCCCTGACGGCTGTCTCGCAGGCGGGCTGCGGGGTGGACGTGATCCACATCGAGGTGGTCGAGACCGGCCAGGCCGGCGGGATGGCGATCAGCTTTCCCGGGATGGGCAACTTCGGCTCCAGCCTGGGCAGCGCCCTGAGCGACAAGGACGTGGATCCGGGTGACGTTGACTCCATGAAGGTCACCGATGTCACCCTGGAGCTCACCTCCCAGGGCGGGCTCACCGACGACCTGAGTTTCCTGAAAGATCTGCGCTTCGAAGTGTCGGCCGAGGGCATGGGACCCGAGGAGCTGGCCTCCTGGACGTCCTTTGCCGAGGGCGACCGAAAGGTGGATCTCGAGGTGGCCTCCGACCTGGAGCTCAAGCCCTACCTGAAGGCCGGCTCCATGACCGTCTCGCTGGACGCCGAGCTCAGCTTTCCTCCCCCGGACGTGGTGGACCTCCAGGTGACCTTCAAGCTGCGCGTGGACGTGGACGTGATCTAAAAACTACTCCGGAAACACCGTCTGAAGTGCGCTGCGGTCGCCCGAGCCCATGGCCGCGATGTTGGCGTGGGTGTGCGGCAGCACGTTGCTTGCGAAGAAGCGGGCCGAGGCCATCCGGCCGTGGTAGAAGGCCGCCTCGGTGTTCTCGGCCAGCAGCTTGCCGCGGGCCTGCTCGTCGGCGGCGCCGGCCTTCTCGCAAATGGCGGTGAGCTTCTCAGAGGCGATCACGGCCGCCTGGAGAAGGTAGTAGGAGACCGCCAGGTGTCCGAAGGCCTCCAGGAACGGGGTGGCGTACAGCAGGGAGTAAGCGGGGTCCTTCATCAGCCCGCCGGCCAGGTCGGTAGCCGCCCTGGCGATGTCGTCCGCCCCCTGGGCCAGCCTGGCCATGGACTTGCCCAGCTCGGGGTGGTCTTTGTGCCCGGCGGCCAGCTCGCCTGCCATGCCCAGGAACTCCTTGAGGTACTCGCCCCGGTTGCGCGCGATCTTGCGGCCCAGCAGGTCCATGGCCTGGATGCCGTTGGTGCCCTCGTAGATCGAGGAGATCTTCTGGTCGCGGCAGTACTGCTCTACCGGGTACTCCTGGCAGTAGCCGTAGCCGCCGAATACCTGGATGGCCGTCTCGTTGACCCTGAAGCCCATGTCGGAGCCGTAGGCCTTGCAGACGGGGGTTAGCAGCTCGGCCAGGTGCTGGTTGCGGGCCCGCTCGGCCTCGTCGGGGGCGTTCTCGGCCATGTCGATGTACTTGGCCACCGAGTACATCAACGAGCGCATGCCCTCGGTCGCGCTCTTCATGTACATCAGCATGCGACGCACGTCCGGGTGGTTGATGATCGGGGTCCGCGGAGCGGTCGGGTCCTTGGTTCCCGGGGCGTCGCCCTGGGCGCGCTCGGCGGCGTAGCCCAGGGCGCTCTGGTAGGCCACGGCGCCCAGGGCCAGTCCCTGCATGCCGACCATCAGGCGCTCCTCGTTCATCATCTGGAACATCCCCGCCATGCCCTGGTTCTCGTCGCCCAGCAGCCAGCCCTTGCACCTGCCCTGGTCGCCGAAGTTCAGGGTGCAGGTGGGCGAGGCCTTCATGCCCATCTTGTGCTCGATGTTGCCGCAGGACAGGTCGTTGAGCTCGCCGATGTTTCCGTCCTCGTCGAGAAGATACTTGGGCACAACGAACAGGCTGATGCCCCTGGTGCCGGCCGGCGCGCCCTCGACCCGCGCCAGCACGGCGTGGATGATGTTGGGCGCCATGTCGTGATCGCCGGCGGTGATGAAGATCTTGTTGCCCGAGATGAGATAATGATCGCCGTTCCTCTTCGCGCCGGTCTTCAGGTTGCCCACGTCCGACCCGGCCGAGGGCTCGGTCAGGCACATGGAGCCGGACCACTCTCCGGTGAACATCTTCTCGCAGTATTGCTTGCGCAGCTCCTCGGTGCCGAACCTGTCGATCAGGTGGGCGGCTCCCTCGGTCAGCGTATGGGTCAGGAAGAAGGCGCAGTTGGCGCCGGCGAAGATCTCCGCGCTGGCGTACTTGAGCAGGTTGGGCAGGCCCTGTCCGCCGACGTCCTCGCCGTGGACCATGCCGATCCAGCCGCCCTCCACGTACTTGGGATAGGCATCCTTGAACTCCTGCGGCATGCTGACCACGCCGCCCTCGAATTGAGCGCCGACCTGGTCGCCGACCTTGTTGATGGGCGCCAGCACGTCGGTGGCGACCTTGATGGCCTCGTCCAGCACCATCTCGAACAGCTCCTGGTTGCACTCGGAAAAAGCCGGCAAATCGCACAGATCGCCCACTCCCAGCTGCTCGTATATCACGAACTGGACGTCCCGTTTGTTCACCGAGAATTCCGTAGTCGGCATCACTTCCTCCTTATGTTAGCCAATATACCTATCCAGCGCCGCCCTGGCCTGCTTGCGGAGTTTCTCGGCCAGCTCGGGGGGATTTTCGATCGAAGACCGGCCGCCGAACGAGGCCACGTAGGCCAGGACGTACTCGTCGGACACGTCGTACAGGCGGGCCAGCAGGCCGCCGTCGGGCTGGGGATCGAGGTAGTCTTCGCTCCAGCGTTCCTGCACCCAGCGCGCGTCCTCGGGGGCGAAGCGGATCACGACCTCGCGGGCGCCCTCGGCGGGGATCGTCAGCTCGCGGTTGAGGAACGCGGCCGGGTCGAAGTCTTCGGGCGGGTCGAAGATGCGGTCGGTCAGCTCGGCGCTCCGGACCCGCGAGAGCCTGAAGATCCGCTCCGCCTCGCGCTCGGTGCACCAGGCCACCAGGTACCAGACGCCTCCCCGGTGAACCAGGCCGTGGGGCTGCACCACCCGGTCGGTCAGCTTGCCCCGGCTGGCGCCGAAGTAGGTCATCTCCACCTCGAGGAGGTCTTCCGCCGCCCGACGAAGGGTGTCGAGGTGGGGCGATACTCCGCCTCCCGAGAGCACCAGGTAGCGATCGGCCAGCTCGTCGAACATGCGCCGGCTGTCTTCGGGAAGCGATCCGATAACCTTGTCCAGGGCGACCCGGACGGCGGTTGCAGCTTCGCCCATCTGCTCCGGGCCCGTGAAGAGCTGGGCCGCGCAGGCCAGCGCCAGCGCCTCGAAGACCGTGAAGCGCGGCGGTTGCTTGAGCGAGGAGGGCAGCTCGACGTACACGCGTCCGGAGTCGACGTGGATGTCCACCAGGTCGTCCGGGCAGAACGGCGGGCGGCCCACCATCATCAGGAAATCGAACTCGCCCAGGAGCTGATCTTCCTCCAGGCCGAGCCGCGAGGCCAGCTCGGACAGCGGCACGCCCCGGTTGCGGTAGACGTACGGTACCAGGAACAGCAGGGTTCTGAGCCTTTGGTGGAGGTCCATCACGCTTCCTTCCCTGCTGCAATCCGCTCGAGTGCCGCGCGGGTCATGTCGACAAGCTCCGGCGGTTCGAGCGCCAGGGCCCTATCCCGGTACCACAGGATGGTCGGCAACAGGCCCTCGAGCCAGGTGACGTCGAGATGGAGGACGCGGGCCTCGCCGTCGCGCTCCACCTCGGCGGCCAGCGGGCCGAGCTCGGAAGCGACCGTCTCGGCCACCGGCGGTTCGAAGCGGACCTTCGCCCGCACCGGCTCGTGGCGCTTGATCAGCCACAGCTCACGGGCCACGTGCTCGGACAGGTCGAAATCGTCGGGAAGATCGAAGTCCGGGGTCTTCGGCCTGAGCGGGTTCACGGCCAGCCCGCGCATGCGCTGAACGTGGAAGGCGCGAATCGCGTCGCGCAGGTGGCAAAGGCCGACCAGGATCCAGGTCCCGCGGCGGCATGCCAGGCCGTACGGGTCCACTTTCCTGGTCGTCACCTCGTCCTTCCACAGGCCGTGATATGAAAGGGTGACCGTCTTGCGGCTGGTGATGGCCTTGTGCAGGGCCTGCAGGTGCTCCTTCTGGCGCAGGCCGTCCGCCTGCACATGCTTGCCGGCGGGAAGCGCGCGCGGCGGGCGGATCGCCCCGCGCTTTTCGGGACCCGTGGCGAACGCGATCTTGTTCAACGCCAGCACCAGGTCGCGCGAAAAAGGCGAGCTGTCCTGGTCCAGGACGGCCGAGCCGGCCAGGTAGAGCAACGCAAGTTCCTCGGGTCCCAGATCGATAGCCGGCAGGCCGTAGTTGTCGCGATCGATCACGTAGCCCTCTTTCTCGTACTCCTCGCCGACCAGCAGCGCAAGCGGCAGGCCCAGCTCGAGGATGTCGGCCTTGTCGCGCTCGAACTTGCGCGCGATTGCCTCCTCGTTGCCCTGGCCGTAGTCCTCCGGGAACGCGCTCTGGATCTCCTCGAAGGATACCGGCTCGCGGTTGTTGAGGAGAAACGCTACCAGATCGAGCAGGCGCTCAGCTTTCTTCATCGTCCACTTCCACCGGCGCCAGCGCCCAGCGGCCCTTGATCCTGCCGGACCTGTCCACGCTCAGACCCTCGGGCAAGACCTCTTCGACCTTCCTGCGAAAGCCCTTGACCGTCCAGCCGAGCTTCTGCAACGAATCGGCCAGCTGGGCCCGGATCCGGACCGGGATGTCCTCGTCGATCATCATCTCGAGCATGGGCTCGCGGGCTGCTTCGTCGCCGAGCCGGGTGATGGCCGCCAGCGCTTCCAGGCGGACCTCGTCCCGGTGGTCCTGCAGGAACGGGATCAGGGCGGGCACAACCCGCTGGTCGTCGTATTCGGCGAGCTGGGTGACGAGGGCCACCTTGCGCTCGGGTTCGCGGGTGTAGCTGGTACCCATCCGTTGGAGTGCGCGGATGATCACGGCGACCGCTTCGGGCGGATCGCAGACCGCGTCGAGCACCTTCAGCGGCCAGGTGACCGGCACGTTGGCGGCGTCCTTGCGGTTGAGGTACTCCTCGATGGCCGGCAGCACTTCGGAACCGAAGCCGATCAGTATCTGGAACACGTTCTCCTTCTCGTCCTCGTCCCTGATCGAAGGCTCCACGTTGACCATGAAGCGTTCCAGCAGGCCCAGGTGTCCCTCTCGGCCGCCCAACTCCATGAAGAACTCCCTGGCCTTCTGGCGATCCTCGCCCTGGCCGAACTTGCTCTTGATGTGCTTCTTGTGGCGCTGTATCTTCCTCTTCCGCCTCCTGGCGCGCTGCTTCTGAAGCCACCCGGAGATTCTCATTCCTTCACTCTCCAGGACATCTTCGCCGTTCCGAATGCAGAGGCCAGCTTGAGGGTCAGGACTCCACGCTCCGGATCCAGCACGGGTTTGCCGTTGGGTTGATCGAGTGGGAAGATCACCAGGTAGGAGAGCCCAAAACGGTTCAGGAAAGGGAAGAAGGCCTTGAGGTTCGGACCCTGGCTCTCTAAGCGGTGGACCGAGACGGGCGGCAGGCCGGGCTGGTCCTCACCTCCCCAGAGTCCGAGGCGCCAGACCGAGTTGGTTTCGTCCAGGTTGTTCCAGGCCAGTTGGCTCGAATCGGCGAACAGGAAGAACTCGTGGCCGCGACCGGCCGAGGTGGATATCTTCTTCAGGTCCGAGTCGGCCTTGTGGGGATCGATTCCGAAGATCTTCCGGTACTGCTCGCCGAACGCCTGGCGGAACTCGGGTGACAGGTAGGTGACGTGCGTCAGCAGGACGGAATCCAGGGAGTGGTAGATCTGGTCCGACTGGGTCCACCTCCGTAGTATGCTCTCGTACTTTTCGTCCAGCTTCTGCGGTCCGCGCATGTTGGGCGTCGGGGTGCACGTCCCCGCGGTCAGCGCCAGGGCCAGTGCGAATGCGAACACGCCCGTTCGTGAGATTACTGTCGACAATGTCACCGATCTAGACTCCTCGAATCACACCGGGAAGTCTTCCCGGGTGAAGAGGGTCACCAGGTCGAGCTTTTCGGCTTCGATTGCTTCCCGGCCGCCCTCTTTGCGGTCGATCAGGGCGACCACCCCGAGCACCTTCAGGCCGGACTCCTTGCAGCGGGACACGGAACGCAGGGTCGATCCCCCGGTCGTGACGACGTCCTCGACCACGACCACCTTGCAGCCCTCGCTCAGGTTCACCAGGCCCTCGATGGGAACCCCGGTGCCGTGACCCTTTTCTCCCTTGCGGATGATGAAGGCGTCCAGGGGGTCATTCTGGATCATGCTCCAGGTGCTGATGGCGCTGACCAGCGGATCCGCTCCCAGGGTGGGGCCGCCGACCGCGCGAGCCTCGGGAAAGGTCTCGCGGATCAACTTGTAGAACAGCTTGCCGATCAGCAAGTGTCCCTGTGCGCAGAGCGAGGTCTGCTTGCAATCGATGTAGAAATCGCTCTCCTTGCCCGAGGCCAGCACAACCCTGCCCTTGCGAAAGGACTTGCTCACCAGGAGCTCTAGCAGGCGCTTGCGGGCCTGATGTGTCTCCACGGTTTGCTCCGGTCTGGATAGGTGATCGGGTTGACGGAAAGTCTCAGCGGCCCTTTTTCTTCTTGACCACTACTTTCTTCTTCCTGGATACGGCCGATTGCCCCGCAGCCTTCTTGGGAGCGGCGGGCTTGGGCACCGACTTGGGCTTGGGCTCCGGCTTGGGCGCCGGCATCGGAGCCACCCGGCTCACGGCCGGTGAAGGCCGGCGGGTCGGCTCGCTGCGGACCGGGGACGGCCGGTATGCAGGCTTGGAGCTGGACTGCGGGCGCGGCATCTCCAGGTTGCCCATGTCCACCTGGCCCTTGAAAAGGGCGCCCTCGTTGATGATCACGCGAGGCGCCTTGATGTCACCCACCATCCTGCCCGACTCGGCGATCTCCACGGAGTCGGTGGCCGAGAGGTTGCCCACCATCACCCCGCTGATGATCGCGTTGGCGACCGAGCCCTCGGCCTTGACCACCCCGCTGGGCTCGATGATCAGGGTCTTGGTCAGGTTGATCGATCCTTCCACCCGGCCCTGGACGGTCAGATCCTCGTCCCCTTCCAGGTTGCCCTTGATCAGGATGGACTCTCCGATGATCGTGTTGGTATCCGCCATGGACTGCTCCTTTTATGGTCTATGGTCCGTGCCCGGCTAGCGGTCCATGTCGACGTTGCCCTTGAAGACCGCACCGTCGGCGATCAGGATCCGGGGCGCCTTGATGTCGCCGACCATCCTCCCGTCGGACTTGAGCTCCACCTTCTCGGTGGCCTGGATGTTGCCGGTGACCGATCCGGAGATCTCCACGTTCTGGGTGTCGATGTCGGCCTCGACCACGCCGGAGTTCTCGACGTAGAGGCTCTCCTTCAACGAGATCTTACCCTTGACGGTTCCCTGGATGATCAGATCTTCGTCGCCCGTGATCTCGCCATCTATCACGATGGATCTGCCGATGACGTTGGCCATGGTACTCTCCTTCCAATCCCTGCAACCCGGGTTGGTTGATGTCAAAGAATCCCGTCGGGGAGCTGGACGTCCATGTCGATGTTGCCCTTGAAGCCAGCTCCGTCTTCCACGATGACGACCGGCGAATTGATGTCGCCCATCACCTTGGCGTTGGCCAGGATGGCCACCCGCTCGCTCGCGGTGATGTTTCCGCTCGCCTCGCCCTTGATGGTCAGCCGTTCGGCTTCGATGTCTGCCCTGACCACTCCCGTCTCCTCAATGGTCAAGTGATTCTTCAGCGAGATCTGACCTTCGACGGTGCCCTCGATGATCAGATCGCCTCCTCCGCTCAGGTTGCCGCGGATACTGATTCCCTTGCCAATTACGCCAGGTGGTTCGGCGGCCATGTTCCAGCCTCCTTCAAGGTTGGTGGTTCGAAAAGGCCACTCAGCCTACGCTGCATCCGCGTTCCAGGATGCAGCGGAGGCACGTTATCAACATCCACGGGGATTGTCAATCGGTTTGGTCGGCGTCCATCAGGTGCGTTTCTCCAGCCATGCGGTTAGATCCCCGAACACCTTGTCGCGGCCGACCTCGTTGAAGATCTCGTGGTAGTAGTCCCGGTAGAGCTCGATGTGCTTGTCAGTGGATCCGGCCGCCTCGAAGAAGCGACGGGTGGCCTCCACCGAGGACAGCTTGTCGTCGCCCGCCTGGAGCACCAGCAACGGTGCCTGCAAGCGGCCCGCATCGCCGAAGGTGTTGTCCTGGGCCCGCGTGACCTCGGTGAACCAGCGGGTCGTGGCATGGTGGCTGATCAGCGGATCGGCGGTGTAGGCATCGACCACCTTGCTGTCGTGGCTGAGCCAGGCCGGATCCACGCCGGTGGGCATGGAGAACGTCGGCAGCCACCTGGACACCACCTTGCCGAGCCACGCCTTGGGAGCGGACACCTTCATGGCAAGCCCGAAAAAAGGCGAGGACAACACCAGCCGCGATATACGCTCCTGGAACAGCTCGGCGAACCGGGCGGCGATCAGGCCTCCCTGGCTGTGTCCCAGCAGCACCGGCCGCTCTTCGAATCCGTCCCGTCGTATCTCGTCCAGGAAGGCGTGCACGTCGTCCAGGTACTCGTCGAACCGGTCGATGTGGGCCCTCCGACCGCCGCTCTGCCCGTGCCCGCGGTAATCCATCGCGGCCACCGACCAGCCCGCCCGGTTCAGCACCGAGGCCACCTCGTCGTAGCGGCCGCAGTGCTCGGCGAAGCCGTGAACCAGGGCCACCAGGCCCCTGGGTCCGGCCACGAACCAGCGCCGGAAGAACAGCCGGATGCCGTCCCGGGCGTTGAAGAAGCGCTCCTGGTAGTCGACCTTGAGTGTCTCGTTGCCGACCGTATTCATGCAACCTCCCGAATCGAATCGGAAGATTCAATCACGGCCTGATCCGTTCGTCAACACGGAAAACAGACGCTTGTGGAGACTGCGGCCCTCGACGATCAGCTGAAGCGGATCTTTCGCTGTCCGCAATCCCCAAAGCGCGCGCAGCAGCTTCTTCTGGCCAACCTGGTCGATCAGCCTGCGCACCAGGGCCCGGGTCGCGCGGTAATCCTGCTCGCGAATTTGGCGGCCGGTGTCCGGGGCGTTCAAGCGGCTCTCGAGCGCCGCGAGCTCCTTCTCGTCGTCCGGCCCGCCGGTTCCGCTGCGATCCCCGGCCAGGATCTGGGCCAGGCCCTCGTCCAGCCAGCAAGGGCAGTTGCGGCCGGCTGCCCGGCGGATGAACAGGTGGGCCAGCTCGTGGGCCAGGGATCGCTCGATCGATTCCAGCTTTCTGCGCGAGCGGGCCGGCTGGGTGACGATGGAATCGCCCATCAACACGGCGGCGATGTACCAGGCCCGGCCGGTGCGCTCGCGCCAGGCGGCCATGTCGGGAAGCATCCGGACCTGTAGGTTCCGGCGGAGCCTTTGACCGAAAAGCTCTTCCATGCGGCGTAAATGCCGGCAGGTCAGATCGGCCAGGCGCTCGCCCATCTCCCGCTCGGCCGGGTCGTCCAGCCGGACCTCCACCCGGTCGCAGCCTTGCAGTGTCACCGGTGTCAGCTCCCCGGCCCGAGCGTCCTGCCGGCCGGCAGCGTACAGGGCGCACGCCACGAGGGCTACCAGGACCGGCCGGGTCACGGTATCCTCCCCGTCCGGGTGCCGGGAAAGTAGTGCTCGAGTATCGCGCGCCAGTCGGCCCCGCGCCTCTCCATTCCCATGGCCCCGTGCTGGCACATGCCCACCCCGTGGCCCATGCCCCTGCCGACGAAGATCGTTTCCCGGCCCCGGGGCTGTATCGCAAAGCTGCCTGACTTGAACCTGCCCCAGCCGAAGGCCCGGCCCATCAGCATGTGAAAGTCCTCGCCGCTCATCTCGATCATCCCGACCTGTCCGGCGGCCGTGGCGCGGACCCGGCGGACCCAGTCGCCCGGACCCGCAGCGCGCACCTCCACCTGGCAGGCCCCGGCGCCCAGCCCTGGACGGGCCTTGCGCACGGCAGCGCACAGCCTATCGCGCTGGACCTCGAATCGCCACCGGAAGTGCGGGGATCCGGCGCAGTACGCGGGATTTCCGTCGGCCACGCCGGCCAGGTAAGTCCTTTCCGATCTCGCGCCCCAGACGTCGCTCGCCCGGGCGGTGTGACCGCCGCAGGTGGAGAAGTAGGCCACGTCGGCGGGTCGCTCGCCGTCGAGAAGGACTTTTCCGGCCACGGCCCGCAGGTGCTTTCGCTGCCAGGCGGTACAGGCCGAGGCTCCCTCGTAGGCCTGGCAGTGGGTCAGATCGCAGAAGTCGAAGCCCTCGTCCGAATGTTTCCGGAGGTTCGTCAGGGTCCAGGTGCGCGCCAGCACGGCCTGGGCTTTCAGCGCCTCGGGGCCGGCCCCGCGTATCTCGCGGCAGGCCACGTCCTTCACGTATCGTTCGAAAGGAACGTGGTCGATAACCACGCAGCGGCCATGCCGCTCACGGACCTCGATCCAGCCGGAGTACGGCCGGGCCGGCTGCTTGCCCGGCACTCCTACACGGATTACGCCGTCGCCAGGCCGCACCACCAGGCCTGCGGCCTCCCATGTCTCGTCTTCGACCTCGAGCAGCACCGGCGACCGCCCCCCGCAGCGAACCAGCACGTTCCGGGCCGCGATCTTCCGCTCGCGCCCGTCCTCGGAGACGAGCACCAGTGCCAGCTCCGAATCCCTCGGGCCGCTCAACTCCACCTGGCCCGGAGAAAAGATCGAGAGGATCCCGACCCGCACCTCGTCCGGTGCCGCAGCCAGGGCCTGCCTTGTGAGCAACAAAAAAACCAGAGCGATCCGGATCACGGCTTCCCCCCGGCCGGTTCCCGACAGGCGGGCAGCGTCTCTATAACCCTGGTCATGACCGTACGGGCTAAAGCGGCGGCCTCGGTCGAGCCGAAGCCCTTGTGCACGAACACAACGATCACCAGCATCGGCCGCCGCAGGGGCCAGAAGCCCATGTACCACCCGTGGGTGCGCCATTCCACCTTTCGCCAGGCGGCGGTGCCGGTCTTGCCGGCCATGCGCAGCCTCCCCAGCTTCTGGTCCGAACCGGTGCCGAAGGCCGAGGCCTCCTCCATGGCGTCGCGGATGAAGCGCAGCGCTCTCGATCCGGGCAGCACGCCGCGCTGCGGCGCCGGGCCGCCGCCCGGATGGGCTCGGCGCGGGCTGTAGAGCACTCCCCCGTTGGCCACGGCGCCCATCAGGCTGAGCACCTGCACCCCGGTGACGAAGACCTTGTCGCCCTGCCCGATGGCCAACCTGGCCGAGTCCTGGACCGTGGCCTGGGCGGGCAGGCTGCCCGGGACCTCGCCCGGAAGGTCGGATCCGGTCGAGCGTCCAAAGCCAAAATCCATGGCCGCCCGCAGGATGTCGGCCGCCCGCATCCGGGTGCCCAGGCGGGCGAAGTACAGGTTGCAGGAATAGGCCAGCGCCTTGGACAGGTTGACCGGCCCGTGGCCGGCCTTGAGCCAGCATTTCACCTGCCGGCCCTCGGCCCCCTCAAGGCCTTCCCATCCATGGCAACGGTAGACCTCCCGCGGGTCCACCTGGCGCCCGTTCAGGGCCGCGTAGGCGGTGATCACCTTGAAGATCGAACCCGGCTGGAAGTCGTAGCGGGCCAGCATGCGGGTGTTCTGGACCCACATGATCCGGCCGGTGTGGGGATCCATGACCGCGAAGGCGTCCAACTCGCCGACGCCCACCGCCCCGTCGCCGAGCGCCGCAAGCCTGTCCGCCAGGCATCGACGCTCCTCGGCCCCGAGTCCCTCCGCGGATGCGCCGGAGGCCAGCCCGAGAGCCAGGAAGAACACCGCCGCCCTTTCGATTCCGTACCAGCTCAAGAAGAACACCTTCCAGGATGAGCTTGGCCGACAATCGCCGTGGCGGTCAAGCACTCTCTAAGTCGGAACCGACCAGGCCGTGATTGACAACCATCTACCATTCGTTTATAGATATGGATGGTTATCGGACTACGTTCCGGTGGAAGGTAGCTGCCTGTGGTGATGGAAACCCGTGAGATGACCGCAAAGAGACTTCTGGCGTTGCCGGATGACGGCATGCGCCGTGAGCTGGTCAGGGGACAACTGAAAATGATGACGCCGGCCGGATTTCGCCACGGAGAAATCGCATTGGAGATCGGGGCGCGGCTTCGGAACCATGTCCGAAGCCGTAATTTGGGGATTGTCTGCGGTGCCGAGACCGGCTTCAAGCTCGACTCGGCTCCAGACATGGTCCGCGCACCGGATGTCGCTTTCATCCGCAAGGATCGTATCCCGCCGCCCGGTTTTACCGGATACCCCGATTTCGCCCCAGATCTTGCCGTTGAAGTCCTGTCGCCGGGAGATTCGTTCAGCAGCATCGAAGAGAAAATGCGATGCTGGCTCGAACACGGCAGCGATGAAGTGTGGGTAATCGATCCGCAGAACCGCCGAGCCATCGTATACAGAAAAGACAGCACGATTCTGGACCTCTCTTGCGAAGATGCCATCGAAGGCGGCAGTCTCCTGCCTGGCTTCCAGATGCAGGTCGGCGAGCTTTTCCGCGAATGATCATCGCGCCGGCGATGGTGGGGACCTCGGTCTCCGTCCCCAGGAAGGTGCCCTCTACCCCTTCATCCCCATCCCCATCCCGAGCCTGAGCATCCGGGCGACCTGCTCGGCGCAGTCGGTGAGCGCCCGTGGGCCCTCGAGCTTGAGCTCCATCTCGGTAAGCGGCCGCTCCAGCGACCCGAAATACGCCTCGATCCCTGCCTCGTTCACCTTGAGGGCGTCCTTGCCGAGCGCGCCGACGATGGCGACCTTGACGACCTCCCACTCGGGACAGGCCCTCTTGATCCCCTTCTCGATGGCGACGGCCGCCTCCAGCGCGGTCATACAGCCCTTGAAGGAGTCGGGCGCCACGGCGATCCTCATGGGTGTCTTCTCACATCTTCATGCCGGTCGGGCTAGACAGGGTTGGGCACGTCAAGGTGGATCACCTGGACGTCGAGGCGTTCGGCGATCAGGTCCCCGAGGGCGCGCACCCCCAGCTTCTCGGTGTTGTAGTGGCCCGCGGCGATGGCGCCCAGGCCCAGCTCGCGGGCCACGGCCACGGTCTGTTCGAAGATGTTGCCGGTCAGGAAGGCGTCGCAGCCGGACTGGCCGCACTCCTGCATCATGGGGATGTCCCCTGCCCCGCCGGACACGACGCCGACGCGGCGGATTCGGTCCGGGCCGAAGTCGAACACCTGAGGGCTGCCCCCGAGCTCCCGCTGGAGTTTGTCGGCCACATCCTGCAGGGGCAGCGGCTCGGGCAGACTGCCGGCCACGCCGATGGGGGTGCCGTGGTAGTGTCCGAACTCCCAGTCGCGGTCGCCGAGCTCCAACAGGTCGGCCAGCCTGGCGTTGTTGCCCAGCTCGCGATGGGCGTCGAGCGGGAGGTGGAAGGCCAGCAGGTTTGTCTGGTTATCGAGCAGCAGCTTAAGCCGCTCGCCCATGTGTGGGTGGATCACCCTGGTGTCGCGGTCCCAGAACAGCCCGTGGTGGACCAGCAGGGTGTCGGCCCTGGCCTTGCCCGCCAGCTCGAAGAACTCCCGGGACACGGAGACACAGGTGGCCAGTTTTTCGATCTGCTCGCGCCCGTATACCTGCAGCCCGTTGGGGCAGCCGTCCTTGAAGGCGTCCGGCTTGAGGGTCTGGTCGAGGAACCGGAGCAGCTCGTCCCTGCCCACCATCGCCTACTTGCCTCCGGTCTGGTCGGCCTGCTCGGGCGCTCTCACTTCGAACTGGCCCACCTCTTCCTTGTCGCCGGTCTTGGTCAGGATTTTCGAAAATTCCAGCCGGCGCTCGCGGTCGGTACCCTCGAAGAGCACTACCTGGACCTGGAGGCCGGTCTGGGGGTGTCCGTGGCTCGAGTAGTACTTGACCTCGACCAGGTAGGTGCCGCTGCCGGCGTGGGCAAGGGTGAACACCTCGGGCCCGTATCCGTCCGTGTCGTCCACGTCCAGCCGGCCGCCCAGCTTGGTGGTCCGGTGGGAGAAGAAGCACTCCTCTCCGTTAGGGTCGGTCACGTGCAGGTCCACGTCGGTGCCGTCGGTGTCCCAGTTGAGCACCACCTGCATGTCCACCGGGGGCACGTCGGAGAAGAAGTTGATCGAGTCCCGCACCCGGCCGGCCACCACCTCGATCGAGTTGTTGCCCTTGGAGACCACGATGGTAGCGTTGAACCTTCCGGCCTTCACGTCTATCCAGCGGGCGAAGCCGTTGACCACCAGGGTGGCCCGGCCGATGGACTGGTCGGAGACGGTTCCCTTGACCTCTACAATGCGGGTCGACGACCAGCCGCCTATGGGCGTCTCGATCTCCACCGCGGACGTTCCGTTCGCCGACAGCGAGGCTATCGCCACCAGCATCAGCCCCAGGATACCCAGCGACATTCGCATGATCAGTCCTCCACCCGGATTCTGCCGCTTGCCGAGTTGCCGGCGAACTGCGGATCGTACATGGGCATGATGCGGGCCGGCAGCAGGTTGTAGTCGCCCGGCAGGGTGGCTCGCACCAGGTAGGCCAGCTTGCGGCTGCCCTTGCGCAGGTTGGTTATGAAGAAGGCCACGTGCTGGTCGTGGAACTCGCGGTGCAGCCGGGGTTGCTGCAGCTTGAATCCCGGCAGATTATAGCCCCGGTCGCGGTCGATCGGCTGCACCCCAGCGGCCAGCGGGTCCTCGATGAGGATGTAGTCGGCGTCCTGGCTCGCGAAAAGTTCCAGTTCCACGAGTATCTCCTGCCCGGAGCGGACCGGGCCCGCAAGTGGTTTGGTGGAAAGGCGCCAGCGGTCCCCGACAGGTTGCTTGGTCACCTCGAACAGCCTGCGTTGGATCCGGAATTTTTCGCCTCTGGCGGCGATGGGGTCCTCACGGCCGAAAAAGGTCACCGAGGCGTTGTAGAACAGGGTGCCCTTTCCCTTGCGCTCGAGCTCGAACAGGTTGTTGCCCACCCGGGCCGCCAGGTTGGTCAACATCTCGATGCTCGGCTTGTAGATGTCCTTCCCGGTCAGGGTCAAGGGCTTGCCTGCCTTACCGTTCAATGAGGCGGTGACGGTGGCCTGGTAGTCGGAACCGCCGGTCTTCTTCAGATAGTCCACCAGGGCGAAGATCGCCATGGCCGTGTCCCGGGTCGACCTCCAGCGTCTGCCCTCCCGGACCCCCATCAACCAGCGCACTGCAGCCGGGATGTTCACGCTGTCCGGCTTCGACAGGATCAGCGAGCGCAGCACCGCGGCGGTGGTCTCCACCGGGTCGCTCTCCCATCCGGGCCGGTCACGCAGCCCCCACCATGCGCCTTCGGGCGCGGTATGGGCGGCCAGGTCTATCTGGCCGGCCAGCTCGGCGGCCTTTTCCTTCTGGCCCAGCTCGAACAGGGCCATGGACAGAAGCGCCTTGCCATACTCGGTCAGGCCGTCAGGGCTCGCCTGGAGCTTGTCCAGCATGGACTGGTACTTCACCCCGGCCAGGGCCAGGCTGTAGAGCAGGTAGGAGCGCCGGGTCTGGCTGAGCCGGGAGCTGCGCACCAGGTACTTGAGCCGGTTGGCGCCCCGGTTGAGCATGTTCTGATCTACTCTCCAGCCAAGTCGCTTGGCCAGGCTCAGGCCGTGCACCACGTAGGCCGTCATGAAGGGGTCGGTGGCGTCGTCGGCCCACCAGCCCCAGCCGCCGTCCGAGTGCTGCAACTGCATGAGCCGGGCCAGGCCGGCGTGGATGTACTCCGGCAGCTTCTCCTCGAGCTTCTTGCTCTTCATGCCGAGCTCGCCGAGCGCCCGGGCCACGACCAGGTCGGGCAGGAAACGGCTCATGGTCTGCTCGGTGCAGCCGTAAGGGTAGCCGGTCAG
>SDBT01000862.1_pt1 | contig 50444 bp, 49 predicted proteins | sample 2277101 | NCBI WGS metagenome assembly SDBT01 (sample SAMN10404973, study PRJNA504765) | marine sediment metagenome | isolation source: marine sediment core GS10_PC15, 103 cmbsf | place: Arctic Ocean: Southern Knipovich Ridge | collected 2010
AAGAAAACGATTCAAACTACTTAGAGATCCGGCAACAGGAAACAGATCTGATGAAAAAAGCTGATGCTGTAATAACTCTAGGTAATTTGATGAAAAAAGAATTAATTAATCGTGGAATTGAAAAGAAAAAATTATATGTTATACCAAATGCTGTCGATATTGACTCTTTTCAACCTATTCCTTCTGACATGCAGCTGAAAAAAACCTTCGAAATTGAAAACGAGCATATTATAGCTTACATTGGATCAATTCGAGAGATTGAAGGCATTGAAACGCTTATTAAGGCAATATTTGTTGTCAGGAATGAATTAAAAGACATCAAATTACTCCTTGTTGGAGGATATGACAGAAGATATTATCTGAAATTGCATAATTTAATTAAAAAATTATCACTTGATCAAGTTGTTCTTTTCACAGGGACTGTTCCTCCCTCAGAAATTAAAAGGTATTATTCCATAGTGGATATCATTGGTATTCCTCGTATCAATTCTAGACTAAATAGGATAGTAACTCCTTTAAAACAATTTGAAGCTATGGCAATGAAAAAAGTTGTAATAGCAAGTGATTTGCCAGCTTTAAGAGAAATGATAAAACCAGGTATCTCCGGAGATTTATTTGAGCCAGAAAACGCAAATGAATTAGCAAACAAGATAATTTTTTATCTTACTAATAAAGAAGAACTAAATAAATTAGGTGATTCAGCAAGAAATTTTGTTAAAGAGAATTATGATTGGAATATTGTAATAGATAAATATCGAATTCTTTATGAAAATTTATTGGTGTAGAAAATATGTCTGTTAAGTATTACAAAAGAAATATATATGGAGGTGCTAGAAGATCTTATTATCTCGCTATTTTAGTAAAAATTATTGATAATTTACGAGAGAACCTCAAATACACTTAATACTGTTTATATATAACAATCTCTCAAAACTAATAGTAAGTATCAATAATTTTAATAAGAAGAAAATATAATCCAATGAAGGAATTTATGAGGAAAAAATTAGTAGAATTTTATAAAGGACAGACCAAAGAGCTTAAAAACTTAGTAAGCATTAATGTAGACAAATAATGGAAATAAGTTATCATAATAAATCGCATTTTTAATATTAAAATTAATTATTTTCATAATTTTTTAAGGTAGTTATTCTAGTTATTATCTGAAGTGGTTTATTTTTGTCAATAACTTCTTTTAAGTGAATATCTAAAATTTTAGAGTCTAATTTAACTCCATACCTTGGAGAATATGGATAATTTTCAAGTTTTAAGTCAAATTTATGTTCTGAAATAAATTGAATTTTTAATTGATTGTTAACAATGATATTTTTATCATGAATATTCAATAGTGCTTGATAATCAAAATGTAAGTAAAGATTAATATCCAGAGGTTCTCTTGCATCCTTATTATTTATATTAATCACTTTATCTTTAATTTCAAGAAAATTAAGATTATTATTTGTAATTATCTCTCTTACAACTAAAAAATCCTTATAACCATTATGAATACATTTTGATTTCATTATTGAATTATCTATGTTAATTTCTCTTTTTATCCTTGGCTTTCCTTTCCATTTGAACCAATCAATTAAGGTAGACTGATCTTTTTGATTTATTGTCAAAATATTATGGGATTTACTACCTTTAAACAAAATTCGATCTTCCCATGATTCATTATATCTATATGTTCCTGAATCTGTTATAATATTTTTACCTTTATAGCAATATATAAAATTTGTTAAGCTACTATGAGTATGAGATGCATGTTTTGGACCAAATCTAGCAAAATCAATGAAAAGGTAATTACTAGTTTTTGACCAATTATTTCTGAAAACAAGGTATCCTGCTTGTTTAAAATAGCTTACAATTTTATTTGGTTCATTCCCTTGAATTTTTTGGAAAATATTATATCCTTTTACACCTAATAATAGTATTGAAATAGGATGAATTTTTTTTGATATAAATTTTATATCTTTTCTTTGAAATATAATACTACCTAAATTAAATAAATGTATAAATGAATTTTTTTCATTTGCAGTTAAGAATAAGACTTTACCCTCATCTGAATCACCTATCAAAGGAAAATTTCTATCAGGTTTAATAATAGATAACAAGAAATCAAACTTTTTTTTGACAATATCACTAATTTTGTCATCTTTTAAAATGTCGGGTTTTAGAATGATAAAAAGAATGAAAAATTCTAGGACAAATTTATGATAATTTATAGATTGTTCTATATTAGTACCATCTATTCTAGTTTGTAAAAAAATTTGAGATTTTAATTTTGTATAAATATTTTTCTCCCATTTTTTCATAGGCTTTATTTTTTTAAAGATATTTGAAAATAAATATAATCCTAAAAGAACTCCAACAGTATGGTTAAATGTTTTATGAGATGAGAAAAATCTCAAAAAGTAAGCATGTTGATACATCGACTTGAATAATTTTCTGAAAAATGTTTTATTATTTATTAACTTAGAACTTTTAAAAAAATATAAACTAAAAATCCAAGATATCAATCTAATAGCTACTTCTAATCCTGAATTCCAATTAATTCCGTACATCGGAGGATTTTTATTAATCCAATCTGTAATTAAATTTTTAAATTTCTCAGCATATTTTTCATCACTAGTATAATAATATGCAAATCCTAAATAAGGAAGAAATTGATGCCTATTTAACTCCCAAACATACTTTACATCCACATTTCTATATTGTGGATATAAATTAATATTCTCTGATCTTCCTAATTCCCATTTATAATCATTAAAAAAACTATAATGCCAATTTACTTGATTGTTAAACTTATGTTCTTTTTCAAATACTATAAACTCATTTCTTTCAATTTTTTCAGCATAGTCAAGATATTTCCTAATTTTTGAATACGAATATTTCTTTAACAGTTGAATAATATTTTCTTTTTGTGATCCATCCGAGTAAGCGAAAATAGTCTTATTATAAAAGATCTTAAGTACTTTTTTATAATTAATAGATTTTTTATAAAAAGACTTTAAAATATCATCTGATTTATATGAATTTAATAAACGCATTCGCTTTTTATTTAAAGAGATGCGATAGATGGAATTTGTATATTTATTAATATAAATTCTTAAGCCTTTAAAAAAAATCATTAACGATTTTATACAATAGAACATCAATTTAAAAATTTACTACTTAAAATACAATAAACTTTAATTAAAATGGCTTTATCTATTGATATTATAACAGAGAACTTCATAATAGTAATTTATCATATTTGTAAAACACATTATATTCATTGAAAGGAGATAGTTTTGGATTTTCCCTAGATTAAATTCTCAAAAAATAGATTTTTTTATGATAATTTAATTATCATAAAAGGAATTTTATTTAAAAAAAATATCAATTACGGTATTAAAAAAATGCTCAAACCAATAGGAGAGAAATTAATTAAAAGATTGAAAAAAACCTTAAATTTTTTTAATAAAAAGAAATATTATTCAAATCTAAATATTGTTAAATTAGTCTATAATAAGAAAAAATATCATTTCAATATAAACCAACTTAAATTCGAAAAATCTGAAATAAGAGAAATAAAAACTAAAATAGTTAATTTTTATTTTCGCAATTTAGAATTAAATAATTCCCTCAAACAACATCTTTTTAATTATTTTCTAGTTAAAAATATATATATAATTAAAAAAGCAAGTTTAATTAAATATTTGGTAGATAAAAAAATAAGATTTAATATTATATCTAGTTCTTTTCTTTTGAAAGATGACATTCATGTTTTGAAAAGTTTTAACATTGACGTAAAAGAAATAAGAAATAATAATAAAAATTTAAATCCTATTTCAATATTTTTATGGTTTATACACCAATTTTTTGAATATAAGTTGTTTTTTAAATACTTTTCTGAAAAAAATTCAAATTTTGACCCCAATATTAAATATAGTAATATATTAAGGACGTGGTTTGATTTAGCTGAAAAGATTTTTAAAAATAAACTAAAAAAATCATTAGAAGATACAATTGTATATATAAGTCCAAGTAATTATAAAAAATCTTTAAAGACACTACAAAGGAATTATATCAAATATTTACAATCAAATAATCGGAATTATTTTTTTTATATTCCAAAAGTGAATTATTACTATCTCCTGAAATTAGCAATTATAATATATTTGCATCCACTTCCAAATCATTTTAAAATTCCAATATTACAAATAATAAAAAAAAGAATTGAAATCGATGATTTTGTAAAACACATAAAAAAAATATTCCCAGGTGTGAAAGAATTCTATACAAAAGAAGAATTTCTTCCTGAGTCTGTTTATTTAACTGAAAAATTAAAAAAATCTAATATTAAAGTTATTAATCTCGCTCATGGACTAGGTATTTATGGTACAATTGTTAATTATGATTTATTTTATGTATTTACTGAAAAGCAAAAGAATCATTATTATGGACGTGGGTCAGCTAAATTTAAAATTTATAATTTTAATAATTATTTTTTACAACCTAATGATAGAGTGATTAAAAAACTTGGAATTTTTTTTGTGCATCAAAATATCTTCTCATCTTTCATAAGAAAGACTGAAAGATTAAGTAAAATATACCAAGAAGTAATAAATTATATTGAGAGATTAACAAAAGATTATGAAGTACCTGTTTATGCTAAATATCATCCTAAATCCGAAAAAATTGACAAAATTTTGTCGAATAAAATAAATATTATTAATAGAATTGAGGATTTACCTGAAGGATACAGATATTTAGCAATTACATTACATTCTAGTTATGTTTTAGAATTATTAGAGAGAATGCCTTTTTTAATAATAAATCCAGAAAACAGAATGAATTTAAAAGAATTCTTTCCAGACGACGATTCGATTTACACTTGCAGATACAGAGATTTTAAAAAAAAAATTGAAAGATTCATAGAAAATCCTGTAGATTATTATGATTATTGGAACAATTTAATATCTTCTTTTTATGATATTTAAAAAATAATTGTTTAAATCTTAAAGGAGGAGCTTGTATTTGTATTCTTATTTCATTAATTTTCATTATTTTTGGGTCCTCCTTCAAAAATCTCATTATTTCTTTAAATATAAAAATCTCTCCCTCAATATTATTTTATTAGGTTCTTGGCTTGAAGTTTGTACTAATTCTAAATTACTCTTAAAAATGTATGGGATTATGATAAATTGTTGAAAACTTTTTTAACAACACACATTAAAATAAATAAATTAAATTAAGATGACTATTTTAAATCGTAAAATATTAAATAAATTCTAAAATCGGATAAAAATGATTGATTAAAATGATAATAAAGATATTTTCTAAATTTATGCAGTTTTTTGGATTTGAAATTATAAAAAAACGTAAACCAAAACTAAATTATGAACTACAATTATATCATGAATTATTTCCAGTAAGAAGTATAACAAATAAAAGATTTTATAATATTGGTGCAGGAACTTTTAATCATCCTTATTGGACTAATGTAGATGTATATAGTGAATGGTATTCTGATAAGTTAAAAAATCGAAAATTTTTAAATTATGATTTGTTTTCAATAGAAAAATTACCAATTCCAGATAATACAGCAGAAATTGTCTACTCTAGCCATACGATTGAACATGTTAATGATGAAGCTGCTCAAAACTTATTTAATGAAGCATATAGAGTTTTAAGAACAGGTGGAATTTTTCGATTTTCTACACCAAATATAGATTTAGAATATAGAGCGTATAAAAAAAATGATAGACATTTTTTTTACTGGATCGATTATTATAGTAATCCTATTAAATATAATCGAATTAAAATAAAAATCCCGATGAGTCAAGCTTCTACAGCACAAATTTTCTTACATCATTTTGCTTCTTATATATCTGAGTTATTCATTGATGATTCTATACCAAAAATTAGTGATAAAAAATTAGAAGAAATCTTTCAAAATAATAGCTATAGAGATGCGTTAAATTATATCATTTCTAAATGTTCCTTAGAAAAATTACCAAGACTTTATTATGGTAATCATATGAACTGGTGGAACCAAAAAAAAGCTTCTGAAATGCTTAGTAAGGCGGGTTTTAAAAAAATTTATAGATCAGGACACGGACAAAGCTTTTCACCAATATTAAGAAATACTTTTCTTTTTGATAACACTCATTTAAAAGTATCGTTATATATGGAAGCAATAAAATAAATCCGTCTATAACTATTAAGATATAACGAATTCCGACACTGCTTAAATTTAATATAGTTGCATTAAATTAATAAACAGTCAATTTACATTAAAACAAACACTGATTTTAAAACTATAGTTGAAGTATTTTTAGAATCTAAAGAACTTTATTATGAATATATTGGAATAAATTAATACTTTTAATAAGCGGATAAAATATTTTTACTTGAATTTCAAACGGGGATCCTATATCTGATTTTTCATTAAGAAGCGTTATAATCTCTTTAAAGGAAAAAATTCTTCCTAATTCACCAAAAATCCTTTTAAATAATTCAAAATCTTCATATTAATCAAGTGTTAACCTCCATTCTGGATGATAATAAAGAGGATTTCTAACCTTAAATTTAAAAACTCGATAAAACTCAGGTAGATTTAAATACCCTTCCCAAATTTCTGGATCAATGGCATCCTTTTTTTCTATTGTATCTTTCATCCACTTATTTTAATGTAAGTTTTGAACTAAGTCTAAAAATACTAAATTCTATTGAAAAGTCTTATTTAATAATATAATATTTTTTTACTTAAATTTAATTATCAAATAAATGACACGAAATATAATTTTATTTTCAAGTTCATATTTTTATCTCACATTTCCTCAATTTAAAGCTATAATCCCTGAATTAGATGGTTTTATAAAGATTTTATTAAATGTGAATGAACTACAAAATTATCAATTAGATAATTATATTAAAGAGAAAAAGGCTTCTCAAATTTTTGATGTATATATAAAATTAAAACCAAAAAAGAAAATTAAATTTGATAGTCTTAAATCTTATAGAATTTATAAGAAATTATTGACAACATATTTAGATAAAATTCATCCTGATGCAATTATTAGTGGTTCTGATCTTCATTTAAGTGATAGAGTGTTGTTCTCATGGTGCAAGAAGAATAGAGCTCCGTTTATTATTTTACAACCTTCATTCTTAGAAGGTGCATTTCCCGAAAGATACGGATTTAAAAAAATTACAAAATATGTATTAATAAATAAAATATTAGGCATTCCAAGACATCGTAAATTTAATAAATATGGAAATGAATCCCAAAAATCATATTTATTTCTTTGGGGTAAATATTTTATTCAAAATCCAAAACGAAAAAGAATGATAATTACAGGAAATCCCGTTTTTGGAAATTTGTTTAGAAATCTCTCTCATGAGAGAGATTTAAAGAAAAAAATTATAATTTGTACTCAGGGTGGCCTTGATTTAATTTTCGGCCCCAATACTCAAGAAAAAGTTCAAGATATTTACTTAAAGGCTATTAAATCTAAACCTGAGATAGAATTCTATATTAAAGTACACCCAAGAGAATCTATTGAAAAATATCAGGATTTATTCCCTAAAAGTAAATTCCCAAATGTTTATGTATGTCAAAACCGAGATCTTTATGAGTTATTCAAATTATGCGATCTTCAAATTTCAGTTTCTTCTTTTACTTCTATTGAAGCGGCTGCAATGGGTTTACCAATTATAATACTTATGACACATAAAAATGTTAGATTTCCAGATCATTTTAAGGGAGAGATTGAGATTAGGGTATCTGATATTGATGAAATTGTAAATGCTATAAATTTAGCTCTTTCAGAAGAATATTGGAACGAATTCTTAGTAAAACGTGAAAAATATTTTAAAAAAATTTTTAAGTTTACTGATGGTAAAAATGCTAAACGTATTGCTACAGTAATTAAAAGAATAATAAAAAAACAATCTTTCAAAGAAATAGTTTAATTCTTGGTCTGTTTAGTAAGATTTATTAATATGAACCCGAAGTTTTTATACAATTTTTTTATTTTTTTGGAATTCTCAATTAGATCTATTCAAGGTCATCATAGCTTAAATTATGAAATTTTTTAATATCCTTTTTTGCTATTCGTCCCTCAATATTTATAAATTCATCCGGGGGTATTCCTGGATCGCTTCTTAGAAATCTCACATGTTCACGAGTAATTTTTGTTCCTTTAGAAATATCTTGCCAAATAACAATATTTTTTTTACAGTAAGCCCGATACCATATTTCACCTTCTGTAAAATCCCGAATTTGTTTTTTTCCAATTGCCTTTTCACATGATCTTAATACATTGCCAAATTCAATAAAATTTTCCTTATCTAATGAAGATTCATAATCTATTCCCTTATCTAATCTTGTTAGAATAAAATGTTTTTCAATAACTTGTGCTCCGTATCCTATTGCCATTATTGGTATTATCTTTGCCAAGTTTGACCCTCCATCAACATGATCATAAAAACCAATATTTAATCCATATATTCTTTTTAGAGTTTTTATAAATTTCAAGTGAGTATCTTCAATAGTAGTAGGGAATGCTTGATACCCATGCATTAGAACTATTTCTTCAGTACCAGCTTTCTTTAAAATATCCATGGCTTTTCGGATCTCATCAACTTTTGAAGCACCGGTACTAAGAAAGACTGGTTTTTTTGATTTACCAACGGTTGTTAAAATTTCCGGATTTGAAAGATCTGCTGAATGGATTTTAAACGCGTCAACCTTTTTATTAATTGAAAGTTGAATACTAGAAACATCATAGCCTGCGGCAAAAAAAAGTAAATTTTTTTCTCTTATGGCATCAATTATCTTAGACCATTCTTCTGGTGAGAATTCTAGCTGACCATATTCATCATAATCTTTATATTTTGGACTGCAATAGAGCTCCCGATTTATCATTTGAAGTTGTACTGCATCTGCATTTGCCTTTGCAGCTGCATCAACTAAAGCAATCGCTTGCTTTAAATCTCCTTGGTGAGCGCATGCCATTTCAGCAATGAAGAAAGTAGAATAACCCTTCCCTATTATATTGTCTCGAATTTTAACTGGTTTAATCATAAAATCTTCTCAAAAGTGATTTTAAAAATATTAACTAAATGAAATTTGAATAATTCTTAAAATTTGTGTAATTAATAAGGATTTAATCTGTGTGTAGAATATTATATTTAAATGTTTTAGGCTTGAAGTAAAAAGGAAAAATTATACAATTAGAAAAAATTACTGTTAATTATAATCAAACTAAATCAATTATATTTTAAGAACTTGATAAAAGATATGATAATCAATAATAAAGTATATAAAGAATTTGAAAACGTATATTTTATCGCTGAAGCTGGAATAAATCATAATGGTTCTCTTAATACAGCTAAAAAAATAATACAGATGGCGAGTGTGCATGGAGCAAATGCAATTAAATTTCAAAAAAGAGATCCGACAAAGCTTTGGAGTGGGGAATATCTAAATCGTCAGTACAATAATGATTTCTCATTTGGTCAGACATATGGGGAACATAAAGCTTTTTTAGAATTTGATGATGAACAATATTTTGAACTAAAAAAACATGCTGATAAATATAATATTGATTTTTTAGTAAGTGCTTTTGACATTGATAATCTTAAATTTATTGTAAGAGAACTGAATGTTCCAGCAATTAAAATTGCTTCACCTTTCATCTCTCATATACCGTATTTAAAAGAAGTATCAAAGTACAATTTACCTATTTTTTTATCTACAGGGATGCATTATATTGAAGAAATAGATAAAGCAGTAGAAATTTTAAAAAAAAATGATAACCTTGTAATAATGCAATGTACATCAGTTTATCCATTAAATATTGCTGATATTAATCTAAGGGTTTTAGAAACATATAAAAAAAGATATAATTGCAATATTGGTTATTCGGGGCATGACGCTGGTATCATTTCCACTTTAGTTGCTGCTCTTTTTGGAGCAATAGCTATTGAAAAACATGTGACCTTAGATAGGAGTATGAGAGGACCTGATCATGGTGCGTCCCTCGAATCTAGAGGACTTGAATTAACAATCAAATATATAAAAAGTGGATTAAAATCCTTAGGATCAAAAGAAAAAATAGTTACAAAAGAAGAATTAAGGAATAGAGAAAAATACTGTTTTAGTACTAAGGCTAAAACGGAGATTCAAGAAGGTGAGATTTTTAATAAGGAAAACCTGACTTTAAAATCTCCCCGAAATGAAGAATCGTTAAGCTATTATGAATTATTAGGAAAAGAATCAAATAGATTTTATAATAAAGATGAAGATATTTTATAATGTTATTCGTTTCTTGTCAACCATATGCAAATGAAGATTATTATACTAAAGATTTTATTCTAAGTATGGCTTTTGCAGCTAAAATGGGAGGTGCTCAGGGACTTCGAATTGAAAGTCTTGAAAATATTCTTTTTGTTAGGAAGGGAATTGATTTACCTATCGTTGGTACGATTAAAAAGAAAATTGAAGGAAAAGAGCGGTACTTATGCCCAGATATTGAGTCTATAGATAAAGTTATTAAAACAAACTGTGATTTTATTGCAGTTGATTATACTCTTCGAGATAATCGCGATAAAAACTATTATATTAACGTATCTAAGTACGTTCATGAAAAAAGCAATTGTGAAATTGTAGCTGACATCTCAACAGTAAAAGAAGCAAAATTAGCAATCGATTGTGGCGCTGATTTTGTAGCAACAACATTGTGTGGCTATACTATTAATACTAAAGACACAAAATTACCTGATCTTAATTTGATTCAACAAATTAGTGAAGAGGGTATTAAAAATGTAATCGGTGAAGGAGGTTATTCAAAACATTCTCAATATGTTAAAGCTTTAGAATTAGGTGCGAAAATTGTTGTTATTGGAACGTCTATTTCTCGACCTCATTTAATTGTAAAGAAGATAATCCATGGTTATTATTAATTTATATCATTTTATTGAATTAATCTTAAAAATATTCAATTATTAAATTACATATATTTCTTACAAATCCTTTTCCTCCCTTGTAGTCTGAGATGTATTTTGAATTTTGTTTTACTAAATCTTGGGCATTTTTAGGGCAACATGACAATCCAACGATTTTCAAAATAGCAAGATCATTTGTATCATCTCCTAAATAACAAATATTTTCATCATCTAAATTGAATTTCTTTTTTAATTTATTATAAATCGTGATTTTGTTAACGATTCCTGTATAGATATCATCGATCTTTAATTTTTTCATCCGATTTTCTACTATAGAAGTGTCCTCAGAAGTAATAACAGCAGTTTTTAATCCTTTTTCTCTTAATAATCTAATCCCTCTTCCATCTATTCTGGAAAATTTCATCATCTCTATACCATCTTCACTGAGATATACTGATCCATTAGTAAAAACTCCATCTACATCAAAAATTACCAATTTCAATTTCTGTATAATATCTTTTAGATTGTCCATGTCTACTATTTCCCTTTCAAATTTCTATAATAACCTTTAGACTTCATTTTAAATCCATTGTAAAAGTGTAACTTAGTAACTAAGAAATTCTCGTAATTTTTATTTGTTATTATTCTTATTCAATATTATGAAATATGTGATTACTATCACAGTTCGAATGAAATCTAAGCGATTAGACAAAAAACCTTTATTAGAGATAAACGGAAAACCTTATATCGAGCGTATGATTGAGCGTTTGAAAACAACAAACAGACCATCCGAAATAGTGTTATGCACTTCACTCTTAAAAGAAGATGATATTCTTGTGGAAATATCAAGAAAAAACCAAATTAAATATTATCGGGGACATCCTGATGATGTAATGGTTCGGATTTATGAAGGTGCAAAAAAATATAATGCTGACGTCCTAGTTGGTACAACTGGAGATAACCTTTTTCAAGATGCCTTTATTGATAGGATGATTGATTTTTTCGAAGAAAAAAATGCTGATTTTGTTTATTCTTATGATTTACCTTTTGGAATACCTGCTTTTTTAGCAAGGATGAGTATTTTTAAGGAAGCAATAGATAGTAAGGATGAAATTAATACAGAAAGATGGGTTGGTTATTTAAATCGACCTGAAATATATAGAGTATTTGAATTTAAAGTATCTGATCCACTCTACTATCATCCCGATTGGAGATTAACCATGGATTACCCAGAAGATTATGAAGTATTTAAGAGGATTTATAATGAACTATATCGGGAAGGAAAAATTTTTTCAATTGAAGAATTAATGACACTTTTAAATAATAAACCAGAAATAATGAAAATCAATAAAGATAAAATGCAGAAAAAAGATCCTGATATAAAAATTAAAAAAACAATCGATTAGTGTTATTTAATTTTTAACTTTTTATCTTATATTTTTGTTCTAAAACTAAATCGTTTAAAACTGTTAAGAATTATTCAATTATTTTGAAAAAATTGAATTTATCAAATCAATAATCCAAAGAGAAACTCCTAAATATATTTTTTTAATGCAAGATAAAAATTTTCTCTCCAAAATATTAACCAATGAATTAAAATTTCCGAAATTAAAATTCAATTTTTTAAAAATAATCACAGATTTATTATTAACTCAACAATCAGCTACGATTTTAGATTCTATGATAATTGGAACACCTTTTATTTGTTTGGATTTAACGAATAAAAGAGTGTGGGTTTCTGGCAAACATGTTTATAATGATGAAAAATATATAGAAATAGTTTATAGTGAAGAAGAACTCTATAAAAAATTAAATAAATGTATTTATTAAAAATCCTGAAAAATTAAAGGAATACAAACAAAAATTGAGAAATAATCTTAAGCTATTTTTATACAGTGAAGAAAATTATTCACCCACAAAAAAGATAGTTTCAGATCTTAAATCTTTATCAAAATAAGATATTTGAATCATAATAATTTGTAACGAATTAAATTAACTTTCGAAGTTGTACTATAATAAAATTAATTATTAATTTAATAATTGGATCCCTAAATTCAATATATTTTAACCATACTTTATTTGTTATTTTAACCCATCTCTTAAAATCCTTAACATTTAATGCATTATGATTTTTTAAAATTTTTAAGGAATCATTAACGTTTTTAATTAAATATGATTTTGGTTGTAAATATTTTATAATACCTTTTGCCTGCATTGTATATGTCTTAATTTCCCAATTCTTATCTATTGCTCTATGAATGTTAATTTTTTCAAATTTAGGTTCGTTTTCTCTCCCTACGTTCATAACTTGATGGTAATGAAACGTATTTAAAACTCGACCATATTTAAAACCTTCAGCAAGGATTAATTCGTGAAATATCAAATCTTCATTTCTATAAAGATAGTCATCGTTTATCTTTGAGATTATTTTTTTAAAAGCACTAGTTCTTCCCATTTGGCTTCCGGAATAAGCACGACTTTCTCTCTTAGGATTAGGTTTACTATATTCTAGCAAAGCAATTATACGGCTATTGCATTCGTACCAATCATATTTTTTTTGATAACTTTTTATTTTCTCGTACCAATTTTTTGGGAGAAAAACATCTGAATGCAAATAAACAAACCATTCTGTCTCAACAAAGGAAATTAATTCAGCAATGCAATATCCAAGTGATCGATGTTTAGATTGATCAATTATTTTAATTCTAGGAAATTTTTTAACAATTTCAATTGAATTATCAGTACATCCTCCATCCCCTATAATTAATCGATTTATTGGAATTTCACGGTAAAATGAGTACAAATTTTTCTCAAAGAGTATGTTTGAATTCATTAATGGAATAATGACATCAATAGCATCCTTATCTGTTTTTAATTTCCTATCTATAAATTCTTCTTTTTCACAAATTTCTTCTATAAATGATTTATATTTCATTTTAGATTACTACTAATTAGTTTTTTATTAAAATATTATAAGAATAACAATTTTCTTATTCGGATTCATGTTTTAATTGCCTCAATGTATAATGAAACCTTTGGAGTAGTAATATCGAACAGATACATATTTCTTAGTATTGGACAAAAACTCTGTCCATATGCTGATCTATATATTTCAATAAATCCTGCTTTTTTTAGCATTTTAAACGCTTTTTCTTCGTTCCACCAATTCATATGATTCCCATAATGAATTTTTGTTAATTTATCTACAGAACATCTAGAAATAATATGATTCAAAGCATTTTCATATTCATATTTAGAAAAAATTTCATTTAATTCCTCACTACTTATTTTTGGTAATGTTTCATCATCAAATAATTCTGAAAGATAAGATGCAAAATGATATAAAAAAACTTGTTCAATAGATGCTTGATTCATTGGCATCTTTAATTTAAGTCGTTCAACTGATTTAGGTCGGCTATAATTTTCAATCCAATAAAAATAATTAATATCCATCTCTCTAAAGGCTCTATAATCTAAGTCTATATTAGGAGTTATAATTCTAAATATCCCCCCTTGTTTTAGAATTCTAAAGGCTTCATTGAACATATTTTGAGCGGCAACATCATTAATATGTTCTAATGTATGACTTGAGTAAAATACTTCTGCACTATTATCAAATAATGGTAATTTTTCTAAAGAAAACAAATCATAATTTATAAAAATACTATCCTTCTGAGTTTTAGCATACCATTCACTCTTTAAATCTATATTTGTCCAATAAGGGTGTCTGAATTTTCCAGCCCCAATATTATAAAATCTTTTATTGATTAAACTTTCTCTTGGATAAAGATCATGGTAAAGTTGTAGCTGATAAATATCTTTTTTTATTTTTTCTCTATGTTCGAAACCTATGTTTCTAAAAAATCTATTAAAAATAGTTAGAGTTATATTTGATATTTTGTTTAAAATATATTTTATCATAATGAGTTGACACAGTTATAAACATTTTATAAATGATAATATCACATTTTTTATAATTTTTCTTACTACCTAATCCTTGAAATATACTATACTTTAAAAAACCTGAAACTCTAAAAGATTACAATGAAATTTGGCTTTATGAATAGAAATTAAAGCTAGAAGAGATAAAAATTATATGAATTTTAGTTTAAAACCTTCAAAGCTTTTTTATTTACTCATATTTGGAACTTTATGCTCTTTCCTGTTTTCATTTAGTATTATAAAAGAAGAAATCTATGAATTATTTTTTGTCAGTTGAATGAAGTTCTGATTTTTTTATATAAATAGTTATAAGAGTTATTATCTTTCTAAAAAAAGAAACTTTCCTAGAAGTTTTTTTTTAATTAACTCTTAGTAAATTAAGAAAATAGCTTCTCATAAGATATTTGCGCCAAATGAACTAAAAACAATAAAAATATTTTAAATTAGACCTTCGATTAATCTCAATAATCTATTCTTTAATGCTTCTTTAGAATATTTCTTCTTAATGGACGCAAGATTTAATTTAAAATTCCCTTCCAGTGCAGTTTGCATTTTACTCACTAAATCATCAACATTGTTTAATTTAAAAAACAGGGGATAATCACCAAGTACTTCCCTGTGAACATAAGTATTTGAAGCAATTGTAATTTTATCTAAAAATGCCGCTTCGATGGGACTCATACCAAAACCTTCAAATTCTGAAGAATCTACATATAATTTTGATTGGTTTAAAATGTCAAAGACTTTCTTTTGGTCCTCAAAAAAATAATGTGGACACTCCAATTTTATGTTTTTATTGACTTGACGACCTAAAACTATAATGTTTAAATTTAATTTTTTGGCGGCTTCTACAAATATTTTTTGGCGTTTATATGAATCAATTCTACTTATATTTATGGCATCATATATTATTTCTTTTTTTGGAAGGCTTAATAAATAATCTGAATTAACACATGGATAACATACGGTAGTTTTTAATTTTAAGAATTTCTCTACTAAATATTGTGTATACTTTGATAGGGATAAATTAAGATCTGAATGTTTTAAGAATCTTCTGTAATTCTTAAGAAAATATACTCGATTTCGTTGTATCTGATTAAAATAGCTCTGAAAAGTTGATGCGAAAAGGTTGTAATATTTATTTTTTAATGGATCGAATCTAATTTTTTCAGAATAATGGTACAGAGATGGACTTTTATGAACTTTGTTATAAAATGTTTGTTTAATATACTTTAAATATGTGTTCAGTTCATGATTTTTATCTATCAGCCAGGGGGGTATATCTAATATAGAATTTATTAATTTAATGTTGTATTTTCTTATGATTTTTAGCTTTCTATAAATTTGATACATATCAAAGCGACTTTCTACAATACAAACATCGATATCGTTCACAAAATTATTTAATAAAACTTCATGTCCTTCCTTTTTTAATAATTCAGATATATATGGAAAATAATAGTGCCCATAAATACTTATTTTCATAAGAAATCAAAAAATTCAAAAATGTTATATCAGGATACTCATGATTTTATGTATAAATACATCATCAATTATGAAATATTTGTATACAATTTAAAATGAAATATTAACAATATCTTAATCTTTTAAAATTGTTCTTAACAGGAAAATAAAGATGGTCATAGCCTTTTCGAATATAACACCATTCATATATGATGGAAATATTCAAGTGAAGACAACAAATATGAATAATATCCTTAAAAAAATAATCCACCTGAATCTATTCTTGTAAAAATTGATGTTGAGAGGTACAAGTAATTTTTGTTTTAGGTAGGGAATAAATTATTGGGAAAAAAAATGTATTATTGTCCTAGAATTTCTCCCCATGATTATCTGAAAAACCCAAAAAAAATTGAAAATAAGATGATGAATTACATTTTTAAAATGAATTAAAATGATGATTACTGAATTTGACTCTTGTAAGCGTTGTTATGACTGTTTTTAATAGAGATGATTTCGTTTCAGAAACAATTAAAAAATAAAAATTATCAATATGCAAAAGACGCGATTAAGAAATTATCGAACATTCTTAAAAAATGTTAAAACGAAAATAAATAGGAAAGGGTTAATTTCTTTTATCTTTTCCGACCTTATAAGTTCATTTATTCGATGTAAAAAATTCATTATTGAAAAAGGATTAAATTTTTTCCTTCAATCAGGAATCTTAGTTATCTTAAATCCTCATATGTTCTTAATATGGTTAATAGATGAATATGCATTCTGGACATGGTTCTATACAAATTATAAAACTAGAAGGACTTTCAAATTTAATGGTAAGAAATATCACTATTTCTATCATAGGAATTGGATTACATGGAATAATGAAAGAAGCGTTGAGGTTCCCATAGCTTTGGAAATCATTAAGAAGCATAAAGGAAAAGATTTTCTTGAAGTAGGTAATGTCTTAATGAACTTCATTGAATATGATAGGGATATTGTTGATAAGTATGAAATAGCCCCCGGAGTTTTAAATGAAGATATCGTTGATTTTAATCCCGGAAAGAAATACGACATAATTATTACTATTTCTACTTTAGAACATGTTGGGTGGGATGAAAAACCAAGAGAAGCACTAAAATTTTTTAAAGCCATAAAAAATCTAAAACGATTATTAAAAACTGGAGGTAATATAATAATCACAATTCCTAAAGGCAATAATCCCGTTCTGGATAATTTAATTATGGAGAAAAAAAGCCCATTTATTAAGAGTTTTTTCTTAAAACGTGTATCTAAGAATAATAGATGGAAACAAGTCCCATTGAAAAAAATCAGGAATACTAGATATGGTAGTTTTGTGCGTTGGTCTGCGAGTGCTGTTATTATTGGTTATATTTTTTAAAAATTTAAAAATAAAGTTGTTAAAATATCTTGATCGAAATTTTTTTTTTGCTCAAAAAGGAAATCTACATTATCTCATTAATTATTTAAGCAAAAATAGATACTCGAATCATTATTTATAGATTTTTCAAATATTGACTTATTTTTGTAGACAATGCGCAATACATATATGATATGTATAGAAAAAAATTAATAAAAATTAAAAAATTGTAATCATAAATCTCTTATAATTAGTTAAAAATCGTTGAGTGATATTAAATTTCAGTTTTAAAAAATGGGATTAATCTATTAAAAGAAGTGTTAATTGATATCATCAGCAAAATTTTTCCAAAATTTAAAGAACATTTTTGGAATTATCTTTTTCTAAAAAATGGGTTAAAACCAATTAGATTAACTACAAATCACTTATTGATTGTACATCCTCATGATAATGTTATGTCGAAATTAATTTTTCGATATGGGTATATTTATGAAGATATATATAGGATTTTAAAATCTTACTCTCTTATATGCAATTCTTTTATTGACATAGGAGCAAATTTCGGTTATTTTACTGTTACTATAGGGAAAGCAATGAGCAATAAAGGGATGGTAATCGCTATTGAGCCCGATCCAGAGAATTTTCTGATTTTAAAAAAAAATATTAAAAATAATGGTCTTACCGTCATGTTAGAAAATGTTGCTATATGTGAAAAGGAAGGTTTTATGGATTTATTCGTTTCCAAAGAAAACAAAGGTGGACATAGTCTTTTTGAATACTATCCTTCGGAATATAAGGGCAAAGTTCAGGTTAAAACAACGACTTTGAATGAAATTGTCAAAAAATATAGTCCGTCTGAGCCAATTCTCGTTAAAATTGATATCGAAGGATCTGAATTTGATGCATTTAAAGCAGGGGATAAGTTATTAGAAAAAAAATGCATTTTTATATCAGAATTTTCACCTCCATTATATAGAAGGTTAAATCAAGAACCAAAAGATTTATTAAATAAAATTTCAAATTTTGGCTATAAGATATATGAGATTGGCTCTGGGAAAAGGATTGATCTTCAAGATTTTGATTCCATCTGTAAATTGGAGCAAACTAATCTTCTTTTCTTTAAAGAAAAAATCATTTAATTGTTTGTTTGGGTAAATTTCTTCTTTTTACCTGATTAAACAGAAAATTTACTATTTTTCTCAAAATATATAAAAATTCAGACCCTACAGTCGAAAATGCTAATTTTTAATTTTTGAAAGTTTTTCTAGCTCCTTCATTAAACTAAATATGAAACTATCATCCCTTTTTCTATAATTTTGAATTATAATCCTATTTCCAATTAGAGATCCAATGTGAAGCAAATTCCATAAAAAAGCTTTAATATATAAGATAAATAAAGTAGATTTTTGATAAACTATAGATTTAAAGATCTCCTTGAGTCTCATATAAAAGTAATATGGGAGAATTTTAGGTAATGATCTCAATTCATAATTTTTTAAAAGAGTTCTTAGCTTATTTCTTTGGCTCATATAAATGATTTTTGGAAAATTTTTTCTTACTCGATTTATTTTATGGTAAATAATTGATGTTGGAACGTAATATACATCATATCCACAGATCCATGCACGCCAAGAAAAATCTACATCCTCCCAATACATAAAATAAGTAGGATCAAATAATTTAATAAAATTATATAATTCCCGCTTAAACATCATTGAGGCGCCGCAAGCATAAAAGATCTTCGTTGGACTTTGTTTACTGGGTAGTTCATCATCAAATTTATTTGCATTTATTTGTGTTGTATTCCCATATTTATCACAAGAACTACCCCCGAAATTAATTTTTTTTCTATCACTATAATAATAAATTTTACTCCCTACAATACCAATCTTTTCAGATTTTTGAACAACTTTTACTAATTCAGTTAACCAATTTGGATCGACTAATGTATCCATATTTAAAAGTGCTATATATTCTCCTTTAGCCTGAATCAGACCTTTATTATTCCCTTCAGCGAAACCATAATTTTTTTTTAATTCAATAATTTTGACATCATTATATTTATTTTTAATTTTTTCTACACTTTTATCTTCAGAATTATTATCTACTAATAATATTTCAAAATCCGGATAATTCAAATTATAAAGTGTTTTAAAACATTCTTCCCAATCGTTCTTACCGTTGTGATTTATAACAATTATCGATACTAATGGATTTTTCATTGTTTTTCAGATACCTAATTCATCTTTTTCAATTATTCCAATAGGTAGACTATTAAAAGTTTTGTAGGACTAAAATATTTTATGTTTAATATGAATTTAACCTGCTTTCCAGTATTTTTTTTTAATATTCATCTAAAGTCTTCACCTTCTTAATTTTTAAAAATATATTATGTTATGCAGGTTTAAATCTCAATTTTAAAGAAAAGTATTATAGATATTTTATTATAAACAATAGAATTAGAATTTTATAATAGAATTAATCAAACATTCAATCAATAATTTCACTTTTAATGTTTATCATTATTTTTTTCTAATCCTTTTTTAATTAAATCCATGACTCTTCTTGTTGAAAATCCATCTAAACGGTATAAATAGTCCTTTAAAAAGAGTTCCCGATTCTTTAATGAAACAGGTTTTATAAATGCTTTTTTTATCTGATTAATTAATTCATGAGAATTTGAAGCTTTATAAACAGTATTATATTCAAAGTATGGTGTTGTATATTCTCTTTCATTAAATTTTAAACAAACAATTGGTTTCTCCGCAAGCATAGCTTCGATAACGGTTGTAGAATCTCCTGAAATAAAACAATCACATGCTGTAATTAGATTTATAATATCATAATCTTTTGTAAAAGAAACATTATCTAATTTACAAAAATTGACTAGATCACGTACAAATTTTGTACTATTTTCTGTATAGTGAAATTTAATGATAAGATGAATATCTGGTATGTTTTTAACAGCATCAAAAATTATTTCAAAAGATTTTATAATTTCAGAATCTAATTCTTCAATATTTAATCTGTAACGCGGCAGACCATAATTAGTAGCTAAAACAATTAATCTTTTATCTTTTTGAATTTTAAAATCTTTATATACATCCTTTTTTTTTTTTTTTTTAAAATTTCATTTTTATTTAGATGAATGTAAATATCAAATCGCGGACATCCTGTTATGACTATTTTTTTAGAGCTCATCCCCCATTCTATTAATTTTTTTTGGCTTATTTTACCCCAAGTCGCAAAGTATTTAGAATAAGAGGGTATACTACCTGAAAAATGACCCGTAACTCCATGTTGGATAGCTAACGTCGATATTTTTAATTCAGAACTGATTAAACTCATAGCCATGTAACGTTCTGGAACATCGCTTCCCATAATAACGCTACCAATATTGACATTTTTCAATAATTTTTTCATAACAAGTATCCATTTAATTAATTTCCTAAACTCTAGAAAAATGATATTTGTTATTTTTATGTTAATCAAAGGCCAAAGTGATACATTTTCATAATGAAACTGTTTTTTAAAAGAAGGATTTTTAACAACATTTTTCCAATTATTCCATAACTGATTAAAAGTCCGAATCGATTTTCTTTGAATATTCGTTGAAATCCATGAAGAATAAAATAATATATTAGCTTTTTTGGTTTTGAAGAAAACATTTTTTAGATTTTCAATGAATTCTACCTTATTTATATGATAACCCATTAAAAATAAATCGAATATTTGTATAATACTTTTCATTAATGTTGGATTATTATCTAAATGAAAAAGTAAAACATTTTTTTTCCGAGATGTATTTTTCTTTATAAAAAATAAAAATTTCGATAAAAATTCCAAAAAAAATTTCCTTGAATTAAAGATAATAATTTTTATAATGTGTTTTTTAGAGTATCGTATTATTTTATCTGAGTTAATTGTATTTAACTCAGTGTTAGAATGAAATGTAAATTTAATCTTTTTGAAACGACAAATATATTTTAACGCATTATTTAGTTCTTTAATTATAAAGTTGGGATTATCAAAAGAAATTATTTCTGTTGGGCTTTCCATTTCTAATACGTTTAGTATTGATTGAACATTTTTTATAATCCTTGAAAAATAATAATATAATTCATAACCAAATAGAGAACCTAGAGAAATTTCATGAAATTTAAAAAAATTTTTATGCCAATTCTTAACTAAATTATAAGCTTTTTCATCCATTTGTTTAGCGAGGTTTTCTGTAATATAATTATCAATGGTGAGATATTCTATATTTTTAAGTTGCAGAAAAACATCTAAATCTATTGTAGTACTAAAGATTCTTATTTGAGAATTATAAAAAAACTTGGGTTCAAATTGAGAATACTCTTCAAAATCTTTTAATTCATGAAGAAAAATCACTTTCACTTTTTTTTCACTTTCCATAATTTTTTTTATGTAAAAATAAACTAAAGTTTTTTGATTTTTCCTAATTTTTACGTAAAACCTAATAACATTACAATATCTTCAAAAGATTAAGTTTAATTTTCTTTAAAAATTTAGTATTTCATTGTTTAAAATAGCTTTTATTATACAAATTGAAGAAAATGCTATCTGATAAAATTATTCTAATCACAGGAGGATGTGGAACTATAGGATCAGCATTAGTAGAGCATATTCTTATGAATTATTCTCCGAAAATTATTAGGATTTACAGTAGAGATGAGACAAAACAACATTTATTGTCTAAACAATTAAATAAGTATAATAAGAAACTTAGATTTTTCATAGGAGATGTAAGAGATAAAGAAAGATTAAATAGGGCTATGGAAAATGTTAACATTGTATTCCATTTAGCTGCATTAAAACATGTGATAGCATGTGAATATAACCCATTCGAAGCAATTAAGACAAATATCTTAGGATTACAAAATTTAATTGAGATTAGCATTGATAAGAATGTTGAAAGAGTAATTTTTACTAGTACAGACAAAGCAGCAACACCTTGTAATACAATGGGAGTTACTAAATTATTAGGAGAGAAATTAATGACGGCTGCTAATTATTACAAAGGGGCAACAAAAACAATCTTTTATTCTATAAGATTAGGCAACGTTTTGGGTTCAAGAGGTTCTTTAATTCCTTTAATTGAGCAACAGATAATCAATAAATTACCTATAACCTTAACACATTCTGACATGACGAGATACATTATTGATTCTGATTCTGTTTTAAAAATTATAATAAAATCTTTGGCTTTAGCTCAAGGTGGAGAAGTTTTTGTACCTAAGATGGTTGCTGTAAAAATTATAGACATAATTGAAGTATTAATAGAATTTTTTGCTAAAAAATATAATAAGGTAGTTGAAAAAATACGAATAGAAGAAGTTGGAATGTTTGTAGGGGAGAAATTATATGAAGAATTATTTTCAATAGAGGAATCTAAGAGAACATATGAAATGGATTGTTTTTTCATTATAATCCCTCAAATCACAGAAGTATCTATTAAAATAGATTTATCAAAATATCCACATATTAAAAGATTTGATGAAAACAATCCTTTTGATTCAAAAGAAGAACATCTTCTCTCCAAAAATGAAATTAAAATTTTTTTAACTGAAAACAAGGTCATTTAATAAATTTATTCAGATAATTATAATGGTATTCTTAGTTACTGGTGGAGCGGGTTTCATAGGCAGATGGGTTGTAAAGAAATTATTATTAAAGGGAAAAAAAGTAGTAGTTATTGATAATTTATCTAATGGAAGAAAAGAAAATATTGAAGAATTTGAAAATGAGCCTAAGTTTTTAGACTTACTTATTAATGACATAAGAAATAGAAAAGAGATTGAAGATATTTTTCAAGAATATAATTTTTCTGTATGTTTTCATCTTGCCGCTCAAATAAATGTACAAGAGAGTTTAATTTACCCAGATAAGTCTTTTGAAAATAATATTTTAGGGACTTATAATATTTTAGAAGCATCAAGGAAGATTAATACAAAACTAGTAATTGTTGGGACTTGTATGGTATACGATATGGCTGATTCAAAAAAAACTATCTCTGAAATCCATCCTCTTAAACCTACATCTCCTTATAGTGGTTCTAAACTAGCAGCAGAAGAATTAGCACTTTCTTATTATTATGGTTTTAAATTACCTGTAATAATTTTGAGACCATTTAATGTATATGGACCTTTTCAAAAAGCAAATATGGAGGGTGGAGTAGTATCAATTTTTGTTAATAATAAAATTAATAATGAAAAACTAACTATTTTTGGAGATGGAAACCAAACAAGAGATCTTTTATATGTAGAAGATTGTGCAGAATTTATTATTAAGGCGTCGGAATATGAAAATAGCATTGGAGAAATACTTAATGCAGGAACTGGAAAAGATTTATCAATAAATGATTTAGCAATGCTAATTGTTCAAGATGAAAACCGTATTGAACATGTTAAGCATCATCATCCCCAAAGTGAGATAATGAAATTAGTGTGCGATTACACTAAAGCTAAAAAATTATTAAATTGGGTACCGAAAGTAAATTTAAAAGAAGGAATTAAAAAGTTAGAAAATTGGATAAGTGAGAATAAAATAAACAATGACAGATAAACCTGCAATTGAAGGAGGAAAACCAATAAGAGATAAATTTCTACCTTATGGTACACAGTGGATAGATGAAAAAGAAATTAGAGAAGTGATAGATTCATTAAAATCGAACTGGATCACAACAGGTCCAAAAATGAGACTATTTGAGGAAAATTTTAAAAAATTTAAAGGAACTAAATACGCTATAGCTGTAAATTCTGGAACTGCCGCTTTACATGTATCTACTTCGAGTATTAATATAAGATCTGGAGATGAGGTAATTACAACTCCTTTAACATTTGTAGCATCAGCAAATTGTGTAGTGTACAGAGGTGGTACTCCAATTTTTGTAGATATTAAAAAAGATACTTATAATATCAATCCAAATGAAATAAGAAAGAAAATAACGTCAAAAACAAAAGCTATAATCCCCGTACACTTTGCAGGTCAACCATGCGATATGGATGAGATTCTTGAAATAGCTGAAGAAAATAATCTTTATGTTATTGAAGATGCCGCCCATGCAATTGATGCGGAGTATAAGGAGAAAAAAATTGGAAATATCAGTGACTTAACGACCTTTAGTTTTCATCCCGTAAAGAATATCACGACTGCAGAAGGGGGGATGGTTACTACTAATAACGATGATTTATATAATAAACTCCTAATGTTTAGAACTCATGGAATTTCTAGAGATACTATTAATAGATTTGGCAAATCTGGGGATTTTCATTATGATATGAAATATTTAGGATTTAGATATAATTTAAGTGAACTGCATTCTGCTCTAGGAATTCACCAATTAAACAAACTCGAATCGTTCCAAAAAAGAAGAAGGGAAATAGTAAAGATTTACAACAGAGAGTTTGAGAATATAGAAGAAATAGAAATACCCTATGTAAAAAAAGATGTGATCCATTCATGGCACTTATATGTAATTCAGCTTGATATTAACAATTTAAAAGTTGATCGTGACTATATATTTAAAGCATTACGAGAAGAAAATATCGGTGTAACAGTACATTATATCCCCGTTCACTACCATTCTTATTATCAGAATAAATTTGGGTTAAAAAAAGGTATTTTACCTAATGTAGAATGGTTGTATCCAAAATTATTAACAATTCCCATTTTTCCAAAAATGAAGGATGATGATGTTTATGATGTAATTAACGCCTTAGAAAAAATTATTAAATACTATCGAAAAAATTAGTGTTTATTTTCTAAGTATGATATTTTCAATTAAACCATCTGTCATACTAACATCAAAAAAAGGAATACATAGCTTTTCACTACTTTTTTTTCCTCTCATGAAAACTATCATCTATAAATATTGAACTCATATAATATAGAAGGAATGATGAAATGATTTTTATGAAATGGTTGATGAATTTCTAAAGGTATAGCTCCAACAGAATATAACACAATATCTTTATTATACTTGAGGGACTTTAAAATTTCCAAACTTAATGCAGAACTTCCAGTATAAACAAGAATTTTTTTCAGCTTCATAAAAAAAATAGATTATTAATAGGTTTTTTATGATTTATCTTTAGTAATAAAAAAATCTTGAGTGTATCTTAACATTATTAAATTTTCTCTAAATTCTCCAATAAATTGTTTGACATTTTCTCCTTTTATTATTTGTAAAATTTTTAGTGGGGATTCCATACCTGCTTTAAATGCTATATTTGAAGCACCTCCAAATCTAGGATTTATTTCAATAAAATATGGAGTGTGTTCTTTCATTATGCATTGAATATTTATGTGTCCTATGAACTTAATTTTTTCACATATAAATTTAGAATAGGATATTATTTGAGTATTTTTTTCTGTTATTGATACTATAGATTCACCTCCTTTAATCAATATTCGTCTTCTTGGAATAATAGAAAGTATATTCCCTGTTAAATCATTTAAAACATCAATAGTAAATTCGATGCCTTTTACATATGTTTGAAATATATATTTAGAAGGTTCTTTAATTAGTATTGGAATTGAATCATAATTATTAACTGTATAAATTCCATAACCACCTTTGCCTAATCTTGGTTTACATATTAATGGATATTCGATGTCAGAAATTTTTTTTAGTTCTTTAAAAAGATAAGTGTTGGGATGAGGAATATTATTTTTTTCAAAAAATTGGCTTAATTTATATTTATCTAAACATAAACTAATTGATTTTTCATCAGAAATTAATAGTAAACAATTTAATTCATCAAAAAATTTCTTATTCTTAGAAAGTAGAAACAATTCTTCATCACGAGCAGAAAGTAGAATATTGATTCCATGATTTTTAATAATTTCTTCTAAAGCAGGAAAAAATTCAGCCGAATCTGAACGAGGTATTTGAAAATGTTTTTTAGAAACCATCCTTGAGGCACAACAGTTTTCAACATCGGCAGTATAAAAGTTTCCCCTTAATTTTAACAATTTAAAAGCATCTTTAAAAGAGTTTATTAATTGAACATGGTTCGATGAGCTTAATAAAAGAAAGTTATAACTTTTCATCTAAATTAAAGGTGGTATTGTTTCAATTTAAAAATTTATCTATTACTAAATCAACCCAGTTAATACTAATTAATTTTTTACCGTTTTTATGAAATTCTTTTCTAAGTTGTTTAGATCTTACTAAATTTTCTACTAGAACTCTGATTTCCTCTTCTCCTATATCGTCTCCTAACCCACCATTCTTAAATATTCGTTTTTCTTCATATTTCTCTGCATTTAAACCTTGTAGATTTATTTGATTTATTAAAACACCTGGCAAACCCATAAATGCTGCTTCAAATGAGGTATTTCCTCCCGTACCAATAATCAAATCATTTCTAGCCATCATTTCAGGAATATTATTAACATCTTTGTATATAGAAATTTTATCTGGAAACCGATTTTTCAATTCTTCAATTTCATCAGGTCGTTTAAAAAGTTTACCCAAAATAATATCTAAATATATATCTTCTAAATTGATGATTGCTTTTGCAATTTTTAAAGTTAGGTTTTTAGGATCTCCTCCACCCATTGTTAATAGTATATTTCTAGCTTTGGATCTAAATGACCGTTTATAATTTTCATACTTTCTAAAGACTGGATTTAATATATAATATTTTGGACCTAAAAACAATATACAATCTTCATTTATAATATTGTAATTAACATTTTCGGAATAGAGGTTATAATTTAGATAAAAATGAGAAAATATATTAATAATCTTGTGTGAATCATCAAATCTTAGGACTTTGTCAAAGTTTTTAGCACATTTCTGATAATATAAATCATCCTTATTTAGGAGATCTATAATTAATAAATCTGCAGATTTACTAAGTAAAGTATCGATTTCCTCATTTAATGAAAGATTAGATGGTATTTCATCGACTAAATAATTACGTTGGGTTATATATTCCTTTATTTGAGAATTTTCCTTTATAAGGAAAATAGTATTACATGAATTTTTAATGGTTTCAACAAAATATAAACATCGTGTAATATGACCTATACCAATCTGAGTATCTCCATCTGCTCTTATTAATAATTTTTTACTCATTTTTAAGAGTCTCTTTGATTTTTTCAATATTAAGTGTTATACCTGCTTCAATGGATAATTCAGGTATAAAATTTAACGATTTTTTAGATTTTATAATGTTAGCATAACTCTTTTCATAATTTACAAGTTCTTCAGATTCTGTTGGCCTGCTTCTAAATTTAGTACCAAAAAATTTCTTTAATATCTGTAAAACGTTTTTCATACTAATAGGTACGCCAGAGCCAATATTAAAAATCCCATTTCTTTGTACCATTGCTGCTTGAAGGCATCCAAGCGCACAGTCTTTTGCATGAACATAATCAAATACTTGTTCTTTTCCATAAACGCTAATAATTTCACCCATTAAGAGAGATCTAATCCATCTATCAATGATATCTTGATTTTTTGGACCATAAACGCGGAATATTCTTAATGATGTTGATATTATTCCCATTTCTTTAAAAAATTCTAATTCTCTCTCTCCATATAGCTTAGCAACTCCAGTTATATTTCTAGGGTTTATCGGAGATTCTTCGGTTAAAGCTATGGGATCATGATTTAGATTTTCTTTTTTAAATAAATATATTTTAGCGTCATAAATCAAATAGCTAGATGGGAATATAATTTGTTCTATTGAATTCTTCACGCATGCCTCAAATATATTATGAGTCCCGATAACGTTTGAAGAAAAACATTTATTTCGAAAATCAACTGTTTCTAGTGTCCGTTGAAACACTGCAGCTAAATGAAAAAGAATTTGAGGTTTAAATTTTAAAACAACTTTATTAATCTCTCGCTCGTTAGCGATATCTAAATTCTTGTGTGAAATTTTCTTTTTTACTCTTTTCTCTGGTGGTTTTACATCAATATTTAATATATCATTACTTTCATCTAGCATATCTATTAAATATGTACCAATTGATCCTGAACCTCCAGTAATTAGAATTTTTTTATTTTTCAAATCAATCATCAGTCTCTCCGTCCAAAAATCGATAAATCTCTTCCAATTTTTAATTCAATAAATTTTTCATATAATTTGTTTTTGAACTTTTTATTGTAATGATTTAAATTCTTTTCAAAATTCACACGTCGTAGATGCGAGGATCTTCCTAACTCAGGTTCAAATATGTAATTATCCCCCATTAAAACAAAGAATTCTATTGGAAAAGATACTTTTATATTAAAGACTTTGAATCCACATTTTTCTAGTAGTTGATTTAAGGAATCTACGTTGAAATAATTAATATGATCTCGACAAACCCACCAGTTATTATTTAACATTGAAAAGATTGTTTCTTGTAATGGATTAAAATCATTTGGAACTTCAACACAAATAATTCCATTAGGGATTAATAAACTTTCGTAAATCGAATTTAACATTGAAATAGGATTTATTACATGTTCCAATACAAACGATAAATGAACTACTGAAAACTTTTCATCATTTGTTTTTAAAAAATTATCAAAAGTACAAGAATCTAAATTAATATTTAATTCATTATTAGTAATTTCACAAATTTGTTCATTTGGTTCAATTCCTTTTATTTTCCAACCTTTATCTTGGAAGTATTTTAAAAATAGTCCACTCCCGGCTCCAATATCCAGAATTTTTAAGGGTAATTCTACCACATTTTTTCTAAAAATATTTTCTTTATAGAAATAGTCTGTCTTGAGATATTCAAGATCTTCTTTTTGTTTTTTAAAATAGTCTGTCTTAGTTTCCTGAAAATAACTTTTTATATAATATTTTTCTCTTTCATTTACATTTGGTAAAGGATATTGATGTATAAATCCACAATTGACACATTTAATTACTCTTATATCATCACTAGGAGTAGCAATTATTTCACCAATATGCTGCAAGATTTTGTCGGATGTCATTGTTTCAGTTTTAAAAATATATTAATTTATATTATTTTTTTAAAAAATAGAAAATTTATATCATTTGCCATGTTATCCATTGATCTTCTTCAATATTAACTTTTACTCTCCTTCCTAATATCTTGTCTATAAATTTTGGTTTAATTCCAAATCCCGGTCTTTTAATTATTAGCATATCCCTTGTAATTATTGTTCCCTTCGGAATAAACTTAGCAGCAATTATACTTCTTCGTGCCTTTTCAAAATTTTCCTCTAACTCTAATGCATGCGGCTTTTTAATTCCATTTCCCATTGCCTTTTCAATTTCCCTAACCTTGATTATTAGATCTTGTAAATCAAGTGGTTCTAATGCAAAAAAATGATCTGGTCCTTTTTGATTTCGATCTAGAGTATAATGTTTTTCTATAACTTTTACACCTAAAGAAACAGCAGCTAAGGAAATATGAATGCCTAATGTATGATCTGAGAAACCTATAGGATATTTATATTCTTTTTTCAGCGTTTTAATCGCTTTTAGATTAACAACCTCTGCTGGTGTAGGATATAATGTATTACAATGAAGAATAACTATCTTATTATTACCACTTTTTAATATCGTCTTTAATGCATCCTCAATTTCTTCTAAATTTGACATTCCTGTTGAAATGATGACCGGTTTCTGTTTATTAGCTATATAGTAAATTAATTCTAAATCAACTATTTCAGGTGAAGCAATTTTATAAAAAGGAACATCAAGTGCTTCCAAAATATCTACAGCTTCATAATCAAAAGGAGATGATGTAAAGTGGATATTATTTTCTTTAGCAATATCATTTAAAATTGGAAGCCAATCTCTTGGATGTTGATATTTCTTTATCATCTCATAGGGAGTTGTAGGATCCTTTGAAAACTTTGGTGTCTTTTTCGAATACAATTTTTCCGCAGTATACGTTTGAAATTTAATCGCATCCACCCCCATTTTTGCCGCAGAAAGAATCAGTTTCTTAGCAGTTTCAAGATTACCATTATGATTAGCACCAACATCCACAATAATATAGCATGGAGAATCGTCGCCAATATATTTATTCTCATCTAACTTAATTTTCATAGTTTTTCCAGTCCTTGAGATTCAGAATGAAAACTTATTTATGTTTATTTAGAATTATAGTAATTTAGATTTATATATCTTTTAATAGTAAAGATCTTTAATGAATAAGCTAATACTGGCAGTAATTATACAAGCAAGGATGGGTTCTACAAGATTACCAAATAAAGTTTTATCAGACATTATAGGTAAACCCATGTTATGGCATTTGGTTAATAGGTTACAATATTCCAAGTTAAATCCCGAGATTATTATTGCTACAACAATTTCAGAAAGAGATAGAAAAATAATAGCTTTAGCAGACAAATTAAACCTTAAAAGTTACGCGGGAAGTATTGAAGATGTTTTAGACAGATATTATCAAACTGCTTTAAAATTCAATGCAGAAATAATAGTTCGCATAACAGCAGATTGTCCTCTAATGGATCCAGAGGTATTTGATAAAGTTGTAAAAAGTTTTTTAGAAGGAGATTCTAATTATACATCTAATACCCACCCTCCAACATTTCCAGATGGACTCGATGTCGAAGTTTTTTCTTTTAAAACTCTTATGAAAACTTGGAAAGAAGCACAGTTATCTTCGGAAAGGGAACACGTAACCCCTTATATGTGGAATCATCCAGATATTTTTAAATTAGATAATGTCTATAATAATGAAGATCTTCATGAATTAAGATGGACTGTAGATGAGGAAAAAGATCTTGTGTTTGTTAAAGAAATCTTTAAAAATCTCTACCCAAAGAAAAAGATATTTCTTATGAATGACATTATTGAACTTTTAAGGGAAAAACCAGAATTGATTGAAATTAATAATAAGATCCCAATGAATGAGGGATATCTGAAATCACTTCAAAAAGATAAAATGAAAAATTAAATCCTTCCATATTCAAGTTAATCGCTGAAAACCACTATGAGCTACGGGACCTTCGAGTGAATTTAGAATTTTATCTTGGTCAATTGCTTTTTTTATTATTCCAAAAACCTCATCAACATTGTTAAGATAATTGTCAATAATTTTTTCTGTATGACAATAACTTACATAAACTGTTAATGAAGCCAAATAACCTCGTTTAAGCATTTCTTGGGTGAAAAACGTCTTAATTTCTTGTGCATTTTCATATTTTAATGTGAATGTCACTAGAGGATTAGGGGGAAGAATATCAATATCTAATGAATGTTTCTCTGCTAATTTTTTCCAACCCTCTCCAATTTTTTCTCCAATTTTATCTAAATGAGTAGGTACATTTTTGTCTTGCATTTTTTTTATAGTTGCTAAAGCTGCAGTTGGTCCAATACTTTCAGTCCAATAAGTACTACTTATAAAACTTGTTTGAGCCGCTTCCATAATTTCCTCTCTTCCTATTACAGCACCCATAGGATAACCATTACTCATAGCTTTAGCAAAAATTGCAATATCTGGTTCCACACCAAATTTTAAATGTACACCACCAACAATACTTCTCCAACCAGAACTAATTTCATCAAAAATTAATAAAATTCCATTTTTATTAGCAATTTCTCTAACTTGTCTTAAAAAATTATTCTTAGGTTTTTGGTGTCTCATTGGTTCTAAAATGATTGTTCCTATGTCATGTTCTTTTATAATTCTTTCGAGTTGTTCTAAATGATTATATTCGAAAGGAATAGCAGTATTGAGATAACATCGAGGAACTCCACTAGGATCTAATCCTGTTAACAAATGGCCATCTAAATTTGCATTATTAGATAGATTACTTGAAAGATACCAATCATGCCAACCATGGTACCCACAAAATGCAACTTTGTCTTTTTTTGTATAAGCTCTTGAAATTCTTATAGCTATTGCAGCTGTTTCACCTCCCGTTCTTGCATATCTTACTGACTTTGCCCATGGATGAATTTTTATAAGCAATTCCGCAAGCTCAACTTCTTGAGGGCAGTTTAGAGTGGTCATTGTTCCATTGTTGATGGCTTCTATAACTGCTTTGTCAACATCGTTATCAGCGTATCCTAGAGTGCAAGCTCCAACACCCATAATAGACATATCTATAAGCTTATTATCATTCAAATCCCAAATTTCAACGCCCTTTGCTTTTTTATAGTATGAAGGCCATTTATTGGGTAAAAACATTTCAGATCTTTTGCTAAGTAGTTGGCTTCCTCCAGGTATTAATTTCTTTGCTTTATTCCAGAGTGATATCCCCTTTTGAAAATTCATTTTTATATCCACGAGAATCTTATCATCTTTTTGGTGTTTTTTTTAAAAGCTTCTTTTTAAATAATAACAACTAAATCCATAATGAAGGATTAATTATCTTTTGAGGGATTTCGTTAAATTCATCCAAAATTGCATTGTAAACTTCATTTGTTAATGGCTTTTCTTTTAGAAGATCTAAATTTTCAATTATTTGTTGCTTTTTTTCTGCTCCTATCACTAAACTAGTAATTTCAGGAAGATCCCTAACAAATAAAAATGCTAATTTTGCAATACTTATTTTTAAATCCTCGGTAAATTTATTTAATTTCTTCAAATAAATTTCAGCTGAATTAATACGATCAGGGAGCTTTTTAGGATGTAAAAAAAATAATCCTTGAAGATATATACTTCTGGCAAGGATAATATAATCCTTCTCTTTTAATTTTTTTAATAGACCTGTTTTGATTAACCTATGATCAAATATATTTATAGGGATTTGAATTACTTTTATTGATTTAAATCTTAAAGATGCTTTAACTTCTTCTGGATTATATCCTGATATCCCAAATTTCTCAATCATACCTTCATTACTCAACTCATCTAAGCATTCGATTACCAATCCATCTTCTATAAATATATCTGGAGCGTTATGTAGTAAATAGAATGGGATAGTCTTAATTTTAAGATTATAAAGCGATTCATTTATTTGCTCCTTAATATGTTTATATAAAGAATCGAAAAAAATTTCTTCTTTTAAGTTGATTGCAGGTAATTTAGAGATTATAATAATTTTATCTAAATCCTTCTTCTCTTGTGATGAGATAAAAGATCCAATGATTTTTTCACTATTACCATAACTCGGTGATGTATCAAAAGAATTTATTCCCTTCTTAAAGGAAAAATTTAAAATATCTATTGCTGTCTTCATATTCGGCTTTCTATTAATATTCGATATTCCATAATTTAATCCAAGTTGAGCAGTTCCTAGAGTAATCTTTGAAATATTCATATAATTTAATATTTAACTAAATTCTTTAAAAATAATATATATTCTCGGGCTTATAGAATATTAATAATTCATTATTAATTTATTAATCATATAAATAACAGTAGGTAAAATAATGGGTAGATCATTAATAGTAAAAGAATTATTTGATAAATTTGTAAAACTTGGTTGGTCTACAGATAGTCAATCTATATCTATTTTTACTTTATTAATGAAAGCAAGACAAAAAACATTACCAAACACAATTCTTTTAGATATGGGTGCAGGGAAATCACGCTATAATTTTTTTTTTGAACATTGTCATTATATCTCTGTTGATTTTGCTCAAGGAGATTCAAATTGGGATTATAGTAAATTAGATTTTTTTGGGAATATTTGTGATTTAAATTTCATTAAAGATGGAAGTGTTGATAACTGTTTAAATACAACAACTTTAGAACATCTCAATGAACCATCAAATTTTTTTTCAGAAGTATACAGAATCCTTAAGCCTAATGGTAAACTCTTTTTATATGTCCCCTTTATTTATTCTGAACATCAGATTCCCCATGATTATTTTAGATATACTAGTTATGGATTAAAATATTTGTGCAAAAAAGCAGGATTAAGAGTAATTTCAATTAAACCATCTAATAGCCCAGTACATACCGCATCAAGATGGGCAAATATAGTAGTTGATGGAACAAGAGGAAAAGGATTTTTATCTAACATAATGTTAAAAATTATAAAATTCTTATTTAAATCCGGATTAATTCCATTATTCAATTTTTTAGAAAGGTATTCAACAGAGGAAGGATTTCCTATATGTTGGTTGTTAGTTGCTGAAAAGACGAGTTCATTGAGAAATCTTCCCACTACATATGAAAAGAAAATTGATGCGAAAAATTCAATGATATATTGCCCCGAATGTAAAAATAGTATCAAGCAGACCGAAAATTCTTGTATTTGTGTAAAATGTAAAAAAAAATTTCCGTCCAAAGATGGTCAAATTAATTTTATTCAATGAAACCTTAATTTACATTAATAACTTTAGTTTTATAAAAGCTTCTTCTTATGAAAAGAAAATTGATGCGATTTATAGTTATCAATAACTGAAAAAGATGAAATTTATTTATGGCATGTGTTCTTTTAATTCTAATGAAGCCAAATCACTTATAGCTCACCTAAAGACTTTTATTGTCCGGTGATTTTTGGTTAATTACATTGAAAAAAAATCAACTAAAATATTATAATGAGACTGAGAATTTAAAATTAGCTAATGGTATTTGGTTTTCCAAAAAAAAAACTGAGATTGCTTTTCCAAAAAATGGATATAACAAACTTTTAGACCACACCGAAAAAAGCTAATGTTTTTAAAGCATTTTGTGCACTTTTTAATGCTCCGTTGAAATTTTGACTTATCGATTTTTTTGAAAGTATATCATAACTTGGAGACTGAAACATTGTTCGCCAATGTGGTTTTAGTAAATCCCGTAAACCAGAAATTACTTTGAAAGTTTGACCTATTTCATCTTTAAATGTTTGATATTTATTTTTCGAATATATAACCTCTGTTAGGGATTTAGGTACTTCTTTTTGATCAATATTAAAAAACTTATTTGCTATTTTATTGAAATATTTAATCAAGAACCTCATTTTTGGCGCTATATTAATCATCTTTGCAATCAAATGAAAAGAACGTAATTTCTAATAAAATATTTATTAATTTTGATCTAATTAAAAGATATTCTCAAGGGGGAATACAATGGAATATCTACTTTCCTTCCTACTTAAAGTAAAATTAAGAATAAGAAAGTTAAATGGATATAATATTAAATACATAGGTGTTAAACCAAATTCTTTTTAGTTATTACCTATTATCTATTTATATCACAATATATACAATCTTATTTATTTCCGCTTGTATCCAGGGGAACAAGCATATTCCTGTATTAAACTACTCAAAATTTCATTTGGTTTCTTGGATAATCGCTCTTTACACCCTTAACACAAGAAATCCCTGGTGAATATAGAGAAATGAACATTACTGAAATTGTACAGACACTTTCAGAAATTGAGTTATCCATGATAAATATGAGGTTCTAAAATAAAACTTTATAGAAATGGTTGAAATCTCATAAAAAACTCTGAAACTTTATACATTTTTAAAAATAGATGAATTCCGCTCTACAAGTTTTATTGTATACCGAGAGAACATCTTTTTTTATAATTATAGAGCGAAAAAGTTTTGAATGAATAATAACTAATAAACTCAAAAAGTTATTTATTTTTTTTTAGGTGGATACCATTTTCAAAAAAGTATCTGGAATGATTAAATTCGTAGTGGGAATTAAAACACCATTAAAAGTTGCTCATTATATAACTTATAGATGCAATTTAAGTTGTGAAATGTGCGGTAGAAGAGCTATAGAATCTGAGCAAGAATTATTAACTGATGAAGTAAAAAATCTAATAAAAAATTTTCGAGAACACGGAACAATAGCATGGAGTTTTAGTGGTGGTGAGTGTCTTTTAAGAAAAGATATTATAGAATTATCAAAATATACAAAAGAATTAGGCTTGGATTTATTAATTATAACAAATGGGACTTTATTACCAAAAAAAAAGGAAATATTGAAGTACGCTGATGTAATAAATATCAGTGTTGATGGAAACAAGAGAACCCATGAAAAATTAAGAGGAAAGGGTAGTTATGATCTTGCATTACGTGGATTAGAAGTACTAAAGAATAATAGTAGGAGAAAATTAAAAAAAGTAATTAATACTATACTTAACAAAGATACAATCGAATTAAATACCTTAGAGCATATGTTAGATTTAGCCAAGGAATATAATAGCCAAGTTGGCTTTAATCCTATTATTATTCACAGATCTGATTTAAGAAATATTGTTGATACAAAATATTTTCCCACATTACAACAATTTAACATATTTCGCTATTGGTTAAGAGAAAAATTAAAAACAGATGATAAGAAGTATTTTGTTGACAAAATTAAATTTTTTAACAGTATTGGGGATTATCCAAACTCACCTACTAGATTAAAATGTTATGCCGGAAAATTCCAATTAGCTATAGATCCATTTGGTAAAGTCTTACCATGCTCTGATTTCTTTGATTATGAAACTAAATATAAAAAATCTGGATTTAATTGGAAGTATGGTTATGAAGGTTTTGAAAATTTAGAAATGCCAAAATGTACATATAGATTTTGTTGTACTGCCAAAAAGAACTTTTTTTTTGATAATCCATTAGAACTTTTTAGGGAGTATGTATTAAAAAAGGGTTTATAAATGCTCTTCCAAATTTTATCTTAACTACGCCAAGCTATTAATACATATGATAATTCTATAAAAGAATTACCAATCTTGATTATCTTATTTTTTTTGCGATAAAACTAATTGCAGTTGTATATTGAAATGGAAAGTATTTTCTTATTATTCTATAAATCGTTTCTCCAATGAAATTTAATCTATAATATTTTTCGTTACTACGCAATAATTTATATGGAATTAGTTTTGTTTTACCTCGTAAAAATAGAAAATTTTTATAAAGGACTTCTCTAGAAATAACCGGTTTAAACTCTATTAATTTAAAATGATGCTTTTTTAATATATTTTTAATTTCAATCAAAGTAAATAAATTGGTATAGAATTTCAAAGGTTTTTTTTTTTTAAGTTTTTTAAGATATTGAGTTAATTGAAAGATTTTTCTTCCAAAATTATTATAGCATAGACTCCCTGCTAAAATTCCTCCTAGTTTTAGGATTCTATTTACTTCCTTGAATGCTTTTTTCATTCCATTCTCGATATGACCTAATATTCCAAATGCCATTACTATATCAAATATATTATCTTCATAAGGTATATCTAATATGTTTGCTTGCCGGACATTAAGACGAGAATCTTCTCTTTTCAATTTTCTTATACAATAATCAACGTAATCAATGCCACGAACGTTATATCCTTTATAATGTAAATGTTTTAATACTCGTCCTAATCCGCAACCGATATCAGCGATTTTACATCTTTCGTTTTCTTTGATATATTTATTTACTAGATGTAATGGATATTCATTTGCATTTATTTCATTAGCGTCTTCTTTAATTTTTTCCCAATAATTACTCCAAAAACTTTGTCTTTCTTGTAAAATATATATTTTTTTCATTTGGAAAGACATCTTAGATTTTTAAGTCTTTCAATAAATAATAAGTTCATTACAAATTATTTTATCAATTTATCACAAAGTATTCTTTAAAATTTTTTAATTTATCCAATAACGTGAGATCAAGAAACAAAAATAAAAATTTCTTGTAATGAATTAATTGTATGGTTTGCTTGGAATATTTCAGGTAAAACTATATTTTTAAAATGACTATCCTCTCTAATTATCCGGAGTGTTTTAATTCCTAATTTTTTTATATTTATAAAATCTCTGTAAGGATTATCACCAATATGAATTAATTCTTGGCTTTCAAATCTATATTTCTTAATTAGATATTTAAAACTTGTAGGATCTGGTTTTTCTTTTTTAAAACCTAAAGAAGATGTGAAAATAATATCATTAAAATAATGTTCTAATCCAGTATTAATGATTTTTTTTTTTTGGGCTTCAATTTTCCCATCAGTTATTATAAACATTTTTTTTTCCATTTTTATTAATTGTTTTAAAACATCAATAGTTTCGGGATATAGACATTTTTCAGTTTTCGTGTTTCTATAAACTTGAATTAACTTATTCAGTAACTTATCAGAATAAATATTTCTTTTTTTTAATACTGAATTGATGGGAAATCTTCTGTTTAATTCATCATATTCTTTTCTCAAATCATAATATAAGTCTATAGAGGGAATTTTAAATTTTTCATTAAGATATTTTGAAACATTTTTAAAACAATCATAATCATATTTCTTCTTCGATAGAAGTGTATCATCTAAATCAAAAATTATCCCATTAATCATTGAATTTTTTATAAATTGGTTTTAGATAATTTAGCATATATAAATTATTTTCAAAAAAATTATCTTGAAATTGGATTTTTTTATTATTTTCATAAGCCATAAATATCTTTTTTAAATCTAGTCCAGCCTTAATGCTCAGTATAATTCCACTTCCGACACGTGAATTTATTTCAATTAAATAATAATCTCCGTCTTTTTCGATCATCTGAATGCAAAAAAATCCTCGAGGTTTTATATATTTGCAAATTTTTTTACATAAATTAATTATTTCATTGTTATGTTCTGTTACTCCGATAATTGATATACCTCCCTTAACTTTCAATCTTTTGCGAAGTACTAATCCTATCAAAGATCCGTCTAAATTCCCTACACCGTCAATTGTATATTCTGTACCTTTAATAAATTTTTCAATTAATGGATTTTTAATTCTTGTTATTAATGATTTCAATTCACTAAAATTGTTAACAGTAAAAACTAAATTAGCCCCAGAATCATTCCTTGGCTTCAAAATTATTGGAAAATCATCAATTTCTTCTAATTTTAAATTATTGAATTGTTTTGGAACTAAAAAACCTTTTGATTTAAAAAATTTCTGGCATTTATACTTATCATTTAAGATTTCAACATTCTTAGGTGAAGGTATCAATACTATTGAGTCCCAGGATTCAATTAACTTTAATTTTTTTGAGAAATAATTACAATCTCTATCAGTTTGAGGAATTATATATGATATCTTTTCTTTTTTACACAGTTTCTCTAAAAAATTCCAATATTCGGGGTTGGTATATAAAGGAACTATATAGTTTTTATCCGAGAAATATATCGCTGATGCTGTAGGGGTAATATCTGTGGTAATAACCTCATTATTTGAATTTATTTTTTTTATTGATGTTCTGAACGCTTTTACTATTTCAACTCTCCAATTAACACTTGTCATTAGAAGGTTTATCATATAAATCTTACATTAAAATCTTATATTATCTATAATAATTGCAGTTAATCAATTTCTTTTTCACGAATAAAGTATTGAAAATTTTGGTTTGTAGCCCTAATTATTCTAATTAAATATTCTCCTATAATTCCCATTGAGATTAGTAATAAACCTGAAAAGAATAAAAGTGCTAAGATAATACTTGTCCATCCTGGGACTGAAATCGTATCAAATATCCATTTTAATATGATATAAGATCCATATCCAAAACTAACAAACGCAACTATTATTCCAAATATACTAATTATTCTTAAAGGTAATGTAGAATTCATCAAAACATTATCAAAACCCATTCGTATCAATTTACTCAAATTGTATTGGGATTTACCATATTTTCGTTTATTATGTTCTACATCAATATTTTTTATTCGTTTAGTTATTTTAAGTAATGACGGTCCAAGAACAAAATTAGGATTAGAAAAATTTAAAATTATACCAATAATGTTCCTTTTTATTATTCGAAAAGAACCCATATGTAAATCTTTGGGTTTATCAAAAAAATGTGAATTCAATCTGTTTGCTATATTGCTAAAGAAATTCCTAATGAAATTATGTTGTTTTTTTAACGGAACACCAATAATAATATCATAATATTCATCTTCTTTTATTGTATGAATTAATTTTAAAATTTCTTCAGGTGGATGTTGCAAATCATCATCCATAGTTATGACATATTTCCCTTTTGAATGCCTAAAACCACACATTAAAGCCAAATGTTGCCCATAATTACGTGTATGTTGGATTATTTTTACTTTTTTGTCTTTTTCCCTTAAATTCTTCAGAATTTGCCAACTATTATCAAGACTATCATCATCAACAAATATCATTTCATAATCTAATTTTATATTTTTTAATACCTCTGTTAATCTGTTATATAGCTCTGGTAGACCTTTTTCAGAATTATAGACGGGGATCACTATTGAATATTCTATTTTCTCAGTTTCCATTTATCTTTATTTAAATTCTTTTTTTTTTGTAAATTGTATTAAAAATTAAAAAGGAATAATCCTAAAACGATTAAAATTACACCAATTAAATGTTTTTTATTTATTTTTTCCTTATAAAATAAAAATCCTCCCATTACAACCAATATTATGTTAATACTATTGAAAGAATAAGCAAATGCTAAAGTTGTTTTTGATAATGCTAAAGTATAAAAGATTATTGATATTATTACAAAAAGTATAGCTAAAAAGCTATATCTATTGAAAAGTAATTTAATATACCCCAAACTCCCCTCGTTTAATTTTAGTTTATATGACAATTTTTTTAAAATCAATAAGCTAATAGATGATGTTAAAACTGAAATAGAAAGAAATAAATATACTATCATTTTAATCTTCGTTTTTATCTTCTTTATTTATTTTATTTTTATTATTATTCCCTTTTGATAAACTAATAAAATAGGCTCCAATTGAAATTAAAAAAGTACCTAAAACTTTACCTACTGTATATGAATCAGAAAATAAATGAACCGATGCTATCAATATAATTATATAAGATATACTTGTGAGTGGATATATAAAAGCAATATCAAACTTTCTAAATAATAATAGCCATAAAAAAGTTCTTAACATTAAAAATACAATAGCTATAATTGTAAAAATGTTCAAATAATCTATAATATTAAAATTATCTATTGAAATAAATTGAGATCCTATCTTCCCAAATATTTGTCCCAATATTATCAAAGAAATTGGAATTAGAATCACTAAATAATGTGATTTTCGTATTTCTCTGTTTTTCATTGATAATTTACCTTTAAATTGATTATGCTATCAAGCTTGTCAAAATAATATTTTGTTTTTTCATTTTTATTGACACTAAAAATGACATGACCAATCCTATGGTTTCCCTGATTAAATTTTTTAACACAATTTCCTACTTTATAATCATAAACTATTTCATAAATATTTTTATGCTTAGATTTGATATTATTTTTATTATTCAGATTTACAATTTTACCATTTCTACCTGCCCCAATTATTTTAACACAATGCTTTTTTTTAGAAAAATCGAAATTTATTTCTGGTTTCATTCCTAAGGCTATTTGAATACACGTTTTTATAGTATCCACCCCCGTTTGTAAAAACATTATTATAGGTAAACAATTACCGCCCAATCTTGCACCTAGTTCAATAATGATAGGTTCGCCTTTCGTATTGATAATAACATCAAAGTTTAAAGCTCCAGATTTTAATTTTAAACCTTTTATGGCTTTTTTAATTGATTCTTGTACTTTTTTCTGTATATTATTTGGTAAATTACTAGGTAAAGAATGTCCAGTAGGGACAAAATATTTATTTTTATATTTATTTGTGATTTGGAAAAAAACCAATTTATTATCCCAAATTAAGCTTTCTCCACCGACTTCTAAACCTTCAATATATTGTTCAATAATTACACCTTTATTATAAAATGAAAAATTCATTGAATTTTTAAAATGTTTTTCTATATCTTCTTGATTTTTTATTAAAAAAACACCTCGAGAGCCTGAAGATTCAAGTGGTTTCATAATCACAGGAGATCGAATCCTTTTAAAAATATTTAGAGCTTCTTTAACATTTTCAGCTTTTCCAAAATCAGGAGTTATTATTTTAAATTTTTTGAAAAAATTTCTTAATTCATTTTTGTTTAATATTTTTTTTGCAATTTCATAATCATATCCGATTAAGCCCATCTTAGTCGCTACAAATGCAACAGTTATGCTTGCTGCTTCAGAGGCGATGGTCATAATTCCATCAATTTTTTCTTGTTTACATATTTCTAAAACTTTCTCTTTATTAATAACACTAACATTAAATGCTTTATCTGCAAGTTTCATACCAGGATCATCTGAATTATAACTGCAAACTAACGTTGTGATCCCTAAATCCTTTGATTTTTCTATTGCAGGAACTTGGAAAACGTCTGCCCCTAAAATCATCAATTTTTTTCTGATTTTATTATTTATCATTTTTTTTAATTAACCTATGCTTATACGAGTTGCAAGGAAGGTTAGAATATTTCTATTTTCAAAGTAATTAAGGATCAAAAATTACTTAAAAATCTATCTACATTTGAAGAGATGAAATCAATCATTTCTTTCTTTATTTCTGGAAACATAGGAAATCTTAATAGTCGGTATGCATATTCCTCAGTTATCGGAAGGTTATTATTTTTATTTCCTAATGAAATACCCATTGGAGATCTATGTAAAGGGATATAATGAAATGCGACACCAATCTCTTGAGAGTTAAGGTATTCCATCATCGAATCCCTTAATATTTGATTTTTGAATATCAAATAATAGATATGATAATTTGGTTTTGAATATTCTGGTATTAGTGGAAATCTAAACGTATCTTTTCTTGCAATTTGGTTAAATTTTTGATTATATAATTCATGTATCTTTTTCCTCATTTCTAAAATTTCATCCATTTTCTCAAACTGGGCATATAAGAATGCCGCGTTAATGTCTGATCCAAGGAAACTTGAACCAATATCGATCCAGGTATATTTATCAATTTTACCTCTAAAAAAATTTCTACGATTTGTTCCCTTTTCCCATATGATCTCAGCTCTTTCGAGAAATTCTCTATTATTTATTACTATAGCACCACCCTCACCACACACATAATTTTTTGATTCATGAAAACTATAACAGCCAATGTCGCCAATCGTTCCTAAATATTTGTTTTTATATTTTGCATTAACTGCTTGAGCTGCATCTTCAACAATGAAAAGATCATTTTCCTCTGCAATTTCCTGTATTATATCCATATCGGGGGAAATTCCTGCATAATGAACTACATATATTGCTTTAGTATTATTTGTAATGTTTTTTTTAATTTCTTCTGGATCGATATTTAATGTTTTTTTTTCAATATCCACAAATTTAATTTTTGCTCCTCTTAATAAGACAGCATTAGCGGTAGAAACAAATGTAAATGAAGGCATAATTACTTCATCCTTAGAACTTAATTCTAAAAGTATTGAGGCCATTTCTAATGCTGCAGTTCCAGAATTAACAAACAAAGCTAATTTCGTTCCAAATTTATTTTCAATAAACTTAGCAACTTTTTTTGAATAATATCCATCGCCACTAATTTTTCTATTATTAATTGCATCTTGTATAAAATCAATTTCTCTTTTAGAAATATACGGTTTGTTAAGTGGGATTTTCATAAAGATATTTTTCCTTCCAAATTATTAACTTCTTGTAATTTTCTAGATCATTTTAAATTTATCATCTACAATGAAAATACTTAAAGCTTGTAATATTTTTTGAGACATATTTCTATATTTTTTATAGCATAAGCTTAGTTAAAGAAAAAATGTCTGAAATAAAACTATGTAAAAAGATAAAAGAATTCATAATAAAAAATCATCTTTATATCTCATTTATTATTCTCTTCGTGTATTTATCTCCCTTTTTAATTTTTTGGGATGATATTCCTGTTATAATACATGACAATTTAGATTCTACTATTATATGGTGGAAAATTTTATCGAATAGTAAGATGTTATTCGCTGATAATCATGCTATAGTTCCTAATATGATGAATGGTTTACCACGATTATCTTATGGTTCAGGAATTAAATTAAATATTTTGTTTTTCTATTTATTTCCCGCATTTGTAGCATACATTATAAATGAATTTTTTATTCATATTTTTGCTTTTATAGGAATGTATCTTTTATTAAAAAACCATTTCCAAATTGAACATAAAAAAATAGTAAAAATGTCTATCATTAATGGAGTAGCATTAACTTTTGCTTTTCTTCCGTTTTGGTCTCCAGGAGGATTATCGATAGCAGGTCTTCCCTTAGTTCTATATTCTTTTCTAAATATTCGTTTTAATAAATCAACTAAGATTGATTGGATGATTTTAACATTTATTCCCTTTTATTCCTCTTTAATATTTAGTTTCATCTTTTTTATTGTTATTATTTTTGTAATTTTTTTAAAGGATTGGATATTCAAACATAATTTTAACAAAAAGTTTTTTCTTGCTTTATTGTATTTTGGATCAATCTATCTCCTAATAGAATATAGGTTAATCTTATCAATTTTTGATACAAGTTATATTTCCCATAGATCTGAATTTGTTAAATATTACCTAAATTTCTCTGATTCAGTAAAAAAATTTTTTGGTCATTTCATAGAAGGACAATATCATTCTGAGAGCTTACATAAATATATTCTTTTTTATTCTTTATTAATTTTAATTTTTAGTTCTATAATGTTGAAAACATCTAAAAGAGATGATTTTAAAGAAATTAAACCAAAAATAGGATTGCTAATTAAGATGTTCATGTTATCTTTATTGTTATCATTCATTTATGCTCTGAGTACTTGGAACCAATTATATGGCATTAACAATGAATTTCCAATTTTAAAATCCTTTCAGTGGGATAGATTTTACACACTTACTCCAGTTGGATGGTATATAATACTAGCAATTTCTTTGGACATAACTATTTTGTGTATTAAAAAATCAAACATATTGGATAAACTTTTTTTAAGAATAAATAAAAACCAGAATAGATTAAATATTAAAATTGAGCATTTCATAATTCCATTTTTAACAATTTTAATTAGTTTTCAAGGTATATATGTTATATATTCTAATCACACTCATAATAGTCTATGGAATTCGATTAGAAACGACATAGATTATATTTCTTATAGAGAATTTTATGCTGAGGATCAATTTAACGAAATTAAAAATGATATTGGATTACCACAAGAGGATTATCGTATAGGAAGTATTGGTATTGACCCTGCTGTAGCACTTTATAACGGATTCTATACAATTGATGGATATATATCAAATTATCCTTTAGAATATAAACATCAATTTAGATATTTAATTTCAAAAGAATTGGATAAAAATGAATATTATAAAATATATTTTGATGAATGGGGCTCTCGCGTTTATATCTTTGTTGCTGATATTGGTGGGTCTCATACTGTTTATAAATATGTTGATAAAGTGATAGAAAATTTGGAATTAAATATAACGGCTTTAAAAGATCTTGAAGTAGGTTATATATTTTCTTCCTCAGTAATAAACAATTATAATGAAAATAACTTAACTCTATTTAATATATATAATCATGAAGATTCCATATGGAAAATTTATGTTTATAAAGTTATATAAGATTTTAGCATCATTCAGGTAGGCCAAAAGCTCATTCTTTTACCCTGGGTCCTGTACTAATCCAACCAGATTTTAGAACTTTGTAATTTTACTATTACTAATAAGAGTTTTAAAAATGAAATAATTAAAACATAGTTGATTGTTATTAAAGGACTTCTTACGTTATCATTTTCAAATGAAATTTTTCTTATATAAGTTATTAAATTTTTGTTAGAATTTTTTCTCTAAAATACTTTCTCTATAAATCTTTATTCTATTCTCTTTTAGTAATAATTAAAATGTTTGTTTGAAAACATCTGCAATTGATAATTCGTTTTCTTTAATATTTAATATCCTGTAATTTGTTAAAACTGAAATTAAATCATTATAATAATTTCGATTTATAACATTAATCTTTAAACTCTGAGAATTTTTTTCAACTTTTCTCACATAATCAAGATCCTTTAGTTCTAATAATAGTTGTTCAATATTTTTTCCAATTGTTGTCTCAATTTGAAATTCCGACTCTCTAAATGACTTTAATATTTCTTTTTTTCTTCCTACTTTAAGAATTTTGCCCTTATTAATAAAGGCAATATGATCACATAAATTTTCGACAATATCCATATCATGGCTAGTTAATAGAATTGTTTTATTTGACTCTTTAAATATTTTGATCATAAAATCTTTAGTTTTCAAATCTAATCCTCTGGCAGGCTCATCTAATAAGAGAATTGGTCGATCTAATAATAATATCCTACAAATAGCTAATTTTACACTCATTCCGCTTGAATATTTTAATACATATTGATCTAACCAACCTTCTAAACCAAAATCTTTTGCTAATTCATTAATCTTCTGTTTATAATTATTAATTCTATAAATTTTTGCATAATATTTTAAGTTACTATAACCGGTCAATCCAGTATAATTCATCCCTGCTCCTAACATAAGCGATATACGCGATTTTGCCTTTGCTGTTTCAGTATGTACATTAAAGCCATCAATATAAGCCTCACCCGAGGTTATGCTTCTAATTGTTGTTAATATATCGATAAGTGTGGTTTTTCCTGCTCCATTGGGTCCTACTAAACCAAAAATTTGTCCTTTTTTAATGGAAAGGTTTAATCCATCTAAGGCTTTTACTTCTTTTTGCTTTCCTCTGAGTTTATAAACTTTTGTTAAATTAATTGCTTCTATAGCTGATGGGATCATATTTTTCAATATATTGATATTCCATATTTATCAAATATATAATTAAAGAATTTTAATCCAATAAGTGGTGATGCTATTGCCAAGGAAAGAACAATAAGAAAATTAATTGGATGAGCAGTAATTGAAATGATAATATTATCCTCAATCCAAACAAATCTTACAACGCTAAATATATAATAGAAGGGATTTAGGCGAGCAATATTTTGAAAATATTCCGGAAAAAACTCAAAAGGCATGGTAAGGGCACTAAACATTACTAAAACAGTTAAAGGCAAATAAAAGAGAGAAACTAGATGTTGCTTTGAAATAACAAATATCGCTAAAACCAACCCAATTCCACTAAAAATTAATGTTATAATAAAATAGGTAAAAAAAATAATAAACACTGTGATTATAGAAACTGGATAAAGGATATAACACAAAATAAAAAACACCATAAATGGTATTCCAATTATAATAAGGTGAGATAAAAAAATACCAAATAACAAATTTATTCTTCTAAACGGGGCAATTACAAGAAGTGTGAGCGTGTTCTGGCCTTTTTCTCGTGCAATACTCCCTTGAAACCGAAATATTATACTATATAGTAATGATATATGGTATGTTGTGAATTGATAAACAATAAAATTATTATTATTCCATGGACCAAAATTATCAGCTAAAGTAAAAATCTTCCCCATTATTATTAAAGGCACTATAAAACCCAAAACTGGTGTGATAAAAGTTAAAATTAAAGTTATTTTATATCTTAATAGTAATTTAACATTTTTTTCTGCAACTGCAAAGATCTGAGAAATGTTATTTTTTATACCTACTACTAACTTCATTGTTCTCTTATATTTGAATTCTGTGATATTTTTTCAAACACCTTAACCAGCAACAGACACATTCAATTATTACTTAGTAATTTTTTATATAACTTTTGATTTAAAAATAGAAATTTGAAAATTGTTAAATATTTTATGGTTTTGAGATTTCTGGAAGAAGAATTATGATTAACTTGGAAAAATATAGTACAATTTTGACATATTTTATTTTTTTTGTGTCAAAGCTTATTTCTACGTACTCAGTATCTAAGGAAGTAATTTTTTTCTATTAATTTTTATTCTTTTCCAATCCGACACTATTTTCCCCTTTTTGATATACCGATGTAAATTTTTTTTACGCTTTGTGAAATAAATCGACTAACGCGTCCTGATTATCTTGTAACGTCCACTTTTGGACTAATCTTTATAAAAAAAAATAACAATTCCTAAGTCAAATTCTTTCCAACACATTGTCTTTAACAAAATCCTGATATTAAATATCGTATTTCATTTCATTCTAAATTTTAACGATCTCTATTAGTTTAAAGCTATTATGTGAAAAGTTGAAATAATCAATTAGTTCTTATACGATTGTAAGGGTTAAATTATGAAGTAAAATTATTTAACATTAAATTATAATAGAATTAAAAAGGATATACTAATTTATTTTAAAAAAAATGGAAGAAAAATCAATTTTCAAAATTTTTTATGCTAAAGTAGAATTTAAGGATAGAGTAAAGCTTACTGGAGAAGAGGGAATAGATGTTATTGTTCCAATCATTAATACCAATGAATTATTTGAATGCAATTTGATTTCGTGGTATAGATCAATCCAATAAATAGGTTGCTTATTGGATATGGAGGTGGAACTGATAATTCTCTTGATATTGTTAAGAAGTTTCCAAGAGTTATTATCGTAGATCAAGATAAAAAGTATAAAGGCCACCTTTATGGCTCACAAGGAATTTCAATAGCAGAACTGATGTCTATGGTAGAGACTGAATGGTTTATATATCTTCATGCTGATGTCTATCTCCCAGATGACTGGTACACCACAATGGAGAAATATCAAAATGAATACGATTGGTTTGAATGTAGTAGGGATATAAATGTGTTAATTCAATTCAAACATTTAGTAGATGATACAACGCGTGCTTACTCAGGAAGCCAAATGGGAAGATTCAAAGCTTTTAAAAATATACTCCCAAAGATTGAAGATGGGTACATTCAAAACAACGAGGATTTAATTTTCCAAGAATTAATCATAGCAGAGGGTTATAAATATGGAAGAGTTTTAGAAACGAAACATTACCATCAAGTTATGAATAAACGTGGCGAAAAAGAACCAAAATATAAAGGAATTATAATTCAGAGAGAAAGAACAGAAGAATGGAAACGAAAAATATATAATGTCCAGGCGAGAGGGATAATCAAATATTGTCCTCCAAAACCACATCTTATTAGGGCAGTAAATGAGAGTTTGTCAATATTGTTTCAACAAGGAGATTTAAATATCGTTGAATTTCTAGCATGGGTAAAAAGCACGAATTTACAGTGGTTGATGCATATTAATTTGAAAAATCTAAGAAAGAAAGGGATTCTTAAAAGAATACTAATTAAGATAAAAGATCTTCTTAATCCCTTAATAAAAAAGATATTTGATTAATAGATTTTTAATTGTATGTTCTTCATTATAACAAGGGATAATAATACTTAATTTCAAGACATATCATTATAAATAATCCAATTATATAATGATTCTACTAGTTTTAGAATGATATTATAATTTTTGAAAATGTTAATCATACGGATTATTTTATTTGAGTTTTAAACCATTTACTCTAAAATGACTTATGTATTTATTCCGATTAGTATTAAAATCATAATTTTTGGGCATTAAAACATTATATCTGAAGTTTTTTGAAAAAAAATGCAATGGTTAAGAAACACTGATTCTAATTATTTTAATATCTGAGAAATCTTAAAATTGATGAATTAAATTTAATAATAAAGATTTAGAATTTTATAGAATTAAACGAGTAAAATTAAAATAAGGGTGCTCACAATTAGAGGAGTTATTTTAGCAGGAGGAACGGGTTCAAGGTTATCTCCTTTAACGAAGGTAACAAACAAACACCTTTTACCAGTTTACGATGAACCTATGATCTATAAAGTAATTAGAACTCTCACAAAATCGGGAATAGAAGATATTACTATTGTTCTGGGAGGTGAGAGTGTTGGTGATTTTGTAAGATTACTGGGAGATGGTAGTGAATTTAATGCTAATTTTAACTATGTTTATCAACAAAAAGCGGGAGGAATCGCAGAAGCAATATATTTAACCAAAAAAATTGTTAAGGGCCATAAGATTGCCGTTATATTAGGTGATAATATTTAT
>SDBT01000863.1_pt1 | contig 50441 bp, 41 predicted proteins | sample 2277101 | NCBI WGS metagenome assembly SDBT01 (sample SAMN10404973, study PRJNA504765) | marine sediment metagenome | isolation source: marine sediment core GS10_PC15, 103 cmbsf | place: Arctic Ocean: Southern Knipovich Ridge | collected 2010
AGAGGGGCAGCGGCTGGCGCTCGCACGACCCTCCGCGTCAGCCCTGTTTCTCACCTGGCGCATCCGTTTGGCCCGTTTCGCGGGTTCGTTGAGGCCCAGAGACCGCCTCCGGGCCGTTTGAAGGCAACATAGCCCCCGATCCCGGCTCAGTCAAGGACGAGATTCCTCTGTCGCGGTAGGTTCGTCGTCACGAAATCAGCCTATGTACACGGTCTTGCCGTTGGGGATGGCCAAGCCACAGATCGGGATGTTGTGTTCACCACCTCGCTTCGACACGCTCATCATGGTCCCCTTTTCTGGCCTACTGCCGACACGATAGCACAGCAGCCTTGCTTCGGCAATCCCGGACAGGGTAGGATGGCAGCGGCTCAGCCTCCTCTCATTGGATGCAGATCGCATCGCAGGCACTGTCAATACTGTCCAGAGCTCCGATGGAGGGCTGGGCCGTCAGGAGTCAGCACTGTGGACAGGTCTTCGCCGACACGGACCTCTTCGGCTATGGTCGAACGGTACATGTGGATCGTTCTGGGCATCTGGACGGTTGTCGTTGCTTTGTCACTCACGTGGAACGTGGCACAGGTAAGCAGCGGCACGCTGGAGCAGGCCCGGCTTCAGGCGCGTGTCGCCCACGAGAAGGACGTGCTCTATCGCCGCTGGAACGCCACTCGCGGGCTGGTTTATGTCGCCCAAACAGAGCAGACCCCGGCGAATCCCCACCTCGTCGACATGCCCGAGCAGAATATAGTGACGCCGTCAGGCAAGCGCCTGACGAGGATGAACCCCTCCTACATGACGCGACAGGTCCATGAAATAGCGGAGAAGGCTTCCGGCGTCCGCGGACACCTCACAAGCCTCAATCCGATCCGCCCCGAGAACGCCGCCGACCCCTGGGAAACAAAGGCCCTGAAAGACCTTCATGCCGGCCGGGAGGAGGTCACCGAAGTCCGGGAAATGGACGGCCAGGACTACATGCGCCTGATCAGACCCCTCATCACCGAGCCCAGGTGCCTGAAGTGTCACTCCCAACAGGGATACCGGACGGGCGACATTCGTGGGGGAATCAGCATCTCGGTGCCCATGGCCCCCTTGTGGGCCGTCAAACGCGGACAGATGACCGCCCTGTCCGTGGGCCACGTCTTGATCTGGATCGCCGGTGTTGCCGGCATCGGCGTTGGGGGCCGGCGGCTCCGCGCCAGCCGCGATGCCATTGAACTCAAGAACACCCAATTGGCGCAGCGAGAGCGTGACCTTCAGTACGCCTACGATGCGCTGGACACGGAACTCAAAAGTGTGGGAGATGTCCAGGTCAGCCTGCTGCCCAGGAGCGCGCCCGACATTCCGGGCTTTGAGGGGGTCACCCATTATCGTCCCGCAAAACGGGCCGGCGGCGACTATTTCGATTTCTTTCCTCTTCCGGACGGCCAGTGGGGCGTGCTGGTCGCGGATGTCTGCGGCCACGGCGCGCCCGCAGCCGTCATGATGGCGATGACGCACGTGATCCTGCACCTGGCAGACCGGAAGTATCCCCCAGAGCATGTACTTGCGCGTGTGAACCATATCCTTACAACCAACATCCGGAGCGATCAGTTCGTGACCGCCTGCTATGGTATTCTGAATCCTCGCACGCGGACATTTTCCATTGCTTCGGCGGGCCATCCGTATCCGCTGCTTTTCGAACGATCATCCGGCAGTGCTCGCGTGTGCATGATCAAGTCCAGCCTGCCGCTCGGCGTGGACGAGAATGCGGAGTATTCAACGTCATCCATCGTCCTGGACGGCGGCGATGTCCTGCTTCTGTATACGGACGGCATTACCGACGCGTTCAACAGCGAGAGTGAGCCGTTCGGGCGGGACAGGCTGCTTCGCGTGCTCGGGGATCACGCAAAGGCCAGCGGCCAGGTCCTGCGGGAAGCAGTCCTGTCGGCCTTGGACGAGCATCGGGGCTCGGTGGAACTTGCGGACGACATTGCGTTGGTCATCCTCCGCGTGCTGCAAGAGCACAAGTGAGAGTAAACAGTGGCGGGGGCTGTTGCCCCTCTTGCCGCGTTGCGCTCGCCCGCAAGCTAATAGGCAGCGCAATGCCGACATCAGCCTTCGCTCAAGAGCTTCCGTCTTCGCCAAAACTTCGCCGGACAAGTCAGCGGACAAACTCCCACCAGCGGATGGGTCTCTGCCCCATCCCCACCGCGTTTAGATTACCCGAAAGTGCTTGCAGGCGCAAAACGGATTTGCTCGCGCTTCACCGCAGACCTGTCCCTGGGGGAGAACGCCAAGGTCGAAGATCCGCCCCGCCACGGCGGGCGCAGACGCACGGCGGGCGCAGACGCGTGGCGGGGCTCGAATTTGCTGGCTTGTCCCCAGGGGATCGTAACCGGCTACTGGCTCCAGGCTCCAGGCTACCGCCGCGCGGGCGGAAAACGACTGGACACAGATTCCACGGATTAGACTAGAAAGGTGGGGAGGGGAAATCGGTTGCATCCGGCCGCAGGCCAAGACGTTGTTAGTTGTCTGCTCTTGTGGTAGGATCTTCGCAGACCTTAGTCCTTACATAGGGGAGCTATTATGAAGATAGAAAACGTAACCATCGAGAACACTGGGCCTTTTCGCGCGATCACCGTAGACTTTCACCCTGGATGGAACGTCATTACGGGCATCAATGCCTCGGGAAAGTCGCTGCTCCTCCAAGCTCCCTACTACTTATTACACTCTGTCGGAACGGGGAGTGACCGTGCGTCTAACCTGCAGCAGTATTTCACCCGCGAGGGCATAATCCTAGCAACAGTCAGCGGGATGAAACCAAGCAGTTGCGAACTAATCCTTGCCGTGGACCCTACGAAAGATTCCGCCAGCGTCCGGCTAGACGGTAAGTCCACCGTACACCACAACGTGACACCTTTCATCGAGCCCTTCAGGCGGCTCGGGGATCAGCCGTTGGCTGCCTACATTTCGGCTCATCGTGGTGCCTTTGGACCGTGTACTGTGAGTCACAAGGAAATGCTGTCCAAGAGTTGGCGGGCCCAGGAAACTTCCGCAAGATTCCAACGTCTGCGGACGCTATTCGAAATCATAAGAAGCGAACCCGACTTCTTAGATGAAAGGCTGCAAGAGGTAATGAGGGAACACTTCTGCGATGACAACGGGCCTTTAGCGTATATCAGAAAGGCAAGATTGCGCCCTAACACAGCCGAATTGGCCACAGATATTCATTCGTTGGGAGCCAATCACGAAGTTGGCAGCGCAGCTTCTGGTTCTACAGAGGTACTTTTCGCGGTGGGAGAAACAGGGTTTCTTAAGAAGAGTGTGATCATCTTCGACGAACCGGAGCTACACCTGCACCCCAAAGGCCAGGATATGATGGCCAATTATCTCTATCACTTGACCACTGCCGATGGCGGAGAGAACCAAGTCATCGTTGCCACGCACAGTCTGTCGTTCATCTACGGGCATGACTGCGGGAAGGTTATCAATCTCCGTAAAGACGGTGATACGTTTGTGGGTGAGACGATAGTCGAGAATAACAGACCAACGGACGCTTATCCGAAGGCACTTGCCGAACTGGGCTACTCCAAGGATGCGTTCATGGGTGCCAGAAACTTCCACAAAGAGTACAGGAAGAAACACCCCAAAGGACCAACATCCCCGGCATGGGATCATGACTGACAAAGGCAATCCGGCGGTCATGATACATAACTTTTGACTTGGGGCGAAGCGGAGATGAGTATTGTGTCGCCGGAACTCCTCCTGAGAAGAGGGACCCCACAGGACCAGCGGCAACGGCCGCTCTAACGAAGCTCATCGGGGGGAAGGTCGTAAGGTTGGAATTCCCCGGGCCAAGGAAACGAGACAACTTCGGCCGGCTAGTTTGCAAGGTCTATCTCGGGGATTTGGACGTTGGAGCGGAAATGATGCGGCAAGGCCATGCGATGCGGTATGTCCCAAAGGCCGCAAAACGGGCACGCACTAGACCCGCGTCCCCGTAGTCCTATATCCGTTCGCGCGTCACGGATACATCGGGAGAGCAATGTGGAAAGGCAGACAATTGAAATACCGGTCATCGTGCTGGAGTGGACGGACTGGAAGGAATGGAACTATCTCAAAGCTGACGCGAGGACCCACAGGGGGGCCTCGGTTCCACCTCGGCCTGGGGTCTATGAGGCGCGACTAAAGAGCAGTCGCAACCGGCTTACGATAGGTCGGTCGTCAAACCTCCGCTTCCGGGTGAAACAAGCGCTGTTGAAGGGCAAAACAGCCGCCGGAGAGAAGATACGGCGCGACGAGGATGTTTCCGCGATAGTCATCCGGTGGGCGCGCACGGACAGGCCTGCGGCCGCCGAGGAGGAGTTGCACAAGCGCCACAAGGCCCAATTCGGATCCTTACCGAAACACACTGGGCACACATGAAGCGTCCCAGGGAAAACGCACTTGCTCGCGCCGAAGGCGCGCGATACAATCGGGTGGCAGATATGGGGATTCCCGACAGGGGCAAGGATTATTCTTTTCGCTGATCGGACACGAAAGGAGCAAGACGATGCCAAAGCAACGCTTCACTCCGAGACAGAAATTCAACAAGACGAACGCAGGAAAAACACCAAACAACAAACCTGCCGTCTACAAGATCTTCAACAACAAGGGCGAGAACGTCTATACCGGGAAGGCCAAGAAGGGGCGACTGCAGCAACGATTGAAGGAGCATATGCCCAGCGGCCCTGATGGGGTTCCGGGGGCGGATTCTTTCTCGATCAAGCAAAAGAAGTCGATTGGCGGCGCGGGCAGCGAAGAGCAACGAATTATCCGGCAGGAAAACCCCAAACACAACGAACAGGGGACGTAGACAAGAACCCGAAAAGTTACCTTTCGGGCTCAGGCCAAAGCAATTGCCCTCGCCGAAGGCGCGGGATACAATCCGGCAGCAGATGTCTTGATCCCGAGTCCCTATGGCTTGCCGTGAGGTCAGCCGGACGGGGCCCGTGGGGCGGAAAGAATAAACCCGCCAAAGGCAACCATGAGTAAGAACAAGTACTGTTCTCTGTCCGCGTTGAAAAACGAAAGCGACGTGGAGCAATTTTTCGTCGCGCCGTTCTTGGCAGAGTTGGGATACGGGTCGGATTATCTGCAAACAAAAAGTTCTATTCAGACCACGCTAATCGGCAAGGGCAGGAAACGAAAGCGCTACTTCCCGGACTACATCGGGCATCTGCGCAAGGGGGAAGATCAGCCCGTGCTGGTTGTGGACGCCAAGCATCCCAACGAGTCGGCAGACGACGGGGTAGAAGACGCGCAGCTCTACGCTTCCGTCATTCGTCGGGCACTGAAGGTCCCGAAGCCGGACCAGTTTTGCATTGGCAGCAACGGACGCACTACCATCGTCAAGCATCACGACAGCGACGAGGTGTATCTCAAATTGGCTTTCAGCGATTTTTGCGACGGGAACGCAAAGTTCGCTGCCTTCAAGGCACTCGTCGCTCGTCAGGTGCTGCAGGCCGCCAATAAGAAGCAACTCTTGGGAACTTCCCCCTGGATTCCGGTCGAAGCGTCCATCGAAGAAATAAAGGTGACCTTTCAGAAGTGCCATAAGCGGATTTGGAAACGCGAGTCCCTGCTTCCAACAGCCGCCTTCTACGAATTTACGAAGCTGATCTTCCTGAAGTTGCGCGAAGATGAGCGCATCCACAAGCTGAAGGACAAGGGGAAGGCGGTCACACTGGACGACCTTCACTTCCACACCGCCTGGATCGACAACAACACGGAAGTGTCCCCTCATCCGATCAATTCGATTCTCTTTCGACAACTTAACGTAGACCTTGACGAGCAAGTCAGTAAGAAAAAGAAGAAGCCTATTTTCGACGCGAACGAGCAGATCAAGCTAAAACCATCGACAACGCGCGCCGTCGTTGAGTTACTTCAGCATTATGATTTACACGGAATCGATGAAGACCTGAATGGGCGCATGTTCGAGGTATTCTTGTCCGCCGCTGTCCGTGGTAAGGATTTGGGCGCATTCTTCACGCCGCGAAACATCGTTGAACTCATGGTCAACATGTGTTCGCCGTCAGTGCAGCGGGTATCCGGTCGCGCTCGAATCGATATGGTCCTCGACGGTTGTTGCGGGAGCGGGGGCTTCTTGATCGACGCGATGGCCTTCATGCTTGACGAAATTAGGACCAATCCAAATCTTTCGTCGCACGCGCGGGCGTTGGAAAAGCAGCTACTTGCCCAGCATCTCTTCGGAATAGAGAGCAACCCAGACATCGCGAGAATCGCACGCATCAACATGTTCCTCCACGGAGACGGGGGCAGCCGCATTTACAAGGGGGACACGTTGGATAAGGAATTTCACGTCGAAGAGGGCGAACCCCGCGCCGCCAAGGATGAGATTGCCGAGCTAGAAGAAGTGCTGGTAGAGGAGAGGAAACAATTCGACGTGGTTCTGACAAACCCGCCCTTCGCGACCACGTATGCGACGACGGATGAGCACGAAAAACGCATTCTTTCTCAGTACGCGGACGTGCATCCCGCAGCAGCCGCGCCGAAAGCCAAGAAATCTGCAAAGTCCAACGTGCTATTCCTGGCTCGTTATCACGACGTTCTGAAGCCCGGCGGGCGTATGGCGATTGTGCTCGACAATTCGATGCTCAACAGTCACAACTTTGCCGAGTACCGCACGTGGTTGCTGGAAAAGTTCATCCTTCGAGCGGTCATTTCGCTTCCGAAGTACTCGTTCATTCAAGCGGGTGCGGGTGGCGTGACATCCATTCTGTACATGGAGAAAAGGTCAAGTGACACGCAAGAGCAGCCACCCATTTTTGCGAGGACCGTCAAGTATACCGGTATCAGCAAGTCCGGTAAGCAAATCAAGGAAAACGATCTTCCCGACGTTCTCAAGGAATGGCAGGAATTTGAAAAGACCGGGAAACTGCTTCTGAAGGGAACGCAGTCCGTCAGCCGGAAATCCTCTGACGACCTGTTCTTCATTCTGCCAAGCGAGACTGCTGATCGGCTGGACGTGTCATACCATACGCCATCGTATTCGCGGCTCATGAAACAGATCGACGAAATGTCCAAATCTGGCAAGTACGACGTTAAGACGATTGCCGATTTTACATTGGCAGAGAAAATCGGCGTCAGTGAAGCCTCGAACCAAGTGTACAAGTACGTGGACATTGGCGCTATCGACGCCGAGCGGTGCGAGATTATGGAAAGGGAAATTGAGGAAGGGACACTGGAAGACTTGGCGGACCGTGCCAGGTTGCCAATGAAGAAGAATGACGTGCTCTTCCCGTTGTCATTCGACTCTTTTGGGAAGGTCGCAATCGTTCCCAAGGAACTCGACGGCCATTTGGCATCGACCGGATTTGTCGCAATCAGAAACAAAAGCTACGATGAGGCCGTCTTGCTCTGGTCCGTCATTCGCTCTCGGATGATGCAGAAGCAGTTTTACCACATCGCAAGCGGATACACCCAAAGAGGCATAAGCACCCAGCACTTGAACTACCTTCGTTTCCCGATCCCCAAATCGGACAGCGATGCGGTTACGAAGTCGATCAGAGGGTTTCTTAGGCAAGCCGCTCGCTCACGCCAAGGCGAACTGGCGGCGCTTGGCGACATCACGGGCCTGATGGAATCGACGTTGGGCGCAGGAGAATAGGGCTTTAATCGGGACCCCGAAGTCAATTCGGGACTTCCGCCTTGCTCCAGCATCGGGAGGGACACGGGGAAACAGCGAATATCCAATGTCGAATTCTGAATGCTGAATTTCGATTGAACGGCCTAACCTGCAACCTCTGAACGACCCAGGCTTATCCCAATCCGCGAAATCTGTGTCCAGTCTTTCCCGCACGTAAGTTTCGTCTCCCACAAATCCTCTCCTTCCCAACCTAATCCGCGAAATCTGTGTCTACTCTTTCCCGGGCGGGGCGCGGGTTTTGGATGCGGCTGGGCTACATCGTTCTTCCCCTGGGGACCTGCGGCCTGCGTCGCAGCCGCCGGCGGCGGCGGCGTTGTTTGTTCCTGCTACATCCTTCCTCTGTAGGCGTTGTTTCTTCCTGCTCAGCCGAGGGTTCCGACGTACGTCGGGAAGCTAAATCGTTCTTCTGTAGAGCAGCCGCCCCCGGCTGCGGCGTTCTTTGTTCCTGCTCAGCCGATGGTCCCGACGTACGTCGGGAAGCTACATCCTCTTTTGGGAGGGCCTGCTGCTCCGATGGGGCTGGCTGCGGCGAGCTTGCATTTCCGTACGGGTCATCTTCATCAACGGGGCCGCCGAGGGCGCGGATCACCTCCGTCTTCAGCGGCTCGGGCAGGTCGGCCAGGCCGGGCCTGTCAGCCGGGTCCGGCTGACTGGCCGAATCATCTTCCGGGCTGAGGAACCGGTCCAGCAGGTCCTGGCGGGCGCGCAGGCCGACCCAGCCGTCGTCCTCCAGACCGACCTTGATCTGCTTCGTCACGATCTGCGCGGCCCACTTGGTGCCGATGCGGCGGGCACGGTCGCGGTAGTGCTGCTGGGCTTCGCGGATGAGCGGTTGGAGTTCGGGGTGCGAGCGGCCGGTTGCGATGCGCCACGCGGCTGTCTTGTGGATGCCCAGGCGGTCGGCGATTTGCGAGAGCGTGAACTGCCCGGCTGCGATGAGCTCGACGGCCAGATGGCGGTCGAAGGCGGTTTTGGCGGTTTTCCCGGCCACTGTGGTGACCGGGCTTGCCTCGCCGGTTTCGTTGTCGAGGCGGCCGCCGTTCTTCCAGGCTGCCTTGAGATTTTGGCGCATGGCCGCGAGAATTTTGGGCTGGAGGTCGGGGCGCTTCTCGCCGCGTGCGATGCGGCCGACCTGCGAGGGGCTCAGGCCGACGCGCGCCGCGATCTGGCGGTCGGAAAGTTCGCCCCGTGCGAGCAGTTGCACAAGTTCTTCGTCGTAGTCTTGTTTTTCGGGCATGATTAACACCAGTGGTTAGGGGTTAGTGGTCAGGGGTTAGAGACTGGGGGTTAGTGGTCAGTGGTTAGGGGTTAGCGATTCCGCTTTCGGCTTTCCGCTTTCCGCTATGTATTCGCGCTCCTTGCCATCCGTATAATGTGTAGTTTTCACACCCCCTTTGGGCTGAAAACGGCGATTCTCGCGTGCGGGCGGCTGCGGCGTTCGCAGCGGCGGCGTGGAAGCATTTGTCTCACAGCCACTTGCGCCAGGCCGGCCTATCGAAAGATTTTTTCAAATTCTCCCGGGGATATAGCCGCGGAGCCGCGGAGGTCGCAGAGGGAAAAGGGGGTTAGAAACAGAACGGCAACGGCTTCTTCAACAGGCCTCGGTGCCAACATCTTTCGGAAAAGGAACATCTGACGCATTTCTATCGCAGAGGTATTCGTGATTATTGGTTTGAGCCAATTCTTCTTATCTCGGCGCCCTCTGCGGTCTCCGCGGTGAAAGATGCGGCGGGCAACTCGCGCTCTGGCCCTCCGTATAACGTGTAGTTTTGACAGCGCCTTTGGGCTGAAAATGCCGGTTTTCGGGCTGGGCGGCTGGGGCGTTCGCGGGGCCCGCGTGGAAGCATTTGCCTCACAGCCACTTGCGCGGGGCCGCCGGCGGAAAGTTTTTTTTCGAATTCTTGGCGGAAAATCTCCAACTACTTCTGCGGACTTGTCCCTAGGGGATGATCTTGACTGCGGAGGGCGGAGAGAACGCAGAGGTATCCGAGATCACAAAGAAAACGACAACGACGGCCGACCCAGGGACTGGAGTCCCTGGGCTTGGCAACAAAACTCTGAAACGATTGGTTGCCGATGTGGGCGCGAGGAAAAAGCGGAGGTGTATAAGTGCGGTGCTTACAAGATGTTACGCGAGGTCTCGGCATTGCGGTCGGGCGCGGGGATGTTGCTCTGGGTTGCGTTAGTGTTGCCGGTGCTCGGCCGCTCGTGCCGGCGCTGCTTGACAGTCGCGGCCGGTTCTGGTAACTGACCAGCAGCGGCATCGAGGCCTCCGACTTCGCCAAGGCTTCCGACTTCGCCAAGGCTACGTCGGACAAGTCGTCGGACAAGTGGCCGGACCGCACGATGCCGGGAGATGGACATATGCTGCCGAGAGAGCGTGTTCTTGCTGCACTTGAGCACAGGGAACCGGACAGGATTCCCTGGGGCGAGCACTCCGTCGACTACAACGTTTACGAGGACATTCTCGGGCGTGAAACGTTTGTGCAGGCCAAGATGAAGGAGACTCAGGCGTATTGGGACGGCCGGCGCGACGAGGTGGTGGAAAGCTACAAGCGCGACCGGCTCGACCTGATCCGCGCTTTGGAGATGGATGTGGTGTTTGTGAATGCGGTGCCGCCGAAAGGTTATCATCCCGAGGCGTTCGAGAAGCTGGACCACAAGACGTACCGCGATCCGCAGGGCAGCATCTATCGGGTATCGGCGACGACGCACGACCTGCGGCCTTACAAGATGAACACGGACAACTACGTTCCGCCGACCGTCGCGAGCCTCCAGGAGCAGATCGACAAGCTGGCGGATGAGCCGATCGGGGATGCGAATGACTCGCGGTGGGAGTTTGTTCATCACGCGGTCAATGAGATGAAGGACACGCACTTCGTCATGCTGCTGTGCGATGACCTTGGGTTTCCGCGGTTCGGCGCCACCGAGGAGGACTCGTGGATGAATCTCATCCTGGCCCCGGAGATCTGCAGGAAGATCGCCGAGCTGCACGGCAAGCGGTTGCTGCGTGAGGTAAAGCTCCACGCGCGGCTGGGCGTTGACGGCATCATGCCGTGCGGCGACCTCGGCAGCAGCACCTCCCTGATGGCCAGCCCCGAGATCTATCGCCAGATGGTATACCCGCATCACAAGGCGCACGCGGCGGAGGCGCACGCGCTGGGGCTGAAGATCCTGAAGCACTGCTGCGGGCACGTCTGGCCGGTGATTGACGAGCTGGCGGAGGTGTACGACGCCTACGAGGGCATCCAGGGCAGCGCGGGCATGGACATCGCCGCGCTGAAGCAGCGCGTGGGCGATAGGATCTGCCTGTGGGGCGGGATCTGGCACGAGCACATCATCCTCGGCGGCACGGAGGACATTCGCAACGACGCCCGCTACGCGTTCGAGCATGCCGGGCCGGGCGGCGGATACATCATGGGCTCGACGCATTCGCTGGCCGTTGACGCGAAGAAGGAGAATATCCTCGAGATGAAGCGCTGCCGCGACCACTGGGGCACATATCCCATCGATCCCAGGCGATTGGCCGTCTAGCGGCGTGTGGCCCGGTTTGCCAAATTCGAAATCGACAATCGCTCCCATCGGTGGTAGTTAATAGCGACGATCCGGCGCCGCTGGAGCTTGTGCGCCGGTCAGGGAGAGTGAAATTGCCTGAGACAACGAAGACGTCCAGCCGCGGCTGGAGGCGGATTGTTGCATGGTGGCCGCTGTTGCTGGGGCCCGCGGCGATCGGCATTGCCGTGCTGCTCAATACCTTCCAGTGGGAGTTCACGTTTTACACGCTGGGCGCGATCGGCGAGGAGCAGGATGAATACGGGCTCATCACCGTCGTGTGGAATTACGATAAGCTTGCCGCCGCGCTTGAGAGTATCGCCCACTGGGTGCTGATGGTGCCGACGATCATCTATTGGATACGGTCTATCCATACGCGCAACCCGCTGCACCTGATACTCGCCGGCCTGGCCGCGTCGCTGCTCTGCCGCGAGATTCACTTCACCGGCATGGACAAGGCCATCTACCCGCTGGGCGTGATAATACTGATTTGGGTGGTGGCCTGGTGGGACATCATAGCCAAGCCGCTGAAGGACCGCCGGCACACCATGTGGCTGATCGCGATGGTCGTGGCATATTTCTTCGCGCTGCTTGCGGACAGGCGAGCCTTGAAGTTCATTCCGAACGAGGACCAAATCCACTCACAGATCGAAGAGTGCGCTGAGACAATGGCCCATCTGGTGATGATCGTCGCCAGCCTGGTGGGCAGCTGGCGCCGGTACAATTGGCCGTCCCGCGGTCCGGCCGGCGCGGATAAGGGATAGTGCCGATGCCGGTAAAACGTCTAGATGCCAATCCGCTGCTTACGCCGGACGACGTGTCGCCGACACGGGACGGCCTGGAGGTGATGTGCACTTTCAACCCGGGCGCGGTCCGGTTCGGCGAGGAGATTCTGCTGTTGGTCAGAGTCGGCGAAAGGCCCGTGCCTGAGGCTGGATGGATCTCCTATGTGCAATTCAACGCCCGCTCCGGACGCGTTGAGATAAAACGCATCAGCGAGGATGATCCCGATCTGGCCATACGTGATGGGCGAACCTTCGAATATCAGGGCAGAATGCTGCTTTCGAGCATGGGCCATCTGCGCATCGCTCGCAGCAAGGACGGCGTGAACTTCAAGTTCGACGACCGGCCGGCAATCTTCCCGGCGACGGCCTACGAGGCGTACGGCTGCGAGGATCCGCGGATCACGCATGTTGACGGGCGATACTACATAGCATACACGGCTGTGTCAGACCGCGGTGTGATGGTGGCTATGGCCTCCACGGAGGACTTCGTCAGCTACGAGCGGCACGGCATCATCTTCCCGCCGTTCCAGAAGGACGTGACGATCTTTCCGGAAAGAGTGGGGGGCCTGTACGTTTGCAGGCACCGTCCTCACTACAGCCCGTTTAACCTGGCGAGTATCTGGACCGCCTACTCGCCTGACCTTGCCTGCTGGGGACTCCACGAGATGACGTTGGCCCCGGCGGCGGGAACCTGGCGGTCTGCCCGGGTTGGCTGTGGGGCCGCGCCCGTCCGCACCGACGACGGCTGGCTCGATATATTCCATGCCGCCGACGAGGACGGGCGATATCATCTGGGGGCCATGCTCAGCGATCTGGACGAGCCGCATCGAATCATAAGCAGCTCGAGCCGCCCGGTGCTCAGTCCTGAAGCGCCGTACGAACAGGCCGGCATCTACGGCAATTGTGTATTCTCAAATGGGCTGATCGTGGATGAGGACGGGAGAGTCACCATCTATTATGGCGCCGCCGACAGGATATGCGCCGCCGCGGTCACTACGGTAGCGGAGATGGTCTCCGCCGCCCGGGAGTAGCAGATGGCCCCGGTCAGGATATGCCAGCTTCTGCGCGACTTGGCCCCCACGGGGCCGCAACGGTGTGCCTGTGAGCTCGCCCGGCGGCTGGACCGCAGCCGTTTCGACGTCCGCGTCGTGGCGATCCGCGGCGGGGCGCTGGGCGATCGGCTCCAGCGCGACGGCATTCCCGTCACCGTGCTGGGAACTCGCCGAACGTGGGCCCTGTTCAAGATGCCGATGCTGACGGAGTTCCTGCGGTCAGAGCGGATCAACCTGGTGCACAGCCATCTGTTCCGCGCGGATCTTGTCGGCCGTCCGGCCGCGCGCCTGGCCGCCGTGCCGCACGTCGTGCACACCGCCCACACCGGCGAGGGACGCTTCAGACCGTGGCAGTTCGCATATGCCAGATTCCTCGGCGGATATTGTGACCGCATCATTTGCCTGTCCGAGTCGGCGTTGGAGTACCACAAGACCCACACCGGCCTGCCCAGCCACGCCTATACAGTCATCCCAAACGGCGTCGACGCCGCGGCCTTTGCCGGGGACGATGAACGCCGTCGAGAACTTCGCAGCCAGTGGAAGATAAACCCTGACCAGATGGTGGCTGCCTACGTCGGCAGGCTGGCTGCGGACAAGGGCATCGATATCCTCCTTGCCGCAATCAGCCATCTGGGCGCACGCGGAAATCCCGTTGACGTTGTCATCGCCGGCGACGGAAAGAAGCGACACCTCGTCGAGAACTTCATCGCACACGGAGAAGGCGGAGACCACTGCAGACTGCTTGGATTTGTCGATGACGTCCCTGCGCTTCTCAGCGCGGTCGACATGCTGGTGATGCCCAGCCGTTGGGAGGGATGGCCCCTGGCCGTGGGCGAGGCCATGGCCGCGAGCCTGCCCGTCATTGGAACGGATGTGCCCGGAGTAAGGGATCTGGTCGTTGACGGGCAAACCGGCGTGTTGATCGAATGCGGGAAGGTGGTGGCCCTTTCGGACGCCATCATGCGGCTGGCCGGTGACGCCCAACTGCGCGCCCAGCTTGGCCGGGCGGGCAGAAAGCGGATCCGCGAAGAATTCCCCATTGAAGCGACGGTAGCCGCGCACGAGAAGCTCTACGAAGAAGTGGTGGGGGCCTGACGCGCGCCGCCCAAGTCTCTGTGAAAAGCCCGATTTAAGATGTTTTCCGGTCAGATTATGTTCATGAAAAGGCCAGGCCCTGGCCGATATGGCATAGACGGGCCGCTAGCGCCCCGGCCTGAATTGGCGCGCTTATTGACAATTGGTCCCATGATGAGTGAGATTGGCCGACAGGTTCGGCTTGGTCACTTGGGGTCCCGACCCGTGAAAAAAATTTGTGATTCTCAGGTTTTTTTTGTGGCGGCCGTCCCTATCAGTGGATATGATTCCCTGATAATCCTGCCTGGTGGTGGGATGGAGCAATAAATGGCACTGTTTGTTGGCGAGTTTGAGCAGGTAATCGACGCGAAGCGTCGCGTCGCGATCAGTTCAGCTCTTCGCGAGCAGATGGTGCTCGAAGAGGACGGCCGCGACTTCATCCTGGTGCTGGGGCCGGATCGTCACCTGTGGCTGTATCCGGATCTGTATTACCGCCGCCTTGCCGCAACGCTGAAACGCTCACTTCTGCCGAGCAGGGAACATCGCAAGATTGATCTGTTTTTTGCGATGGCTCGGGTGGTGAAGCCGGACGGCCAGGGGCGCATTGTCCTGCCCGAAAAGTCCATGAAGAGAGCCGTGGTCGCCGACCGGATCACCCTGGCCGGCAACGACGATCACATTGAAATCTGGCCCACGGACGAGTGGGAACGCCGCGTAGAGGAAGAGCTGGACGGATACGGCGAGATGCTCTACGAGGCGGGCGAGAAACTTGACAGTCAAGGCGCCGCAACGGACTGAGGCGCTCGCGTGGCCGCGGGTTGGCCAAGGATTGGACCGGCCCGCGGCACAAAAGATGATAGTAAGACCCGGGTACGAAAGGATTGACTTATGCTCATCTCCCAGACAGCCCAGTGCGACTCAGACAATCGGCATGGAGGCCGGGGTCTGAGCTTCGCGGAGCTTCGCGTCCAGTTGGGCGAGCCATCGACATTGTGCGATGGGCACCGGCAGCGCCTGCTGGAACTACTGCAGCGACTGGCGCGTGTTCAGGCCCTGGGAGATGAGTATGCCCGTGTTGAGCTCTCCCCGTTTGCGAGGGCGGCGCTCATTGAAGCCGACGCCGCCGAAGCGTGAGCCGCTCGGCGGCACCATGGACAATGCCTCCGAGCACGTGCCGGTGATGCGGGAGGAAGTTGTTACCCTGCTTTGCCCAAGCCGTCGACAAATCTTCTTGGACTGCACCGTGGGCCTCGGTGGACATGCCGAGACGCTGCTGGCCAAGGCCCCCGCTGATTCCCGTCTTATAGGTCTGGACGTTGACCAGGACAACCTGGACCGGGCCGCAAAGCGACTGGCGAGGTTCCGGCCGCGCGTGAAGCTCCAAAGGGCAAACTTTGCGGATGCAAAGCAAGTGCTTGATCGAGGCGGCGTGGAGGCGGCCGATGCTGTGCTGGCTGATCTTGGCCTGGCTTCGTCCCAATTGGACGACGACCGAAGGGGATTCAGTTTTTCAGTCGACGGGCCGCTGGACATGAGGTTGGACGATCGCCTGGAAAAAACCGCAGCCGACCTGGTTAACACCCTGGGCGAGACGGAGCTGGCCGATCTGATCTACGCGAATGGCGAGGAGCGTTACAGCCGTCGCATTGCAAGGGCGATAGTTTCAGCTCGGAGTGCAAAACGGATTGAGCGGACGGTTGAGCTGGCACGGATGGTGGCGTGGGCGTATCCGCGGGCGGCAAAGCGCAGCCGGCGCGGGGTACATCCGGCGACGCGGACATTCCAGGCCCTGAGGATTGCCGTCAACGACGAGCTCGGCAGTCTTGAGGCCCTGCTTCGCGATCTGGGTGATCTGCTGGCAGTCGGCGGCAGGGCCTGCATTATCAGCTTTCACTCACTTGAGGACCGACGCGTCAAGCACGCATTTATAGCAATGGCCGGCACTGGCCGGGCAAAGGTACTGACGAAGAAACCGCTTGTGCCCACGGCGCAAGAGATTGCAGAGAATCCGCGGAGCAGATCGGCCAAGCTTCGCGGTTTGGAACGGATTGAATAGGCAATGGAATAGGGTGGCCTCGGCCGCCCAAGAGTGTTGGAAGGAGCCCCGATTATGGCCCGTGAGACGCGCATAGGACTTCTGATTGGCCTTGCGTTTGTTGTGGTGTTCGGCCTGGTGCTTAGCGAGTTGACAGCCCCCGATGCCGCGCCGCCACCCTTGGAAGAGATCAGCTCGGCCTACAGGCACACGTATGTGATTGACGAGGTGCGCGATGAATCGGGCCGGCACGCCATCCGGATATCTCGCAGCCGAATGTCGGCCGAGGCCACTCGCAGGGAGTCGGCCGCAGTAACGCCGCCCCCGCGCGAAAGCCGCGAAAGCCGCGTGCCCACTGCGTACGCGGCCGAAGTTCGGCGTGCCCCCACTCCCCCAGAGCGGGTGACAACATATGCCGTCCAGCGGGGTGACACGCTGATAGGGATCGCCCGGAAATTCTATGGCCCGGACCACGAGCAGCAGTACAGGCGGATATTCCAGGCCAACCAGCGGATACTTCCGGATGAAGGCTCGGTCGTACCGGGCCAGGTGCTGGTGATACCGTCGCTGAGCGATAACCGGCCTGTGCGGCGGGCGGCGGCGTCCCCAGCGGCCCGACCAGCGGCCCGACCCGCTCCGCCGCCACGCCCGAGCGAGACGGATCTCAGGAGCCCGCCCCGGCCTATAGTCGCTGCGATAATCCGCAGTCAGGGCGAACGATCGTACGTTGTCAAGCAGGGCGAGACCCTTCAGGAGATTGCATACAACCTGTACCACGACGACAGCCGCCGATCGGTAATGAAGATATACGACGCTAACGAAGTGAAGCTGCGAGGCCTGGATCACCTGCCGACGGGCATGGCCTTAGTAATTCCGCGGTAGCGCCGGCAAAAGGGAGCGCAGGTGCGAATCAGTTTCGCGATAATTCTGATGTGCGTAATAGCTGTCTCGCTGGTTCACATTCGCCGCCTGGAGGTCAGAGCCCGATACAAGGCGCATGTGCTTGACCGCGAGGCCGCGAACCTTCGAATGCAGCTTGGCAATCAGCAGCTTCAGTTGAGCGAGCTCACCACCCCACGCGTGGTCCGGCAGCGTGCGCAGGAAATGGCCCTCGGCCTTATCGATGTGGACAATCCCAACCGGCACCTTGCGTCGCATTGGCCCAGGCCGGATCACCAGGACAGACAGCGCTAACGAAACCATGAGGCAGTAATGACCGATCAACCCTTCGGCCGATGGCGTCATGACCTGGTTTTCGGCCTGCTGCTGCTGTCGATGGGGGCACTGGCATTTCACCTGGGATCGATTGTCCGGCGAGGGCGGGCCGACGAACTGCGCCGAGCCGAGAAATCCCGTCGATTGATCAGGCCGCTCGCGGCCAGGCCAGGGAGTATTTTTGCCCGTACGCGGGGCAGGTACGTCCTGATGGCCGGCTCGAGGCGCGTGCCGTGTGCCTTTGTGGACCCGAAGGTTTTGGGCGAGGAAGGTTTTGACCGGGGTGCGATCGATATCGGTGGGGCTCTCGGCCTGGATCCAATCGAGCTTCAGGACATATTCTTGTCTCGTCGGCGCAGGCGCTACGTGGTGATCAAGCGGGACATAGACGCCCGGGAGGTTCAGGCTGTCCGGGCGCTTGGCCTGCGGTCGGTGGGAGTTGCGTACGAGTGGTGGCGCGAATATCCCAACGGCTCGCTGGCGGCTACGGTGGTGGGCTTTCGGCGCCGGGACAACGTTGCCGGAGGGGGCCTGGAACTCTCGCAGGACAAGCACCTTGCGCCTGTTAACGGTGTGCAGGTCGCGGTGGCCGATGTGCGCCGGCGCCCCCTCTGGCCGGTCGCCGGCAAATCCGTGATGCCCAGCGACGGCAACAATGTCTTCCTTTGCCTGGACGCTGTCATTCAGGGATACCTCCAACGCGCGGTGGCCGAGTCGGTCGAGCTATTCGACGCCAAGTGGGCTACGGGCGTGGTGGTCGATCCAAATACAGGCCAGATCCTGGCGATGTCGTCGGCCCCCACGTTCGACCCCAACATCTACAACCGGTCGCAGCCGAACCAGCAAGTCAACAGGGCCATCAGCGTCCCCTACGAGCCCGGCAGTGTCGCCAAGCCGCTCTTTGCAGCATGGGCGGTGAACGCCGGCGTGATGACCTACCGGACCAGGATCTTCTGCGAAAACGGCAGCTACTACTCGCGCGGTGGGGGCCGACTCGGCGACCACAAGAGCTACGGGAATCTGACGCTGCGTGAGGTGGTGGTATATTCCAGCAACATCGGCATGGCCAAGGTTGGCGAGGCCCTTGGCAACCGGCGATTGTGGGCCGCCGCCAAGCGCTTCGGCCTGGGGGAAAAGTCGGGCATTTGGCTGCCGGGCGAGAGCCGCGGCGCAGTGCGCCCGCTGCGGCGGTGGAACGGCTACAGCATGCGCCGAGTTCCCTTCGGCCATGAGATCTCCACGACCGCGCTTCAGCTGGCGATGGCGTTCAGTTCACTGGCAAACGGCGGCCTGTTGCTGAAGCCGCGGATCGTCGATCACATTCGGGGCCCGGCCGGTGAGATAACCTGGCGCAGCCGCCGTGAGGTTGTAAGGCGTGTGCTTTCGCCGTCGGTCGCGGCTGAGAGCCTGGGCGTCTTGCGGGACGTTGTGGAGGGCGGCACGGGCAAGGCGTGTCGGATGGCCAGGTGGACCAGCTTCGGCAAGACCGGCACGGCGGAGATTGGCGGCCCGGGCGGCTACATTGAGGGAGCATATACAGCTTCGTTCGTCGGGGGGGCGCCAGCCAGCTCACCCAAAGTTATCTGTCTGATTTCGGTTTATTGGCCCGATAAATCAAGAGGATATTACGGCGGTACTGTTGCGGCGCCGCGGGTGAAACGCGTGCTCGAGCAGACGCTCTGGTACCTGGGCGTGCCGCCCGACCGGGCGGAAAACCTGGCCTTGGCGGATTAACGAGCACTTGTCCACAGCGGCCATGGATGGCGATTGGACGTCGCCTACGTCAGCCGTACAGCAAGACACCGGGCCCATGCGGTTTTCCAAACTCTTAGATGACGCTGAGATTGCAGCCACACAGCGCAGCGGCGACACGGATGTGACCGGTGTGGCGGAGGATTCACGTCTGTGCAAAGCAGGCACGTGCTTCGTGGCGGTGCGTGGTACATCGGATGACGGGCACGGGTATATCAGGTCTGCCGTGACGGCCGGCAGTGCGGCTGTTGTATGTGAAGACGCGGGCAACGTCCCCGCGGGCATCGCTTTTGCCGTGGTCGGCAACAGCCGTGGCGCGGTTGGCCCGCTGGCCCAGGCGTTCGTGGGGTGGCCCGTTCGCAAGCTGGTGAGCATCGGCGTGACGGGCACAAACGGCAAGACGACGGTTGCCTGCCTGATTGAGTCGGTCCTTTCCGCGGCCGGCCACCGCATCGGACGGCTGAGCACGATAGGCTACGACACAGGCCGGAGGCGGCTTTCGCCGACCACCACCACCCCCGACGCAATCTCGCTGGCCGAGATGACCGCGGAGATGGTCCAGGCCGGCTGCACGCATGCGGTAATAGAGGTCTCCTCGCACGCGCTGGACCAGGAGCGTACGGCAGGCGTCCAATTTCAAGTCGGCGTCTTTACCAACCTCTCAGGGGACCACCTGGATTACCACAAGACGATGGAGGCGTATTTTTCAGCAAAGTGCCGGCTGTTCGAGCAGTTGGCGCCTGAGGCGGTCGCCGTTATCAATCGAGACGACCCCCGGGGCCAGGGGGTTTCTGAGATCACGCCGGCAAGGGTAGTCTGGTATGGACTCAGCGCGGCGGCTGAGCTGCGGGCCAAGATTCAGCACATCGATGAAAAAGGAAGCCGCTTCCTCATCATCCGTCGCGACGAGGAGGCACGCGTGATCACGCCGCTGATAGGGCGGCACAATATTCTGAACTGTCTGGCGGCGGCTTCGGCCTGTCTGGAACTGGGCGTTGATCTGGGTGCGGTGGCGGCCGGGCTCGAGCGAATTGCCACCATCCGAGGCCGACTCGAACGCGTGCCCGCCGACGTCCCCTTTCAGGTATTCGTTGACTACGCCCACACGGACGATGCGCTTGCCAATGTGCTGAGCGGTCTTCGCCCGTTGACCCAGGGGCGGATTATCGTGGTGTTTGGATGTGGTGGCGACCGCGATCGCAGCAAGCGGCCTCGTATGGCCGCCGTCGCCGAGAGGCTCGCCGACCGGATTCTGATTACCTCCGACAACCCCCGCAGCGAGCAACCGGAGAAGATCATAGAGGATATTGCCGCCGGTCTGAGTGACGCCGGACGGGCCAAGACCGACATTGTGACTGACAGGAGGGCCGCCATCGCAGCAGCCATCGACCAGGCCTGCCCGGCAGACCTGGTCCTGATCGCAGGCAAGGGACATGAGTGCGAACAGGTCATAGGCGACAAGCGGGTTCATTTTGACGATGTCGAGGTTGCCGTTGAAATCCTGGCCGAAAGGAAGCGGCCATGAGAATGCTCCTGCCTGACGAAGTCCGTCGCGCGGTGCACGGGTTGTGGCTGACCCGAGGCCCGGACCGGAAGATCGAGGGGGTGTCCATCGACAGCCGCACCGCAAAACCGGGCGACCTGTTCGTTGCCATCAAGGGCGACAGGTACGATGGGCACGACTATCTGGCCAAGGCCGCCAAAGCGGGCTGCGTGGCAGGGGTGGTTCGACGGGAACCGAAGCCGCCGCCGGATATGCTGGATAAGTTCCCCGTGGGGTGTGTGGGTGTGGAAGACACGGTGAAGGCCCTTGGCGAGTTGGCGGCGTTCTGCCGCAGCCATACGCCGGCCAGCGCGATAGCCGTGACCGGATCGAACGGCAAGACCACTGTAAAGCGGATGATCCACCACCTGCTGTCTCGCCGGATGACCGGTTCATGCAGCCAAAGCAGCTTCAACAACGCCATCGGCGTGCCGCTGACCCTGTTCGACGTCGAACCCGGCGACGACTACGTCATCTGCGAAATCGCCACCAACAGTCCTGGTGAGGTCAGCATCCTCTCGCGGATGGTAAAGCCGGACGTTGCAGTGATAACGTCAGTGGGGCGCAGCCACCTGGCCGGGCTTGGGGACCTGGCGCACGTGGCCGTGGAGAAGGCGTCCATTCTGACGGGCCTGGCGGATCAGGGCCTGGCCGTTGTCAACGCGGACTGCGAACAGCTCGACCGGGCTTTGCTGGCCTACAACTGCAACATGATCCGTTTCGGCGTGGCCGACGACGCCGCGCTTCGTCTGACCGGCTATAAGGCATTGGGCAAGGGCCATCGGATCGAGATCAACAAGCGGTTCTGCATGGACCTGGTGATCCCGGGCAGGCACAACGCCGTGAACGCCTTGGCGGCGATGGCGGTGGCCCAGAGGTTCGGCTTCGATCACGACGAGATTGCGGCGGCCCTTGCGGATTTCCAGGCACTTGAAAGCAGGCTGAAGTTCATACACCTGCCAGGCGCCACCATTATCGATGACACCTACAACGCCAATCCTGACAGCCTCAGGGCCGCGGCGGAAACACTCGCCGAGTGCCGGGCCACGCGAAGGGTGATAATTGCCGGTGACATGCTGGAATTGGGCGAGCAGAGCCGGCGGCTTCACTTTGAGGCGGGCAGGGACTTGGCCGCGATGGGAGTCGATTTACTGATCGGTGTCGGCGCGCTGGGTCGGCATATCGCCGGGGGCGCCGCCGAAAGAGGTACGAAAACCGAGGCCTTTGACTCCCAGAGCGACGCGGCGGCGGCCCTGCCCAAGCTGCTGCGGGCGGGGGATGCAATCCTGCTCAAGGGCTCGCGGGCCGCGGAGATGGAGAGGCTCATCAAGCCGATCAGGTCGGCGCTGGATTCGAGACCGGCGCGGCCAAAGAAGGCCCGCGCTGCGAAAAAGGCGAAAGCCAAGAAGAAGGTGAAGGTTCGCAAGAACACTAGGAAGACGGGCGGCTCGTAGGGCGCTGCCGCCCGGCAAGCAAGGGACTGCTTTTGGTTTATCTGCTATACACAGGTCTGATGTTGAGGATGGCCGGCGCCGCGGTGGTCAGCTTCCTGATCGTGATATTCCTGGCGCCTAAGCTGATCCGCTTCCTGGTCAGGTACAAGGTCGGCGGGCGCGCAAGGTTCGATCACGCGGATCTGGAGCAGCTCACGAGGCACAAGTCGAACACGCCGACCATGGGAGGGGGGCTGATAGTCGTGGCCATCCTTGTGGCCGTTGTCCTGTTTGCCGATGTCATTCACAACATGTACATAAAGATGGCGCTGGTGGCGCTTGTCTGGCTGGGCGGCGTGGGCGCCGCCGATGACTGGCTAAAGATTCGCCACTCCGCCGGCACGGGATCGCGAGACGGGCTCAAGAGCTGGGAGAAGCTGGTCTTTCAGGTGGGCCTGGCCCTGCTGTTGTCATGGTTCATGATAGGGCATTCCCACAAGATCTACCTGCGGCTGGTCGAGGTGAACCCCGACCCCAGCAAGGTCATCATCGACACCGCGGAGAGATTCTACATCCCCTTCATGGTCCGGCCGATCGTATTGGCTTGGTGGGCCCACGTAATCATTACGATTCTGACGATGGTGGGCACGAGCAACGCCGTGAACTTGACCGACGGCATGGACGGCCTGGCCGCCGGCTGCTTCCTCATTGTCACCGTGGTGTTCCTGATGATCTCGTGGATAGTCGGCGTGGAGGTGTGGTCCGCGCAGTTCCACATGCCGCTTGTGCACTTCTCGGCGGAAATGACCGTGCTCTGCGCGGCGATGCTCGGGGCCTGTCTGGGGTTTCTCTGGTACAACTCGCATCCGGCCCAGGTGTTCATGGGTGACACCGGGTCGCTGCCGCTGGGCGGGCTCTTGGGATACGTGGCCGTTGTTACCCGCCAGGAGCTGCTGCTGATGATCGCCGGAGGAGTCTTCGTGATGGAAGCCATCAGCGTTATCCTGCAGGTTGGGCTTTTCAAGCTCACGAGGCCACCGGGGGGCATGCAGGGCAAACGCTTGTTCAGGTGTGCTCCTCTGCACCACCACTTTCACCTTGGCGGATGGGCCGAGTCGAAGGTCGTGGTGCGGTTCTGGCTGCTTGGGATAATTTTTGCCGCCCTGGCCATGGCGACGCTCAAACTGAAAATACCATAGAGACTCGTAACTAGTCGTCGGCCGGCGGCTGACCGGCTGCGGCGGAATTGGGAAAATGATCAGTACACGGACGTCACTGCCGATACTTACGCCGCGTCTAAGAAGCCGGGCCACCTCCCGGGGGCTTCTGCTGACTACCTTTGGCCTGTTGGCCTTGGGCATCGTGATGGTCAACAGCACGATTGCCTCGGTGACAGAGCCGCCTCGGTGGTACGCCCGCATGGACGTGAGGCACGCCATGTTCGCAGGGTTGGCGCTGCTGGTGCTGGTTGTGGGATGCAGGTTTAACTATCGCTGGCTGGGGCCCGGGCGGAAGTTCCCCGTGCTGGCTACCGTTGTGCTCGGCGTGGCCGTCATCTGCGGGGTGCTGGTCTTTGTACCGGGGGTTGGCCGGGCTGTCGGCGGCTATCACCGATGGCTGAGATTTGGGCCGCCGAAGTTCCAGATAGGCTTTCAGCCGTCGGAGCTGATAAAGGTGTGTCTGGTGGTGTTCCTGGCCGCCTACCTCTCACGCAAGACCCTAAACGTCCGCAGCTTCACACGGGCGTTTCTCCCTGCCGTGCTGGTGACGGTGGCTTGTCTGGCGATGATCATCACCGAGGACTTCGGCACGGGAGTGCTCATCGCATTATCGGCCGGGGTCACGATGCTGCTTGCTGGCGTGCCATGGTACTACCTGATGACACTGGCGGCGCCGGCGGCAACGGGGTGCTACTTCTTTATCGTCAGGAGCGGCTTCCGGCTCTCGCGCATCGAGGCGATGTTCGACCCGTGGTCCCGGACCAACCCCAGCGCCTACCAGCCCAGGCAGTCGCTGATTGCGATTATCAGCGGGGGGTGGTTCGGCAAGGGACCGGGCAGAGGCATACTGAAGTTCGGCTTCCTGCCCGAAGACAGCACCGACTTTATCTTCGCCGCCTTTTGCGAGGAGTGGGGATTTATGGGGGCCATGCTCCTGATGGCTTTGGTGGCCGTGTGGATCTGGTTTGCCCGCAGGTCCGCCGTGCACGCAGAAGATAAGTTCGGCAGGATACTGGCCGGGTCGTTGGGATTCGTGATCGCGCTCCAGGCGGTCATGCACATTGCGGTGAACCTTGGCAAGATGCCGCCGACAGGGATCGCGCTGCCGTTTGTGTCAGCCGGCGGCACGTCGCTGGTGATACTGGCCGGCGCGGCGGCGCTCATCATATCCGTGGCTTTACGCGGCAGGGGGAAGAGTCTGGGAGCCTGATCTGCGCCCGCGCCAAGTCTGCGCGCGGCCGGCCTCTCAATCAGCAATTCGTGTAATCTGTGGATATTTCCTTACAATTACCAGGTAGATGGATTCCGACGTCTATATTTTCGCCGGGGGGGGCACCGGCGGGCACGTCTATCCGGGCTTGGCCGTGGCCGAGGAGCTGAAGCAGCTTTCGCCCGACGCCAAGATAATCTTCGCGTGTTCGCAGAGGGCGATTGATCGGCGGATACTCGATCCTGTGCCGCACGCGGTGGTGCCGCAGCCGGTTCGCCCGTTGCCGCGGGGGGCGGGTGATCTCTGGCCGTTCCTGCGGGCCTGGCAGCGATCGTCGGCGCAGGCCAAGGCGATGATCGAGGACCTGAGGCCCGCGGCGGTTCTCGGCCTCGGCGGATTTGCCGCCGGACCCCTCGTGCGGCAGGCCGCAAAGGCCGGCGTCTGTACCGGACTGCTCAATCCCGACGCCGTGCCCGGCAAGGCCAACCGCATGCTGGCCCGTTACGCCGATGTGATCTTCACCCAGTTTGAGGCCGCCACCGACGCCTTTTCGCCCCGCGTGCGGTCGAAGATACGAACTGTGGGCTGTCCTATCCGCTCTGTGGCGGCGACTGGAGCACGCGAAGAGGCCATGGCGCACTTCGGCCTGGAAAGCGGCCGCAAAACGCTTCTGGTGATCGGAGGCAGCAGCGGCGCCGCTACCATAAACGAGGCATTCGCGGCGATTGCCGGCGAGATTGCGAGCCTGGAGCCGCCTTGGCAGGGGCTGCACATCACCGGGCCGGCTCAGATCGTTGAGGTGGGCTCAGGCGGCGATCTCGCCCGTCCGCACATACACCCACTCGAATACTGCAATCGCATGGAGCTTGCTTATGCGGCTGCGGATCTCGCCCTCTGCCGGGCGGGGGCATCGACGGTGGCTGAACTGGCCGCAACCGGCACGCCGGCCGTCTTCATGCCGTATCCATATCATGCCGATCAGCACCAACGCCTCAACGCCGCCGCCATGTGCAGCGCGGGAGCGGCGGTAATCTGCGAGGACGCCAAAGCAGCTGCCGCAAACGCCGGCGCCCTGAGGGAGGTGCTGCTGGCTCTCATGCAGGATTCGGACCGCCTGGGGCGAATGCGGGAATCGACAGCGGGGTTGGGCAAAGGCTCCGCCGCCCGCGAAATTGCGATGTGGCTGGTGGGGGAGTAACCCGCCCGGGCGTCGCTGTTGGGCGGTCCGGCGGCGCTAAAGAAACGGCCGGTTCTAGGGCGATAAGATAATAGCAGCGAAAGCCTTAAATGCAGCGTGGAGTGTGCGCCGCGGGTGCGGTTTTGCAGCGGGCGCGGGAAACTGGTATTGTGACGCGAAACGGCATGGATACCGAGAAACAGATTGACGGGGCATTGGGCGCGGCGAACGAGACCTTTGCCGGCATGCGCATTCACCTGATCGGCGTGGGCGGCTGCGGCATGCGGGCGCTGGCGGGCGTGCTCATGGCCTGCGATGCGATGGTCAGCGGGTCGGACATCGCCGGCAGCGGCGCGATGGACCGCATGGCCGACCAGGGCGCCGACATCCACGTCGGGCAGTGCGAGGCGAATATCCCTGATGACTGCGACCTGGTCGTCTATTCGGCCGCCATCCACGAGCAGAACCCCGAACTGCTCGCCGCAAAGCGCCGCGGCATTGAGGTGGCCAAGTACAGCGTTATGCTCGGCAGGCTGATGGCCAGGCGCGTGGGCATCGCCGTTGCCGGCACGCACGGCAAGAGCACTACCACGGCGATGGTGGCCTACGTTCTGAAGGCGGCCGGGGCCGATCCGAGCTTCATCGTGGGTGCGGCGGTGGATCAGCTCGGCGGGCCCAGTGGAGTCGGAAGCGGAAAGCACTTTGTGGCCGAGGCATGCGAGTTCGACCGCAGTTTCCTGAACCTCAGGCCCGCGTTTGCGGCGATTCTGAACATCGAGGAAGATCACCTGGACTGCTACCGGGACCTGGCGGCCATCGTTGAGGCGTTCCGGGCGTTCGCGGCGCTCGTTCCCGCGCAGGGGGTTCTCGTGGCCAACGGCGAGGATCGCAACGTGTCGGCCGCTGTCGAGTCCGTTTCCTGCGAGGTGCAGACGTTCGGCCAGGCCGAAGACTGCACTTGGCGGGCCGTGAATGTCAAGGCCGACCGCGGGATGTTCTCGATGGACGTGCTGCTTGACGGTCAGACGTACTGCAAATTGGCCTGTCCGCTGCCGGGCCTGCACAACGCCTACAACGCCCTGGCGGCTGTGGCGATGCTGCACCACGCCGGGCTGGAGCGGACCCGGATCCCCACGCTGCTGGGGGGCTTCACGGGCGCACGCCGCCGAATGATGCTGAAGGCTCGCGTTGGGGGCGTAACCGTTTTGGACGACTACGCTCACCACCCCACCGAGATTCAGGCCACCCTGCATGCGATACGTGAGCATTACGCTCCGCGGCGGGTTGTGTGCGTGTTCCAGCCGCACCAGCACAGCCGGACGCGTTTTCTGCTGAAGGACTTTGCCCGGTCGTTCGGCGCGGCGGACGAGGTGATTGTGCCTGAGATTTATTTTGTCCGCGACAGCGCCCGCGAAAAGGACCACATATCGTCTGAGGATCTGGTTTCTCAGATTCGGCTGCACGGCGGGCGCGCGTGCTACGTAGAGACTTTCGAAGCGATAGTCCGCCATCTGGCGGATGAGTTGTGCGACGGAGACCTGATAGTTACGATGGGAGCGGGTAATATTTGGGAAGTTGCAGATGACATTGTTCGACGGCTTGGAAAAGATAGTTAAGACGGATGAGCCGATGGCGCCGCATACGTGGCTGAACATCGGCGGTCCGGCCTCCTACTTCGTCTCGCCCCGCAACGTCGACGAGATGCTGGAGGTCGTGAAGCGCTGCCACGAGAACGAGGTGCCCATGTACGCGCTGGGCAGCGGTGCGAACGTGCTGGTTGACGATGCGGGCGTCAAGGGCGCGGTGATATGCCTGAGGCAGGAGCAGTTCATGGAGGTAAGCCTGACGGAGATCGGGCTGAGGGCGGGCGCGGGGGCTGACCTGGGCAGGCTCGTTTTGCAGTGCGTGCGCCAGGGCCTCAGCGGTCTGGAGTGCCTCACCGGAATCCCCGGCAGCATCGGGGGCAGCGTGAAGATGAACGCCGGCGGCACGTTCGGCGACATCGGCAACGTGGTGGACTCCGTCGACGTGATGACCGACAACGGCGAGATGTTCACGCGCAGCCGCGCGGACCTGGCCTTTGCATACAGGTCCACCAACATCAACGCCAAGTTCATTCTCGGCGCCGAGTTCCACCTGACCGAAGACGACCCGCACCGGATACTGAAGCAGGTCAAGCAGATCTGGATATACAAGAAGAACACGCAGCCGCTTGCGAAGCGCAACGCCGGGTGCATTTTCAAGAATCCGCGGGGGCTGTCGGCCGGGGCGCTTATCGACCGGGCCGAGCTGAAGTCGAAGCGCGTCGGTGGGGCATATGTCTCGCCGAAGCACGCGAACTTCATACTTGTGGAACCGCCGGTAACGGCATCCGACGTACTGAAGCTGATCAATATCATTCGCGAAACGGTATACAAGAAGCACGAGGTATACCTGGAACTTGAGTTGGAGGTATGGTGACATGGATGCAGCGATGATCGCGAGCATGGATGCTTCGTCTGAGAGTTCGTGTGACATTGTGGATCTGCTGGATATAACGGTTTTGATGGGAGGACCTTCGGCCGAACGGGAGGTCTCCCTCATGAGCGGTACCGCCATTGGGGACGCTCTTGAGCGGGTGGGCCATCGCGTCGTCCGGGCCGACATATCCCCGCAGGATACTTCCGCTCTCGACAGGGAGGGAGTCGATCTTGTCTTCATCGCCCTGCACGGCCGGTTCGGCGAGTCCGGGCAGGTGCAGACGATGTGCGAGGCGCGCGGGCTGAAATACATCGGCTCGGGCCCCCACGCGAGCGAGCTGGCGATGGACAAGGCCGCGGCCAAGCAGATATTCAAACGGGCCGGCCTGAACACGCCGGCCTGGATGATCATCGAGGAGTTCCATGAGCGGTCGAAGGTCACGCAGTGGCTCCAGGAGCTGCCCCCGCCGGTGGTGGTCAAACCGGTAGACAGCGGATCGAGCATCGACGTGACGATCGCCCACGACGAAGCCTCCCGCAACGAGGCCCTCTCGGATCTGATTGACAAGTACGGGCGGGCCATCGTCGAGCGGTTCATTCCCGGGCGGGAGTTCACGGTCGGCATTGTCGGGAAGGATATTCTGCCGGTTCTGGAAATCATCCCTGACGGCGAGTTCTACGACTACCGCGCGAAGTACGACGAGGACGTTGCCACGCGATACGTTTTCGATCACGGCCTGTCCTACACCACCTGCCTGGAGATGCAGGATGCCGCGCTTCTGGCCCACCGCTCGCTCGGGTGCCGCGACATCTCCAGGGTAGACTTCATCCTGGATGAGCAGGGAACCGCCCATGTGATGGAGGTCAACACCATTCCCGGCTTTACCAGTCACTCGCTGGTTCCGATGGCCGCGGAAAGGACAGGCGTGAGCTTCGACCAGCTCATAGAGAGCGTCGTGAAGCTGGCGATGGAGCGGTGAGCCGGACCTTGGCCTCCGCAACGGGTGATCTTGATGCTACGCAAGAATAACAAGAGAGGCGCAGAGGCGCAGTCGAGTCTGCGGCGGCTGGGGTCCCTGGCCAACGGCCCGGCCGGTCGCGCCCTTGCCAAGGGCCTGCTGGTGGCGGGTCTTATGGTTGCGGTCGGTATCGGCATGAAGGCCCTGGAATATCATGTGCTGAATCTTGACGCTGCTTCGTCGGCGGTCGTGCGCGTGCACCTTGCAGGTCGTCCGGGATGGATGCCTAAATCTCTGGCGGCCGAGATCCCTCACTCGCTCCTTTCGGAGGGGGCGGTTGCAAACCAGCCGGACCTTGTGGAGCGCATTTACGCCGAGGCGATGGCCAGCCCGTGGATAAAGAGTGTTGGTTGCGTGCGGAAGCGTGCGACGGCGGACCCGCGGGTGGCGGCAATTGAGATCCTGGTCGAGTTCCACCGACCAGTTGCCCGCGTGCAGGTGGGGCGGCGCCATGTGTTCGTTTCGGATGCGGGCATTCGCCTGCCGGATCACCAGGTTCCGAAGTACGAGGCGACGATTCCCGCTTCCGCCGGCGTGGCGGCGCACGTGGAATCGTACATCCGCAGACATGAGATCCCGCGGGGCGTGCAGGCAAGGGCGGTGCACTACGTCGTGATTTACGGTGTCGTGGGTGACGCGCCGGCTGTCGGGCAGGCGTGGCCGGGGGCCGACCTGGCCGACGGGGTCCGCCTCGTAAAGCTGGTCAGTTCCCGAAAGTACGCCAGGCAGATCAGCGTCGTCGATGTCCGTAACCACGCCGGGCGCATTAGTCCAAACGCCCCGCACCTGCGCATGTATGCCCAGACGGCCAGGGGGTGGTCGACAGATATTCGCTTCGGGCAGTTCCCTCTGCCCGGAGGCGGGGACTTTGTCGTCTCGCCGAAGCGCAAAATGTCGTACATCGACCAGTACGTGGCCAGGAACGGCGGGCGCCTCTCCGGAATCAACACATACCTCGACCTGCGATACGACCAGTTGCATGTCAGCATCAACTGATAGAGATCGTCCGGGTGCGGCGGCCCGGGCACCGGCGCTGCTGCAAACCGCGGCATTGCTGGTGGGCCTGGCGGTGGGGCTGTGGCCGCACGCGATCTTCCCGTCAGAGTCGCCTTCCGACACCGGTGCGCTTCCAACGCTTCAGACCCTGGCGGTGTCGCACGTGATCTTTGTCCTGGTGATCTGGCCGCTGATGCTGATGCGTGGGGCGCCCGGCCAAGCGATGCGGCCTGGTCGCGTTATTGCTACCGCCGCGGTCTATGTGCTGATCGGTGCACCGTTCTACGTTGCTGCTGCCTGGCTCGGTGACGCGGGGCCTGTTGATGTGATCCGGACAGCCGTCTACCTTGCCTGCCTGGCGCCGATTGGGTTGACGGCAGGTGCGTACATGGCGCGCGGCAAGGCCGGCAGTTCATGGGTACTACTGGCGATGCTGCTGCTGGCGGCAGGTGTGCCCGCGGCGCATTACATTGCGAGGGAGTTTCTCGCGGGCGCGGGTAACGCGGGGTGGTTGTGGCTACTAGGCCCCGCGACGGGCGTGTGGGACGTTGCCGCTGCGCGGGGCGGGTCGGTCGTGCCGAGGCCCGCTTGGCCCCTTGCGATCTATCTTCTTGCCGCGGCGGCACTTACGCTGATGCTGGCGGTAATTGGCAAGAGGGCCGATTCCTAGTGGTGTCCCCGGCGACTGCCTGCCAAGGGCGCGTTGAGCCTGCGGATCAGTGAATTGCGTGGGTTTGGGGTTACCGGAGCGTTAGAATAAGTGTGTACTGGCCGTGGAGACCGATTGATTGGTGCTCAAGCGGGAATAGGGGCCTGATCGTGCGAAGGCATTACGGATTTACCCTTATTGAGATGTTGATGGTGATCGCCATCATCTCCCTGCTGGTGGCGCTGCTGGTTCCGACGCTGGGCCAGATCATGCAACAGACCCTGGCGTCCCAGTGCAAGGCCAACCTTTTGTGCCAAGGGATGGCCTTGCAGGCGTACGTGAACCAGCATAGTGCATATCCCGGGCACGTCGACGACGATGGCGCCAGCAACGGTAGGGTGGCGATCTGGCCGCCGCGGATTAGGAAATACGCCGAGAGCATTGACATATTCGGGTGCCCCGCAAATGAATGGGGCTACAAGTGGCAAAAGAGATTCGGGACTGGCGCCGGCTATGCCACACAGGCCCAGGCCGACAAGTGGGGTTACGAACTCGGCGAGAAGATGCTCAATGTCCAGACCGTGCCCTTCAGCTATGGCTACAATGACTGGGGCAGATGGGACACCAGCATCCCTCAGCGCGGGCTGGGCGGCGACATGTGGACGGTGTCGCAGGTTCACGTCAACGAGGTGGTGAACCCGGGCCAGATGATCGCAATCGGCGACAACACCTGCAACTCGTCCTGGGACTACAACATCGACCCCACCGACTCACTGGAGTATCCCGGCAAGGTCCACTTCGACGGCGCCAACATCCTCTTTTGTGGCGGCGAGGTCAAATGGTACACGCAGGCCGAGCTGGTCAATGTCAGCCCGAGCGGCAATGCCGGCACGAGTCAACAGGAGGCAATGACCAGGCTCTGGAACAGCCACAACCTGTGGAGTCAGTGACGGCAGGCCGCGTGAAGATCAAACAACTTCTTGTCGCACTTGCTCTGCTCGCGGCCGTCATACTGGGGGGCGCGGCGATCTGGATAACGCTGAATCCCCACGGGGACAACAGCGCGAACTTTCCCGACGGCCTCTTCTATGTGTGCCAGCGCGAGTCCTGCGGGGAGGAGTTCGTGCTGACGGTCAGGGAGTTCGGCCGGCATCACGAGGAGCACTGGGGCGAACCGGTGCCATGCCCGACATGCGGCAGCACCAAGACAGTGCGGGCCGAACGTTGCGGGCACTGTGGGCGGATGTTCCCCATGGTCAGGATGAAAGGCAAGGTCATCTGCCGCTACTGCAGCAAGACGGTCCGTGAGGCGAGTGGGCGATAGCAGACTTGTGTCATCGGCGTGCGGCCGCGGTTCTCTTGCGGATGTTGTCCAGAATGTTCATGTAGTTGATGTAGGCGTCGTAGGGCGACTCGTACGGGTTGAAGTATTTGTGCACGTCTCCGTCGGCGAACCACTTTGTGCACATGTAGTAGAAATGGTCCGAGGTCTGAAGCTTGCGCCAGTCATGGATCAGGGCCTCGTCGCCGGTGGCCAGCACGTCGTCGGTTAAGGCGTAAACGTCGTGTAAAGCATTGGCCTGCATACTGTTACCAAGCCAGGCCGACAGGTCACGCTCGGTGTCGGCCCATGAAATCATGTGAGGCACGTCCAGCACACCGACCGGCTCGAAGCCATTGGCCGCCTCCGAGACGGTCAGGAAGTTGTTCTTCCCGCCGGCCAGAACCTTCTGGGGCAGGGCACGCAGGAAGCTGAAGATCCCCGTATCCGACCACTGGTGCTCACCGAATGTCTCGTAGTCCATGAACAGGTTGCACACGTAACCGTTGCCGTTGATCTTGTCCACCCACCCCGCGAACTTCTCCGCCGTCAGCGGCCACTCCGCCCAGTCGCGGTTGCTGAAGCGAAATGCGATGTCATCGCTCAGGCGGTGATTCTTCAGCAGCATCCTCAGGCGCTGGCAGTTCGGGGGCTTGTAGATGAAGTTCGGACTTCGATACCCCAGGATGTGATCCGCTCCCTCGGTGAGGATGGCGGTGAAACCCATTTCCTCCACAACCTGTGCCACGTCGTTGTTGTAGGTAAGCTCGGTGTTCCGGAAGATCGTGGGCCGCTGGCCGAACACATCCTCCATGAGCTTGCGGTGCTTCTGCGTCTGGTTGATGAACTCGTGGCGGTCGTAAAGGAAGGCCAGGCTGTGGTAGTAGGTTTCGGCGATGAACTCGACGCATCCGGTTTTGGCCAGGTCACAGAAGCTTTCCAGGGCCTCCGGCGCCCAGCGGCGGAGCTGCTCGATGATGGTGGCGGTAAGCGAATAGCTGATGCGAAACGCGCCGTCATAGCGGTCGATCATCTCGGCCATGAGGCGGTTTGTGGGCAGGTAGCACTTATTGGCGACCCTGTTACAGATATGCTCGTTTCGGCGGTCGTCGAAGTAGTTACTGTCGTTGTCGAAGATGCTGTATCTTCGCAATCGAAACGGCTGGTGAACCTGAAAGTAAAAGACAACCGACGCCATGCGTGTATTAGAACCGCATTCGACCGTGCGGGGTCAAGGCAAAACCGGAACGTGAGTTTGGGGGCGATTTCCGCGCCCGCAAGGCCTGGTCTTCCAAGTGGCTGGGGCGTTTCACGCGACTTCCTGATAGATCTCCAGGAGCCGCAGCGCGCTGCTTCGCCAGGAGAGCTTGCGCAGCTCGATCTGCACGTGCTGGCGGAGCGCCCGCTGGAGAGGCGGATGCGTGAGAACGGCCAGTATCTTGTTGGCCATCTCGTCGACGTCCCAGAAATCCACCTTCAGAACGTGCGTCAGCACCTCCGAGACGCCGCTCTGGCGCGAGATAATCACCGGTACGTTGTGGCTGAGGGCCTCCAGGGGCGCGATGCCGAACGGCTCGGACACGCTCGGCATTACGTACAGGTCCGCCATCTCGAACACCTTTGCCACGTTGTCACCGTGCAGGAAGCCCGTGAACGTTACGTATTGGCCGAGGTCCAGATCCGCCACCTCGCGGACACACTGGGCGATCATGTCGCCACTGCCTGCGACCACGAAACGAACGTTCTGATACTTTTCGGTGACCTTCTTGGCCGCCCGCAGGAAGTACTCCGGGCCCTTCTGCATCGTGAGCCTGCCCAGAAACAGCACGATCTTCTCATCCTTGGTGATGGGTCTCATCTGCAGATGGTCGGACCTGGGGATATCCACGGCGTTGTAGACCACGTCGATGCGGTTGGCCGGCAGGTCATAGCGCGAGGCGATCACGCTCTTGGTCATGAAGCTCACGCAGACCACGCGGTCCGCTGAGTGGATTGCCGAACGCTCGATGTCGTATATCTCCTTGTTGACGTTCTCGCCGGCGCGGTCGAACTCCGTGCTGTGAATGTGTATCACCAGAGGCTTGCCCGAGGCAGACGCCACCGCCTTGGCCGCCGGGAACGTCATCCAGTCGTGGGCGTGGATAACGTCGAAGGTTTCCTTTTGCGACAGCTCCACCGCCAAGTGAGCGTAACGGCGCACCTGGACCATCAGGTCTGCGTCGTACTGCAGGCCGGCGCCGATGACGAACGTGCCGGAGGGCATCTTCCGCGCATGCCGGGTTTGCGGGCCGGTCGAGGCGGGCTCGCCCGGTGTCGCCTGCGGGGGTTGGTCCGGGCCGTCCACGGATTCCTGCGCACGCATAAGCTCCTCAATAGCCTCCCCATATCCCTCGGGCGTGCCGTAGGGATAAAGGAGTGCATCTACCTGGTGCAGTTCCACGTGCTCGAATTTGTCCAGGGGCAGGGCGGGCTGGTCCCCGCTGGTTGTGTGGGCGATTCCCTCGTCGGATACGTTCGTCGGGCTGCGGAAGCGGATGTTACTGTCGGTGTCCACCGGGATCGCCGTGGGCAGAACGAAACAGACCTCCACGCCTATCTCGTCGAGGGCCCTGGTCAGCCCGTAGCAGGCTGTGCCCAATCCGCCACTTATGTGAGGTGGGAACTCCCACCCCAACATGAATACTCTCATCGCACTTTGCCCCTGGCTGGCCAAGAAAGAGCCGGAAATCCAGCTCAACTCAATGTATTATAGGCGATATCCCTGGAGAGGCAACATTGTGCGGCCCGCGCTGTGGAATTTTGGAACCCGGGCCTTTCTTGCGCGTCAAACGGGATGTAAGGTTAATCCTTAATTACAGGAATTACAGACTTGGAGTACGGCCATGACTAAGAGAATGAGAATTGTTGCGGCGCTGCTGGTGGTGGGGTCCATGGCGGGCATTGCTATGGCGGACGGCATGATCGTGCCGATTCGGCCCGACATCCGGGTCCGCGGCTCATGGGCGGTTAAGTATCACCATGTAACCATCCAGGTTCGCGATCAGGTGGCGTCTGTCAGCATCGACCAGGCGTTCGTGAACACCGGCGGCGGAATGATCGAAGTTGAGTATCTGTTCCCCGTGCCACCCGGGGCAGCGATCGACTCCATGACCCTGATGGTCAACGGCAAGGAGTATGCCGCCAGGCTGCTCAAGGCCGAAGAGGCGCGGAAGATATATGAATCCATCGTCCGCAGGAAGAAGGATCCGGCCCTGCTCGAGTATGCCGGATTCGGCCTGTATCGAACGAAGGCCTTCCCGCTCCAGCCGGGCAAGCCTTGCAAGGTCCTGGTGACCTACAAGAACGTCTGCAAGAAAGACCGGAACCTCGTGGAGGTCTGGTATCCGCTGAACACTGAAAAATACTCGGCCAGGAAGATCGAGAGCGTCGAGGTGACGGTGGACATCAAGAGCAAGGCCGACCTTTCGGCCGTCTATTCGCCAACGCACGACGTGTCCATAAAGCGAAAAGGGCCGCGACATGTAATCGCGACCTACACGGCCAAGGACGTCCTGCCGACGACGGATTTCCAGGTGTTCTACAAGGCCGCCAACGAGGACGTGGGCGCCTCCCTGCTGACGCACCAGCCGGACAAAGGCAAGGACGGGTATTTCATGGTTCTGGCCAGCCCCAGCCCGCGTGCGTCGGAAAAAAAGGTGGTGGCCAAGGAGCTTGTTCTGGTGTTCGACCACAGCGGCTCGATGAGCGGCAAGAAGATCCAGCAGGCCAAGGCCGCCCTGAACTTCATCCTGAACAAGCTGAACAAACGCGACCGCTTCAACGTCATCGCCTATAGCGACTCGGTCGAGCCGTTCTTCGAGGACCTGGTGAAGGTCAACAAGGATAACCTGGAAAAGGCCGCCGACCTGGTCGACCGCCTGGAGGCAACGGGGGGTACAAACATCCACCAGGCGCTCTGTCAGGCCATGAAGATGCTCTCGGCGGGCAGCAAGGGCCGGCCCAAGTACGTGATCTTCCTGACGGACGGCCTGCCGACGGTGGGCAATACCAACGAGACGGCCATCCTCAGGGACGCCAAGAAGGCCAACACGTGCGGGGCGAGGCTGTTCGCCTTCGGCGCCGGCTATAACGTGAACGTTCGCCTCCTGGACAAGCTGGCGTCCCAGAACAGGGGGCGCAGCGACTACGTCAAGCCCAAGGAGCCCATCGAGAGCAAGATCAGCTCTCTGTACGCCAAGATCAAGAATCCGGTGATGACGAACATAAAGGTGAAGATCCCCGGCCTGAAGCTTCGCGACCGCTACCCGCGCGAGATGGACGATCTGTTCGAGGGCGACCAGATCGTGCTGGTGGGCCGCTACGACTGCAAGGACGTGAAGGGCCTGGCCAGGGAACGCAAGCGGTACCAGGCGCAGCTGGTCATCACGGGCATGTACCAGGGCAAGGAGAAGGGGTTTGAGTATCCGGTGACGATCAATCCCGGCGGCAAGGACCTTCGCTATGCGTTCGTCGAGAAGTTGTGGGCGATCCGGCGAGTGGGCTTTCTGCTTGATGAGATTCAGCTTCGCGGCAAGAGCAAGGAGGTGGTCGACGAGCTGGTGCGGCTGAGCTTGAAGTACGGGATCATGACGCCGTATACCAGCTTCCTCGCCGATGAGACGACGCCGCTGGCCAAGCCGGAAGTTATGCACCGCCGCGCCAAAGGCCACGCCGATGCACTGAGCTCGCTCTACGCCGGCGCAGCCGGGCAGGTTGCCGCCAAGAACCGCCAGACGCTGAATGAGGCGATGAGGCCCGCACCGCCCACGGCCCCAGCGGGTGGCCGGGGCCAGGGCAAGATGGACGGCGGCTCGCGGATGTGGGGCAACGACTCCGTCGCCGCCTATGAGGACAAGAAAAAGCAGGTGGTCCGCGGTGTTCGGAACGTCGGCGATCAGGCGGTGTATCGCCGCGGGCGTGTCTGGATCGCCGCCAACGCAGCCAATCTGGACCTCGAGAAGGATAAGGACAAGATCAAGCGGATCAAGCGGTTCACCGAGGAGTACTTCAGGTTGGTCCGCGCCAACACCGTACCCGAGAACCAGATTCTTTCCAGTCAGGCGGAAGGCGAGCAGCTCCTGATCACCCTCCGCGGTCAGGCGTATATGTTTGAGTGATGCGCGGGCGCCTGACCTGGGATGAGCGGAGCGAATTGAGCGGGGATTCCCAGGGATTCGCTCCGCTCATCCCTGGGCGTTCTATCCGCTTTGCTCATCCGCAAACGCCCGGGGATGAGCGCAGCGAATCCCCGGGAATTCCGTTTGGTGTGGTTCTATGCGCACCAGACCCATGCTCGCGGGGCGTGATCCCTGATGTAGCCCAGTACGTTCTGCCAGTGCTCTTCATCCCGAATAGTGACCGGATGACAGCCCGCCTGCCAGAGGCGTCCGGGAATGCGATCACGCACTCGGTGTGATGAGACCTTCTTCACACGTCCGATCATCTGCTTGAGCCCGTCGGCGGCGCAGTCCACAGCAACGTGGACGTGCCAAGAGTCGACCGATATTGCGAAGACATCCACGTGCTCCCTGGTGAACTGTTCAAGGCACCGCTGGGCGATAACCTCGCGAAGCTCGGGCGGTATCTTCACCGGAGGCTTCTTCATGCTCCGTTTTGCGTGGGCGTGCAGTCCCTGGTACTTTCCCGGCGGTGGGGGATTCTTGTAATCGCCATCAACGTGCTGACGGTCTCCGCGCGTGCGAAACCCGCGAGGGTCCCCAGGCAACCAACTGCCGTAAGTGCCCCATGAAACATGATAACGCATGCGAACATCTCCCAGAACGCCCGATGTTGAGCGCAGCGATGCGGAGCGATGCGGAGCGAAACGTCGGGGATTCCCAGGGATTCGCTCTGCTCATCCCTGGGCGTTCTATCCGCTCTGCTCATCCCTGGGCGTTCTATTCGCTTTGCTCATCCCTGGGCGTTCTATCCGCTCTGCTCATCCCTGGGCGTTCTATCCGCTTTGCTCATCCCTGGGCGTTCTATCCGCTTTGCCCATCCCTGGGCGTTCTATCCGCTTTGCTCATCCCTGGGCGTTCTATCCGCTTTGCCCATCCCTGGGCGTTCTATCCGCTTTGCTCATCCCTGGGCGTTCTATCCGCTTTGCTCATCCCTGGGCGTTCTATCCGCTTTGCTCATCCGCAAACGCCCGGGGATGAGCGCAGCGAATCCCCGGGAACTACCAGTCTCACTCCTCCAGCGCGCCGACTATCTCACCCACCGACCTGTGCCCGTGGCGCGTCAGGTAGTCCGATATGCCCTGCTTTATCGTGACGATGCAGGCGGGGTCCACGAACATGGCCGTGCCGATCGCCAGGCCGCACGCGCCCGCCAGCAGAAACTCAAGAGCATCACCGGCGTACTGGATGCCGCCCATCCCGATTATCGGCACGCCTGCGGCGCGGGCTACCTTCGTGTAGACCTCGTGGACCATGCGAACGGCGATGGGCCTTATTGCCGGGCCTGAAAGCCCGCCCGTGCGGTTGGCGAGGATGGGCCGGCGGGCCTCCACGTCGATTGCCATCGCGGTGAACGTGTTTATCATGCTGAGCGCGTCGGCTCCGGAGTCGACGGCCGCCGCGGCGATGGCGGTGATATCCGTCACGTTCGGCGATAGCTTGACCACGAGAATGTTCTTCTTGCAGACCTTTCGCAGTTCCGCCGTGATCTTCCCGGCCTGGGCCGGGTCCGTGCCGAACTGCAAACCGCCCGCCTTGACGTTTGGGCAGGAGATGTTCAACTCCACGCCGCGCACGACGTCCACATCCTCCAGTGCCTCGGCGACGGCTAGATAATCGTCGATGGTCGTGCCGGCTACGTTTACGAAAACCGGCAGAGCGAGCTTCTCCAGCAACGGGACCTTTTCCGCCAGAAAGGCCTGGAGCCCGACGTTCGCCAGGCCGATGGCGTTGAGCATGCCCGCTCGCGTCTCGATAACGCGGGGATAGTCGTTGCCCTGCCTGGGCTTTGCGGTGATGGACTTGGTAACGAACGCGCCGAGCTGGCTGAGGTCGACGAAGTCGGCATACTCGTCGGCGTATCCGCACGTACCACTGGCCGTCATCAGCGGGCAGGTGAGCTCAACGCCCGCGATATCAACGCTCAAATCGGGTTGGACCGCTTCGCTGCTCAATGGCGTTACCTGGTCTGCAAATGATACCGCTTTTGCAACGGATAGTCGTCCGGAAATCCGCGATCAGCTTAACGCGCTTGTGGGCGTGCTGCGCTCAAACCGGGGTCACTGAAACCTGGAGCCCTGAAGTGACCAGGTCGACAGGCGGACAAAACCGGCAACTTCCCCAAAACGTTGATGCGCCGCGTCGGTCTCGTTCTGCTTGACGGGCGCGGGTCTGGGCTGTATGGTGCCACGGACGTGAGGCCGCATTCGCGGCCCGCAAGACCAAGCTGGCCCGTTGCGAAGGCGAGAGCAGCCATGAAAGCTATTCATATCGCCGCACCCCGGAAGATCGCGTTCCTCGACGATGCGCCGGACCCGAAGCCGGCCGAGGGCGAGGTTCTGGTGCGGTGCAGCCACGTGGCCCTTTGCGGCAGCAACATGGGCCAGTACACAGGCGTGGGCGTGTGGGGCGATCTTGAGTTCCCCAACCCAACCGGCTGGGCTGGGCACGAGAACATCGGCACGATTGTTGAGTCGCGCTGCGAGGGCTGGTCTGAGGGCGACCTGGTTCTGGCGCAGCCGGAAGGTTACTTCGGCTTTGCGGAGCTGATCGTGTCGCGGCCGCCGGGCATCGCTCGCCTGCCTGCCGACGCCCCGGATGTGGCGGCGCTTGTCGTGGCGCAGCCGCTGGCGACGGTTCTGCGGGCGCTGGACCAGACCGAGCCGGTGATCAACCGGCGGTGCGCGGTGATCGGTCAGGGCCCGATGGGCCTGATCTGGACGTACATCCTGCGGCTGATGGGCGCCAGGCAGGTGATCGCGACGGACCTGCTGGACTGGCGGCTTGAATGGGCGAAGCGCTACGGGGCCGATGCGGTCATCGACGCGTCGAAGACATCGCAGGAGCAGATCGTCGAGACCGTCCGCGAGCTGACCGGCGGCGAGATGATAGACTTCTGCGTGAGCGCCGCCAGCGAGGCTGACGCGCTGTCTACCGCGGCACACCTGGTGCGCCACGCGGGGCGGCTCTACATCTTCGGCATGCCCGATTACAACGATCAGGAGTTCCCCTGGTACTACACGTTCCGCAACGAGACACGGATGACCACGTGCGTGGGGCCGAAGTGCTCGGCGTATTTCCAGACGGCCGCCGACATGGTCGTCGACGGGCGGGCGAACGACCTTGGCGCGATGGTGACGCCGCGGATGCCGTGGGATCAGGCGGCGGAGGCGTTCGAGATGTACGCGAACTGCGCCAAGGACTCGCTGAAGCTCACACTGGAGGTGTGAGTCGGATGCGCTGGGTGGAGGCAAGATCGTGATGATCGATTACAGTGTATCCGGCGGCGTGTGCGTTCTGCGCCTCAATTCTCCGCCGGTCAACGCCTTCACGTTCGAGCTGCTGGATGAGCTGCGTTCGCTGATCGCCCGGGCCGGTGCCGACAAGGCGGTGACTGGAATCGTTATCACCGGCAGCGCCGCCCACTTCAGCGCCGGCGCCGACGTGAATATCTTCAAGGAGATCTCCGGCGCGGACGAGGCCGTCCGTACATCCCGCATCTTTCAGGAGGCGTTCCAGGCGGTGGAGGAGTCCACCAAGCCTGTGGCGGCGGCAGTGGCGGGCAAGGTGATGGGCAGCGCCCTGGAGCTGGCCATGGCCTGCCATTTCCGCGTCTGCGAGAAGCTCGCGAAGTTCAGCACGCCGGAGGTGCGGCTTGGGATTAACCCTGGCGCGGGCGGCACGGGACGCCTGCCGCGGCTGGTCGGCCTGGACGCGGCCCTGAAGATGCTGCTGACGGGCGAAGCGGTCGCTGCCGCCGCGGCGCGCGTGATAGGCCTGGTCGATGCGGTCTGCGAGGGCGAGCGCCTCGTCGAGACCGCGGGCGACTTGCTGGCCGCGGGCGGCCCTGCGGCCGTGACGTCGCAGCGGACGGGCAAGGTCGGCAATGCGGCGGTTAACGAAGCGGCCTTCGAGCGGGCGCGGGAGATGCTGGCGGGCGTTCGCGAGGAGATTATCGCGCCGCGGGAGATTGTCGAGGCGGTCCGGATCGGCCTGGCCGAGTCGTTCCAGGCGGGAATGGAGGCCGAGCAGCAGGCGTTCGCCCGATGTATGGACACGTCGGCGACGCGCAACCGGATCTACCTGTTCTTCGCGACGCGGAGGGCGGGCAAGGCGCCGGAAGCAGCGGAGGCCCAGCTGCGGGAGATATCGTCGACGGCGGTCGTGGGCATGGGCTCGATGGGCACGGGCATCGCCCACGGGCTGATCATCGCGGGCCTGCCGGTGGTGGCGCTTGACGAGGACGGCGCCGCGATCGAGAGGGGGGTGGCGAGGATACGGAAGTCGGTGGACAAGCGCGTGGCGTCGGGTAAGCTCGCGCCGGACCGAGGGCAGACGATGCTGAGCCAGATCGTCACGACGACCGCGTGGGAGGACATCGCCGCGGCCGATATGGTGATCGAGGCGGTGTTCGAGGATGTCGCGGTGAAGCGCGGAGCCCTGGCCCAGATCGAGGCCGCCTGCGCGGCCGATGCAATAATCGCCACGAACACGTCGACGATCTCCCTGGACGAGCTGGCCGAGGGTATGTCGCGGCCGGAGCGGCTGATCGGCATGCACTTTTTCAATCCGGCGCACCGCATGCCGCTGGTGGAGGTGATCCGCCGCGACGCGACGTCGGACGATGTGATAGCCGCGGTGCTGTCGCTGGCCAAGCGCATGGGCAAGACGCCGGTCCTGGTCCGCAATCGCGAGGGCTTCATCGTCAATCGGATCTTCATCCCGTACCTCAAGGAGGCGTTCTGGCTGCTCCAGGACGGGGCCGAGCCGCATGCGATCGATGCGGCGATGGTCGAATTCGGCTTCGCGATGGGCCCGCTGGCGCTGATCGACATGGCCGGGCTGGACATCCTGGCGTTCACGGATGCCGTGATGCGCCGCGCGTTTGAGCATCACGGACCACTGTCGCCGATCGTGACTCGCTTGGTTGGGGCGGGGCGTCTGGGCCAGAAAACCGGCTCGGGTGTGTACCGGTACGAGAAAGGCGACTATACTCCGCATGACAGCGAGGTGGCCCATGGCATCACGGCCGAGGTGCGGCGGGAGGCAGGCAGCACGCCACGCGACGTCACGGCCGACGAGATCACCGAGCGTCTCGTGCTGCGGATGGTAAACGAGGCGTTCTACGTACTGCGGGAGGGGTTGGCCCAGCGCGAGTCGGACATCGACGTCGCGATGGTGCTTGGAACGGGATTTCCGGACTTCCGGGGCGGTATACTGAAGTATGCCCGCGACATGGGTATTGATTCGGTCGCGGCGCGGCTGGAGACGCTGGCCGGCAAGCTCGGCGAGCGATTCAGGCCGTGTGAGCTTCCGAGAGATATGAAAGGAAATTGACCATGGCGGAATCCGCCGAACGAAAGGGCATCCAGGCTACCGGTCAGATGAAGAAGCTGATGGGTGGCTACTTCATGGAGCTGATGGGCGAGGGTGCATCGGACAAGAAGATGGCGTGGTGCACGAGCGTGGGCCCGGCCGAGCTGCTGCTCGCGCTGGGGTTCAACGTGTACTTCCCCGAGAACCACGGCGCGATGCTGGGCGCGACCCGCATGGCCACCGACCTGATCCCGGTTGCCAACGCGGCCGGCTTCTCGCCTGAGATCTGCTCGTACCTGAGCAGCGACATCGGGTCTTACCTGAAGGGCGAAAGCCCGTTCCACAAGCTGAAGCTGCCCGGCCCGCCGAAAGCGGACGTGCTGGTGTTCAACACCAACCAGTGCCGCGACGTGAAGGACTGGTTCCAGTTCTACGCCCGCGAGTGGAACGTGCCATGCATCGGCATTCATACGCCGCGGGCAATCGGCGAGGTCAACGAGCCCATCATCGAGGCGGTGAGCCGCCAGATCGAGGCGCTCGTCGAGCCGCTCGAGAAGATCGCCGGCCGGAAGCTCGACATCGACCGGCTGCGCGAGGTGCTGCGACTCTCCAGGGAGTGCACGCAGCTTTGGAAGGCGGTGCTGGAAACGGCCGCCAACGCGCCCTCGCCGATAACGTTCTTCGACGACACGGTGCAGATGGGCCCGGCGGTGGTGCTGCGGGGCACGCAGGGCGCGATCGACTACTACAAGGTTCTGCTTGCGGAGCTCGAGCAGCGTGTTGCCGACGGCGTGGCGGCCGTCGAGGGCGAAAAGCACCGCATCTACTGGGAAGGCATGCCGATCTGGGGCAAGCTGCGGGACCTGGCGACGCTGTTCGTGGACCTGCAGACGTGCGTGGTGGCGTCCACGTACTGCAACAGCTGGATCTTCGAGGACCTCGATCCGGACAAGCCCTTCGAGGGCATGGCCCGCGCCTACTGCGAGCTGTTCATCTGCCGCAGCGACGACCGCAAGGAGGCGTACCTGGAGCAGATGGTCGAGAAGTTCAAGATCGACGGTGTGCTTTACCACGACGCCAAGACCTGCCCGAACAATTCCAACAGCCGCTACGACATGCCCCGACGGCTGCAGGAAAAGACGGGCAAACCGTTCGTGATAGTCAACGGCGACCTGAACGATCTGAGATTGTATTCCCAGGAGCAGACGCGGACGAACATAGAGGCCCTCGTCGAGCAGTTGGCGGAAGCTTAGCAGCGGCGCGGGCAGGTGGAGCCGGGCAATGCAGTATTTCTGCGGCATAGACATAGGCGCGGCGGATGCAAAGTTGGTGATCGTCGACGAGACGCACGGCATTGCGGCCAAGGCCATCCGGCGCAGCGGCGTTGACTATGGCCGGGCGGCGGAGGAGTTGCTGGCCAAGGCCCTGGCGGCTGGGTCGCTCGAGCGGTCGCAGATCGTCCGGTCGCTGTCGACGGGCTACGGGCGCGACAACGTACCGTGGGCCGACGGCAAGATGACGGAAATCGCCTGCCACGGCCGGGGGGCGCACTTTCATTTTCCCGAGCGGATCACGGTGGTCGACATCGGCGCGCAGGACAGCAAGGTGATCCACCTGGATAAGAATGGCCGGCGGCTCGGCTTCAAGATGAACCGCAAGTGCGCCGCCGGGACGGGGGCGTTTATCGAGGAGATCGCGCTGCGCCTGGCGCTGGATGTATCGGAGCTGAACGCCCTTGCGGAAGCCTCGACGCACGACGCGCCGCTGAGCAGCTTCTGCACGGTGTTCGCGGCGACGGAGGTGCTGGCCAAAATCCGGGCCGGCATGGACGTGGCCGACATCGTGCGTGCGGCGTTCGGCTCGGTGGTGAATCGGGTCGTGGAGATGGACCGGGTCGACGGCCGCCTGGTGACAACCGGCGGGGTGGTGGCCCACAACCCGTACATGGCGAAGCTGCTCGGCGAGGCGTTCGAGACCGAGGCGCTCGTGCCGCCCGACCCGCAGTACATCGGCGCGTTCGGGGCGGCGCTGCTGGCAATGCAGCAAGCCCAGAAAGGATAGCGACAATGCTGATAAGCAAGCCGCCCGTGGAGATAACCGATTCGGTGGTGATGCTCGGGACCAGCGAGTACCCGATCTACCTCGTCAGGGATCAAGGCGAGGGCGCCGTGTTCGAGGGCGGCGTCGGGGCCATGGGGCCGGTGCTGCAGCAGCAGATCGAGCGGCTCGGAATCGACCCGGACTTCGTCAAGCAGATCATCGTGACCCACGCCCATCCGGATCACGTGATGGCCGTGCCGATGTTCCGGAAGATATTCGCCGCCGCTACGGTCAGCGCCTCGAAAGCCGCAGCCGGCACGATGTCGGCTGAGAAGGCCATCTCGTTCTTCGCCAAGGTCGACCTGGGCCTGACCGGATCGCTCCTGGCGGTGGGCTCGATCAGCGAAGAGCATCGCCCCGACCCGCTGGCGGTGATGCAGATCGCCGTGGACCGCTTGCTGGCCGACGGCGACACCATCGCGGTGGGCGCCATGAGCTTCGGCGTGCTGGAAACGCTCGGGCACAGCGACTGCAGCCTGAGCTTCCACGAGCCGGCCGCTGGCATCCTTGTTATCTCCGACGCCACCGGATACTACCTGCCGGATCACAACTGGTGGTGGCCGAATTACTTCACCGGCTACGCCGCGTATCTCGATTCGATCCGGCGTTTGTCGGCCCTGCCGGCCGAGGTGCTCTGCCTTAGCCACAATGCCGCCATCACCGGCACTGACGACGTGAAGGCCTACTTCGAGGGCGCGATCGCGGCGACCGAGGCCTACCACCAGCGCATCGTTGCCGAGACGCGGGAAGGCAAGGCCGTCCGCGAGATCGCCGAGCAGCTCGGCCGGGAGGTATACGAGAAGACACAGCTCATGCCGCTGGACTTCTTCCAGAAGAACTGCGGCCTGCTGGTTAAGCAGTCGCTGAAGCACGAAGGCATGATGGGCGACGAGTAGCCCCTGGCGGAGAACACCCATGATAGCTTCGCGGATACTGGGAACCGGACACTACGTGCCGGACAAGGTCGTGACCAACTTCGACGTCATGAAGATGATGGAGACCACGGATGAGTTCATCGTAACGCGGACCGGCGTCAGGGAGAGGCGGCACGCGGAGGCGGGCGTGAGCGCGTCGGACCTGGCCGTCAAGGCCTGCCAGGCCGCCGTCGACGACGCCGGACTCACGATGGACCAGATCGACCTGCTCATCACGAACACCATCACGCCCGACCACCACGACCCCGGCTGGGGGTTCTTCCTCCAGCCCAGGCTGGGCATGTGCGGCGGGCCGGTGATGGACATCAAGGAGCAGTGCGCGGGCCTGATCTACGGCCTGTCGATTGCGGACCATTACGTCAGGGCCGGCACGTACCGCCACGTGCTGATCGCGTGCTCGGAAGTGCTGTCCAAGCGGATTGACGGGTCAAACGACGGGCGGAATATCGGAATCCTGCTGGGCGACGGCGCGGGGGCCGTCGTGGTCGGACCGTCCGAGGACGGCGAGACGGGCATCCGCTCGACCATCCTTCACGCCGACGGGACCGAAGCCAAGGCCCTTTACACGGCCGCGCCGGGCACGGCGCAGGGCAAGATGGACTTCATCGATGCCGGCGACGTCGAAGCCGGACGCATGCACTTCAGAATGGACGGCAAGACGGTGTTCGAGCACGGCGTGGCGGGAATGTCCGGCGCGGCGTTGGAGTCGCTTGAGGTCAACGGCCTGACGCTGGACGACATCGACCTGCTCATTCCGCACCAGGCCAACCTGCGAATGCTCGAGGCCGTCGTCGAGAAGGTGGGCATCAAGCAGGAGAAGGTCTTCGTGAACGTGGAGAAGTTCGGCAACATAGCCTCTGCGTGCCTGCCGATCGCGCTGGACCAGGCGCGGAAGACGGGGCGCATCAAGAAGGGCGACTTGGTTCTGCTGGTGGCCTTCGGCTCGGGCTTCGTCTGGGCCTCGGCCCTGATGCGGATGTAGTCACTTCTCAGCGGCGGCCATCTCGCGGAGCTTGTATCGCTGAATCTTGCCCGTTGCGGTCTTGGGCAGCTCATCGAGGAAAATGACCGACCGCGGATACTTGTGCGGCTCGGTGTTCTTCTTGACGAACGTCTGGAGCTCGCGGACAAGCTCGGGCGAGCCGTGGTTGCCTTCCTTGAGCACGACGTACGCCCTCGGCTTGATCAGCCCTTCATCATCGGCAACGCCCACCACGCCGCTTTCGAGCACGGCCGGATGCTCGAACAGGATAGATTCCACATCCGCCGGCCAGACCGCAAGCCCGCTGACCTTCATCATGTCGTCCGTCCTGCCGGCGTACCAGTAGTACCCGTCGGCGTCGACGCGGAACTTGTCGTGCGTGTTGATCCACTCGCCCTGGAAGGTCTGCTTGTTCTGCTCGTGCTTGTTCCAGTACCCGTCGGCGATCGAGTCGCCCTTGATAAGCAGCGTGCCCACCTGGTCCACGGGGACCTCGTTGCCGTCGTCGTCGACGATCTTGGCCTCGTAGCCGGGCACGATCTGGCCCGTGCTGCCCGGCTTGACCTTGCCCGGCCGGTTCGAGATGAAGATGTGAAGAATCTCCGTCGTGCCGATGCCGTCCAAAGTCTCCACGCCGAATCGCTCGTGCCACCTCTCGTAGAGCGGCTTGGGCAGCGGCTCGCCCGCCGAAACGCACATCCGCACGCGCCCGAGGCTGGTGCGGTTCTCCTTCTCCGCCAGGTGCAGCAGGGCCGCGTAGCTCGTCGGCACGCCGTAGAAGACCGTCGGCTGATAACGGTCGATCACTTCGTACACCGTCTGCGGCATGGGCCTGTCGGGCAGGAGCACCGTAGTACCGCCGACCCACAGCGGGAAATAAAGCCCGTTGCCCAGCCCGTAGGCGAAGAACAGCTTCGCGATGGAGAACGACACGTCGGAGGCCACCAGGCCGATGGTCTCCTCGGCGTAAAACTTGGCCTCGACGATCATGTCGTGGTGCAGGTGGATGGCGCCCTTTGGAAAGCCGGTGGTTCCCGAGCTGTAGAGCCAGAAGGCGGTGTCGTCCTTGCTGGTGTCGGCCGGGTCGAGCTCGGGCGAGGCCGACTCCATCAGCTTGGCCAGCACCAGTGGCGCGTCGTGCTCGTCTCCCGCGACGATGATGTGCTTGAGATGGGTCAGCTTGCCGCGGATCTCCATGATGTGGCCCAGAAGCGACGGGTGGACGACCAGCACGTGCGCTCGGCTGTCGTTGAGCAGGTACTCGTAGTCCTTGGGCAGGAGGATGGTGTTCATGGGGATGGCGACGGCGCCGATCTTGATCGCGCCGAAGAATGCATAGACGCAGTCGGGGCAGTCGGGCATGAGAATGGCGACTCTTTCCTCCATTCGCAGGCCCAGGTCCAGCAGGGCGTTTCCGACCCGATTGACGTTCTCGAAGAGCCGGCGATAGGTTACCGTCTCGTCGCCGCAGAGAATCGCCGTATTGTCGCCCCGGCCCTCGGTGATGTGCCTGTCGACAAAGACCGACGCCACGTTAAGACGTTCCGGAAGTTCAACCTCAGACATTGTGGCTCCCTTCGATATTGAAACAGGGCGGAATTTTACGCTCCGGCGCATCCGCCGACAACAAAAACGTGGGCCGACCGGCGCCGCGCGACGCCCGATCCAAGAAGGCTCTGTCCAAAGCCTTCGAAGGGCGATAGGATAACCGCAATTCAGTCGATAGTCCACGCCCGTTCCACCCGGCGCCGCGAATCAGGAAAGAACATGAGCAAAGAGCCCGTACAAAGCAACATCCACGTATCCGGCTTTGAGCTGCTGGCCACGCCGGAAGCGGTGCTGGCCGAACTGCCCGCCTCCGCGGCGGCCGCCGAAACGGTGCGCAGGGCGCGCGACGATATCCGAAACGCCCTGGCCGGGAGCGACGACCGCCTCGTCCTGATCGTCGGGCCGTGCAGCATTCACGACGTCGACGCGGGCATGGAATACGCCCGCCGGCTTGCGGACCTCCGCCGCAGGACGAGCGACCGGCTCATCGTTGTGATGCGAGCATACTTCGAGAAGCCCCGGACCACCGTCGGCTGGAAGGGGATGATAAACGATCCGCACCTGGACGGGTCGTGCGACATGGAGGCGGGCCTCAGGGCCGCCCGCCGGCTGCTGCTGGCCGCCAACGAGCTTGAGCTGCCCTGCGCCACGGAGTTCCTCGATCCCATCGTGCCGCAGTACATCGCCGACCTGGTGGCATGGACGGCCATCGGGGCCAGGACCACCGAGAGTCAGACCCACCGCGAGATGGCCAGCGGCCTGTCCATGCCCGTCGGATTTAAGAACGCCACCGATGGCCAACTGTCGGCGGCCGTCAACGCTCTGGCCTCCGCGCGGGCGGCGCAGGCGTTTCTGGGGGTTGACGCGGCGGGCCGCACGTCGATCGTCCGGACAACCGGCAACCCGGACGTACACATCGTTCTGCGCGGCGGAGGGGGCCGGAGCAACTATTCCGCGGACGACATAGCCGGTGCGTGCGCGGCCGTGGGGGCCTCCGGCGGCGCCCGCCCGGTGATGGTGGACTGCAGCCACGACAACTCGGGCAAGGACCACCGGAATCAGCCGGGCGTGTTCCGATGTCTGCTGGAGCAGTACGCGGCCGGTCGGAAGGCCATTCTGGGCATGATGGTCGAGAGCAATCTGGTCTCGGGCAGCCAGAAGCTCGGGTCTGATCTGACGCGGGGCAAATCGATTACGGATGAGTGCATCGACTGGGCGACCACGGAGCAGCTCCTCGGCGAGGCGTACGAAAAGCTCGGCAAGTAGACAGCCCGCCCCCCGGAAAAGGTCGCACCTATACCGACAACTGGCTCCTGGCCACAGACTACTGGCTACGGTTGTAGCAACGGTAGGGGTGGGATTCGAACCCACGGTACCTTTCGGTACACCGGTTTTCAAGACCGGCTCCTTCAGCCACTCGGACACCCTACCTGGTGATGCCTTCGCACTGCATTCTGTGGGATTTGCTGGGTATTTGCCAGGGTTTTTGGGCACTTGCTTCTGTCGCACCGGCCCGGCCGTCAGTCCGTCAGAGTCCGTGTGCGCCCGCCCAAATCCGCATGATTTGGCCGAGTTCGTGGCAAAGTTTTTTGCGGCCGGTTCTGTCCCGTGCGGAGACTCCAGAAGTGGCTCTTGGCACCTTGGTCGTCAGCCCGAACGCTGTCGGCCGCGAGGCTCCCGTATATCGGCCGAGGGCTGTTGGCCGCTATCACCGAATTGCAGATCATCTATGGCGACACCGACAATGTGGGTGCCTGCAAGGCGGCGCTGAGGCGATGATTGAGCCGCAAGACGCACGAGCACCTGGTTCCGTGGCTGAGGCGACTGGCCGCGGAAATCCGGCCCCGAAGGCAACAGGGGCGGCAAGAGCAATCAGCTAATTATGCACGTTTGCGTCTGCGCTTCAGGAGCATTCCCAGGCCGCCCAGGCCGAGCAGCAGCAGAGTACCAGGCTCGGGAACCACTTCCAGCTTCACCCAGTAGCCCGGGCTCCACGATATCCTGCTGACGTACCAGAGCTTCTCCCACTCCAGGGCCAGCGGATGGGCCGCGGTGTAGTAGAAGTCACCCGCGATCGTGATCCAGGCCCTTGGCCTGCCGCCGCGACCAACCTGCTCGGTCATGAGGATGTCGCCGAACGCAGCCGTCGTGGCGTCGCCGAGGTTCAG